>Ga0209342_10001998_pt1 | contig 22318 bp, 10 predicted proteins | sample RifCSP16_2_FD_184023 | JGI IMG/M metagenome (GOLD analysis project Ga0209342, IMG submission 184023) | Soil microbial communities from Rifle, Colorado - Rifle CSP2_sed 16_2 (SPAdes) (version 2) | ecosystem: Environmental > Terrestrial > Deep subsurface > Rock core/Sediment | place: Rifle... | reverse complement strand
TGATGCTCGTGGGCAAGGAGGCGCTCATGGGCGAGGTCATCCGGATCGTCGGGGACCGGACGACGATCCAGGTGTACGAGGACACGAGCGGGATCCGTCCCGGGGAGCCCGTGGCGAACACGGGGAAGCCGTTGAACGTCGAGCTCGGGCCGGGTCTCCTCGGGTCGATCTACGACGGGATCCAGCGTCCCCTCCCCGTGCTCATGGAGCAGATGGGCAATTTCGTGCTCCGCGGCGTCCGCGCGCCGGGCCTCGACCGCCAGAAGCGGTGGCCGTTCCGACCCCTCGTGAAGCCCGGGGACAAGGTCCAGCCGGGACAGCTGCTCGGGCTGGTCCAGGAGGCGAAGTTCGTCGAGCACCGCATCCTCGTGCCGCCGAAGGTCTCGGGGACGGTGAAGGACGTGAAGGCGGGGGAGTTCCACGTCGACGAGACGATCGCTCAGGTGGATGCCGCCACGCTCACGCTCATGCAGACGTGGCCCGTGCGGACGCCCAGGCCTGTGCGGGAGAAGCAGTTGCCGACGGTCCCGCTGATCACTGGGCAGCGCGTGTTCGACTTCCTGTTCCCGCTCGCGAAGGGAGGGACCGCGGCGATTCCCGGGGGTTTCGGAACGGGAAAGACGGTCAGTGAACACCAGCTCGCGAAGTGGTGCGACGCGAAGATCGTCGTGTACATCGGGTGCGGCGAGCGCGGGAACGAGATGACGGAGGTGCTCACGGAGTTCCCGCACCTCGAGGACCCGCAGACCGGGCGGCCGCTCATGGAGCGCACGGTCCTGATCGCGAACACGAGCAACATGCCCGTGGCGGCGCGGGAGGCGTCCGTGTATACGGGGATGGCGATCGCGGAGTACTACCGGGACATGGGGTACGCCGTCGCCCTGATGGCCGACTCGACGTCGCGGTGGGCGGAGGCGATGCGGGAGATCTCAAGCCGCCTCGAGGAGATGCCGGGCGAGGAGGGCTTCCCCGCGTACCTGGGCGCGCGGCTGTCGGAGTTCTACGAGCGCGCGGGCCGCGTGACGACCCTGAACGGACAGGAGGGGAGCGTCTCCGTCGTCGGCGCGGTGAGCCCGAGCGGCGGAGACTTCTCCGAGCCCGTGACGCAGGGCACGCTCCGCATCACGAAGGTGTTCTGGGCCCTCGACACGAAGCTCCGCGAACGCCGCCACTTCCCCGCGGTGAACTGGCTCACGTCCTACTCCCTGTACACGTCGATCCTCGACCCCTGGTACCGCACGAACGTGGGCGAGGCGTGGCCCGATCTCCGGAACTGGGCATCCCGCGTCCTGCAGGACGAGGCGGAGCTCGAGGAGATCGTGCGGCTCGTCGGGGCGGACGCGCTCCCCGAGGACCAGCAGCTCACGCTCGAGATCGCGCGCATGATCCGCGAGTATTTCCTCCAGCAGAACGCGTTCCACAAGGTCGACACGTTCGCGCCGCTGAAGCGGCAGCTCGCCCTGATCTTGGCGGTGCGGACGTTCCACGACCTCGGGAACAGGGCCCTGAAGCTCGACGTCCCCCTGCGGGACATCGTCGGCCTCCCGTCCCGCGCCCTCCTCGCGCGCGTGAAATTCGAGGAGAAGTACGACGAGGAGATGCAGCGGGCGGTGACGATGATGGACGAGGATTTCCGGAAGCTCGAGGTGGGGTGATGCCGCGCGAGTACCGGACGATCACGCAGATCGCGGGCCCCCTCCTGTTTGTCGAGAAGACGGAATTCGTGGGCTACGGGGAGCTCGTCGAAGTGATGACGCCCGCCGGCGAGCGCCGCCGCGGGCAGGTGCTGGACTCGAGCAAGGACCTCGTGGTCGTGCAGGTGTTCGAGGGGACGGCGGGCCTGGATCGTGCGTCGACCGTGAAGTTCCTCGGGGAGACGATCAAGCTGGGCGTGTCGAAGGACATGCTCGGCCGCATCCTCGACGGCGCGGGCGACCCGATCGACGGCGGGCCCGGGATCATCCCCGAGGAACGGCGGGACATCGTCGGCGCCGCGATCAACCCGTACGCGCGGGACAACCCGAAGGAGTTCATCCAGACGGGGATCTCGACGATCGACGGCATGAACGCCCTCGTGCGCGGCCAGAAGCTCCCGCTGTTCTCCGGCGCGGGGCTTCCGCACAACGAGGTCGCGCTCCAGATCGCGCGGCAGGCGAAGGTGCCGGACGCCGTCGAGGCGTTCGCCGTCGTGTTCGCCGCCATGGGGATCACGAACGAGGAGGCCCGCCAGTTCATGAACGACTTCGAGCGCACGGGCGCGCTGAAGCGCGCGGTCCTGTTCCTGAACCTCGCGGACGACCCTGCCGTCGAGCGGCTCATCACGCCGCGGATGGCCCTCACCGCCGCGGAATACCTCGCGTACAGCCAGGACATGCACGTGCTCGTGATCCTCACGGACATGACGAACTACGCGGAGGCGCTCCGCCAGATCGGGGCGGCGCGCGAGGAGGTGCCGGGCCGCCGCGGCTATCCCGGCTATATGTACACGGATCTCGCCACCCTGTACGAGAGGGCGGGGCGAATCAAGGGGAAGCGCGGGTCGATCACCCAGATCCCGATCATGGCGATCCCCGACGACGACTGGACGCACCCGATCGCGGACCTCACGGGGTACATCACAGAGGGGCAGATCGCCGTCTCCCGCGAGCTCCACCGGAAAGGCATCTACCCTCCGATCGACCCGCTCCCGTCCCTCTCGCGGCTCATGGAGCCGGGCGTCGACGTGAAGAAGACGCGGGAGGACCACAAGCAGGTGTCCTCGCAATTGTATGCGGCGTACGCGGAAGGGAAGGACGTGCGGGGCCTCGTCGCGATCGTCGGGAAGGAGGCGCTCGGGGACCGGGACCGGAAGTTCCTGGAGTTCGCGGACCGGTTCGAGCAGGAGTACGTGCGGCAGGGACGCGAGGAGGACCGGACCGTCGTGCAATCTCTGGATATCGCGTGGCGGCTCCTGGCGACGCTCGACGACGCGTGGCTCACGAAGATCGACCGGAAGACGCTGGAACGGTTCCATCCGCGGGTCCGGGCAGCGGAGCAGGAGGCCAAGCCGGCGGCGAGGAAGGTGGCGGCGTAATGGTCCTCGGGCAGTACAAGCCGACGCGGTCCCAGCTCCTCCTCGTGCGGAAGACGATGAAGACGGCGGAGCGGGGTCACCGGCTCCTGAAGTTGAAGCGCGACGCGCTGATCGTGGAGTTCTTCCGCGTCCTGGACCGGGCGAAGCAGATGCGGTCGAACCTGGTGGAGAAGTACCGGGTCGCGAGCGAGCGGATCACGATCGCGCGGGCGGTCGAGGGGGCGATCGGCGTGAAGTCCGCGTCGTTCGCGGTGCGGACGCGGCCCACGCTCGAGCTGCGGACCCGCAACGTGATGGGGATTGTCGTCCCGCGGATCCAGGCGGAGAAGGTCCGGAAGACGACGGAGGAGCGCGGGTACGGGATCATCCAGACGAGCGCGCGGATCGACGAGGCCGCGGAGGCGTACGAGGACCTCGTGGAGAGCGTGATCGTGGCGGCGGAGATCGAGACGACGATGCGCCGCCTGATCGAGGAGATCGAGAAGGTGAAGCGCCGCGTGAACGCGCTCGAGTACCACGTGATCCCGGAGCTGAAGTCCACGGAGGCGTGGATCCGCCAGAGGCTGGACGAGATGGAACGGGACAACTTCATGCGGCTGAAGCACTTCAAACAGGTCGCGGAGGCGCGGGCCGAGGCGCAGGCCGCCCGGCCGGCCGGGTGACGTTCACGCCGTCCCCTGTTATCGACCTCGATTCCGCCCCGGCACCGGTGTCCGTTAAATAGTCATAAAACAACGTACCAAACTTCGGATGCCTCGGTCCGCGCAATGCCTGTTCAGGCGAGCAACATGCGGACATCCGTGATGCAGGCGTGCGCGGTTGTGGCGGTCGTGGTCCTCCTCTCGATGGCGTTCCGGGCGAACATGATCGTCCCGGTCGAGGCGCGAGCGAGCCTGGCCCCCGACTTCCTCCTGAAGGATGTCACGGTCCCGATCGGGACCGAGGTCCGCTTTTACGGCGGCGGGTCCACGGGATCCGCACCGCTGACCTACGCGTGGCATCTCCGGAACGGGGGGACCGCGGACGGTCCGACGGCGACGACAAGATACGACCTGCCCGGTGTGTACGAGGTCGCCCTCGTCGTGCAGGCGGGGAACGGTCGCATGGACCTGGACACCGTGACCGTGACAGTCGCGGAGCCACTTCCAGGGGTCGATTTCTCTCGCGTGGACGCCGGACCGGACCGGACCGCGTACGAGGACGAGCCGGTGACGCTTTCGGCTTCCGCTCCCTGGCCGCAGGCCTACGCCGCCTCGTTGGCGTTCGACTGGGACCTCGGGGACGGCCTGACCGCCTCCGGTGCGTCGGTCTCCCACGTATACGGGAATGCGGGCGTCTACCATGCGCGGGTCACGGTCACCGCGGACTTCGGGGCGTTCGATCGGGACGAGGTGGAGGTCACGATTCTCAATTCGCTGCCGGTTGCGGCGATCGGACCGCGCGACGTGATCGTCGAGGAAGACGAACCGCTCGTGTTCGACGCGAGCGGTAGCTGGGACACCCCGACGGACGCGGCGGACCTCGCGTACGCGTGGGAGTTCGGGGACGGGAGCCGCGGCGCGGGTCCGGCCGTGGCCCATGCGTATCCCCGCCAGGGAGCCTACGTCGCCACCCTCACCGTGACCGATGACAATGGCGCCCAATCCTCCGATTCTGCCGCCGTGACCGTTGTGAACCTCCCCCCAACCGCCAGCGCCGGCACGGACCTCGTCGTCTCGGAGGGGGAGCCCGCCATGTTCGACGGGAGCGGGAGCGAGGACACGCCTTCCGACGAGCCATCGTTGCGGTACGAATGGATCCGGAGCCCCGCCGTCGCTCCAAACCCATACCCCGCAATCCCCGGAATGGGGGCGACGCATACGTGGTTCGACGACGGCGTCCACGACGTCGTCCTTCGGGTCACGGACACCGACAGTGCGGAAAGCCTCGACCTCGTGAGCGTGACCGTCTCGAACGCGCCACCTCGCGCGACGATCACGGGCTTCTGGTGGTTCGCGGAGGGAGTCCTCCTCGAGGGCCGCGCGTTCGATCCGGGAGCGGACGACCTGACGTTCTCGTGGGGCATTAACGCCTTGACGAACTACGAGTGGCGTTCCCCCGCGGAAGGGGACCACCCGCGCCTCGTGACCGCATACGCGTTCTTCCCGTGGGCGGCGGCGCCTCCGCCCTCCTCGTTCACGCTGACGGTCCGGGACGATGACGGCGGGGAGGGCTCGGACACCGTGAACCTCATGACACTGAGGGCCGGCGCCCCCTCTCGGCCCCTCTGCGCCATCGCGCCGATCATACCGACCTCCTGTCGCCTTCCCCCGCCGGACCGCGAGATGGTCGACAACCTCGGACCGCGGGTGAACGCGGGGTTCGACGTCGCTGCGACGGAGGACCTCACGGCGCCCTTCTACGCGATCCTCGAGGACCGGGACCCGGAGGCGGTCGTCAACCCCGATCCGCCCGCGATCCCCGTGCGCCCGGACCCCGACCATCGGTACGAGTGGAGCTTCGGCGACGGCGCGACCGCCTCCGGGAACCCCGTCCTCCATCCGTTCGCGCGGGCGGGGACGTACACGGTGGTCGTCACGGTCACGGACCGGGCGGGCGACGTCGCCGCTGACGGCCTGCTCGTGACGGTCGTCAATCTTGATCCAGTCGCGTCCCTTTCGGTCCCCGCGGTTGCGGAGGACGAACTCCTCGCGCTCGCGAGCACGGCGGGGGATACCCCGTCCGACGCCCCTCACCTGACCCAAGCGTGGACGTTCTCGGACGGCGCGATGGCGACGGGGACGTGGGCCTACCACGCGTTCACGGGCGTCGGGCCCGCGTGGATCCGCCTCCGCGTCTACGACGACAACGACGCGACCTCGGAGGCGTTGGCGGTGGTGGACGTCGCGGATGTCCCGCCCTTGGCGGCGCCGGGCGGCGTGCAGACCGTGTCGGAGGGTCAGGCCGTTCCCCTGGATGGGAGCGCCTCCTGGGACACCGCTACGGACCGGCCACGGCTTTCCTACACTTGGTCCCGCGACGGAGGACCGATCGCCTACGGATGGAACCCGGTCCTGGAGGCGGACGGAGGGGGAGACTTCACGGTTTCCTTGGCCGTCCACGACGAGCACGGGATGGCCGACACGTCCCTCTTTGAGGTCCGCGTGAACGGCGCGACACCGACGGTGTATGCGGGCCTCGACCGCGTCGTCTACGGCGCGATTCGAGACGTGGAGCTCCGGGGCATCGCACGGACCCCCTCGGGGGACTCGACGGCGCTTCATGAGACGTGGACGTTTGGGGACGGAGCCACCGGTGACGGTCTGAGCGTGAGCCACGCGTACGGCCGCAGCGGGGAGTACACGGCCTGCCTGCTCCTCTCCGGTACGGGACCTGCGGCGCTGGACTGCTTGGTCGTCCGCGTGGGCGTGGACTCGGACGGCGACAACCTCCTGGACGAGGCGGAACGCATGCTGGGGACGGACCCACAGGCGTTCGACACGGACGGGGACGGCCTGACGGACTTTTACGAGTACACGGCCTCGAACACGGATCCGAGGCAGAGCGACACGGACAGGGACGCGCTGAGCGACTGGGAGGAACTCTGGCCCGGCGCGGATGGTTACATCACCAGCCCGTTCTTGGCCGACACGGATCGGGATTTCCTGCTGGACTCCGTGGATCCAAACCCCGTGCGCTTCACCGTGGTGGGCGCGGAGACCTTCGACTACGACGCCTTGGCGGTGAACGACGCCCTCGGCGTAATCGTGGCGATCAACTACAGCCCGGACGACACTATCGTGCCCACCATCGCCCTCGCGACGCCCTCGAATCCCTTGGTCGGGTCCTGGGGGACATATTACGACCTCTCGACCTCGAGCGCCTCGGCCTTCACCGCAATCATCAAGGTCCGCTACACCACGCTGCCCCCCGGCTTCGCGGAGTCTGACTTGGTCCTGTTCCGGTATGCGGCCGACCGAACCCTCTGGGGGCTTCCGGACGCAACCGGTGTCGACGCAGCGAACAACGTCGCGTGGGCCACGACGACCCACCTATCCCACTGGACGCTTGCAGAGGATGGGGACCAAGACGAGTTGACGAATCTCTTCGAGCGGACGACCTCCTTCCCCGTTTCGTATGTGGTCGGCGCGCTCGCCCTCGGCACGCCCGCAAACTATAGGGTAGGCTACCCGGGGACGTTCGTGACCGTCGCCCCGGACGCGACCGTGGACCTCCTCGCGAACGGATTCGTCGACGCCGACTTCAACACAAATCCACCCCGCGACTGGCAGGTGCAGCAAGAGCTGTTCGGTGCGTACGTGACCATTCACATGTTCGTTGACCTGCTCGTCACCAGCCCGGACATCCTTTCTGCGAGCGCCACCGTCCTGGACGTGTCCTTCGGCGTCGCAAGCTCTGTCCTCATTACCGTGGACATCGGCGCAGCCACGGACCCCGCAAATCGCGATACGGACTTCGACGGCATTTGGGACGGGATCGAGGTAAACCAGAAAAACTACAAACTCGATGGGGCTCCGACCGTGGATCTGGACCTGGACGACGACGGGGCTTCGGATGCCAGCCCCGTCGGGAGGGACCTGTTCGTCGAACTCGATCGGATGGAACAGCCAACGGATGTCCCCAACCTGCTGTTCTGGACCCCCATCATCGGGTTTCCGGCAGCGTGCGCGCTCTTCTGCGGTCATGTCGACGACCCGCCGTCCGATCTCGGGGCTCGTGCCGCGTCGTTGTTCCGTCGACATGGCATCTCCTTCCACCTCGTCGTCGATGATCTGGTCCCTCATGACGCGGCCCTGGCACCCGGGGACTGGACGAGCTACCGTGACACCCATTTCACGAGCGAGAGACGAGGGGTCTTCCGGTACGCCTTGTGGGCGCACGACAGGGAGGGCGGCGGTGCCTGCGGGGAGGCGGAGGTCCCCGGAAACATGCATGTGGTTTATGATGCCCCATGGCTTTGTGGCGACCAATGGGTTGTGTACATGCAGGAGCTGGGACACAACTTCCTCGGCACCCTGGATTCTGATAACCAACGAGAAGGCGACCAGTTCCATAGTCGCTATGAGTGCGACATCATGTCCGCGAGCTACGTTTCCTGCGGCTTCCTGGGTCTTGGTACGGCCACCGACTACAACCCGGCCATTTGGGAGGAGATGATGCTTCAGGCGACGAGGGACGGGACTGGGCTCGGGTTGGGACTATGAACGGAGGCCCAATGCGCCCGACCGAGCCATCCAGCCTGGGACGGAAGTCGTCACCGGCGGGCGAGAGGCGTTCTCGAAGGAAGATGGCCGCCGCAGTGATCATCCTCTCGGTTCTGGTGGCGATCGGAGGGTTCGTCGCCCTTCTGCCGCGGCCCCCCGAGTTGTGGCTGCGTGACGTCGCCTTTGCTCCGGGAGACACCGAGGCCCTCGTGATCGGGGATTCCGATGCTGTGGGGATCCTGGCGAAGTTCTCGGGGGGGGAGTTCACCGTACTTCAACGGATCGAGGGGCGCTACCCCTATCTGGCGGATGTGGATTGGAGCGTAGATCGCCTCGCGCTCGTCGTGGGCAATGTTGATGGGAAGGCGTTCGCGAGACTCTACGACGGATCCGCCGTGCGTTCGGTGACCGTTCCGGACAACCGCTTCGCGCTTGATGTCGTGAAGTGGAGCCCCCAGGGGGATCGTGCCCTTGCCGCAGGAGGGGGGGGTGTCGTCTATGAGTACAATCGCACCCAAGACGCGTTCCGCTCCATCCCACTTCCGTGGTTGAGTCATATCTGGTCCATCGCCTGGGCTCCCAACGGGACCGAGGCGCTCCTCGTCGGGCAGCCGGGGGCGGTCTATCGTTACCGGCAAGAGAACGGGGACGTCTTGCGACTGACCTCGATAGACACGCGGGTCGAGTTCTTCGACGTCGCCTGGAACGCGGCCGGCACGACCGCCTTGATCGCGGGGGCCGAGGGCATTGTCCTCCGCTACGATGGCGCGACTCTCCAGACGGTGGGAATCATCCCACCGAGGAGATCGGGGGACGCGCTGGACCTGCACGACGTCGAGTGGTCTCCGAACGGGTCCAGCGCGTTGATCACCGGAGCGGAGAGAAAGATCGTCCCCACGCACAACACGGGCGAATACGCCCCGATTGTCGCGGAGTACGATGCCTCCACCGGCGCGCTCTCGACGGACTCCACACCCCTGCAGTTCTCTCCGGGACAGGGGTCGCCCTCCCGGATCGCGTGGGCCTCTGACGGTCGCATCTTCGTGACCTCCGGGACTTCCCTGTACCGCTGGTCGCCCGCAGGGCTGTCCCGGGTGTACCAGGCGCAGAGCCCCCTATACGCCGTAAGCATTTCCTCCTCGAACCTGGTCATGTTCTGCGGAACGGAGTCCCGGGTCTACGCCTTGAGGGATTCGAACCTCGTGGAGGACCTGACCCCCCGGCTGATGGGCGCCCTAGGGGGATAGGCGGACCCGCCGCATTTCCGGAGATGACCGCTGGGCTTCCAGTTCTGCCTATGCTGCTTCCGGCCGATCCTCCCCCATGAGGTTCTCTTCGCCTTCCTGCGTGCCCGTTCCTCCCTCTCGGAATTCTGTCTCGGTCTGGACTTCTGCCTCGGCGGGCACCTCTTTCCCCTTTCGCCGCCGGCGGAGAAGAAGGGCGAGGGCCACGAGGATGACGACGACCGCTAGGATCAGAAGCACCCAGGTCCAAGGGGGCTCAGCCGGACGTTTGGCGATGCGGAACGAGAACGATGCGTCCCCGGCCATCGGGTTCCCCGCGATGTCCCGGGCTTGGCTCGCGACCACCGTGACGGTCACGAAGGCGCCGTCAGGGAACGGTCCGCCGGGTGTGAAGGTGGCGTTGTTCCCCGACCACGACCAGCTTCCCGTGACGACTTGTCCGTTCGCGGTCACGGTGACCGCCTGCGTACTCGTCGGGTCCATCGGCTCGGAGAACATGAGGACGATTGTCGTGGTTGCGGACACGTCGGAGGCGCCGTGCGCGGGAGTGATCTCGACGGTCGGCGGCCTCAGGTCGACGACGTCGATCCGGGACCGATTAGTCACCGCGGGAAGCCCTGCGGCGGCGACAGTGATGTTGTCCGTGCCGGGGATGGACGCAGTGTAGTTGATCGTGAATCCCATCGTCGCAGACCCGCCCGCACCTGAGAGGGTGCCTCTTCCATCCGTGGTGCTCCAGGCGGGAGACCAGGTCGTGTTCAGTTGCCCATCACCGTTGAGGCCTACCGCCGTGTACGTCTGGTTCTGCCCCACCGAGACTACCGTGGGGCCGGGCCAAGGCGTCAGGAGGATGCGATCCAACGGCGCGGACGAGGGCTGCTGCCGCGCCGCGCTGGCGAACCACAGGTTCCGCGCCCCGAAGCCGGCACCCAGCCGGTCGTCCTCCCACACCACCATGACCCTCGTCGCGTCGATGGCCACCTCGGGTGCGTACTGGATGGCCGACTGGTTCGCCGGGTCGTTCACCCGGTCATCGGGACTGCTCCAAGGGCCGCTCCCCGTCCGATTCGAGAACCAGATGTCCGTATTGCCGCCGCCCCGGTTGTCGTGCCAAGCGGCGTAGGCGGACGCGTCGGCAGCGATCGATGGCCGTGCCCTCTCCGAGGCCGCCGCCGCGTCGCTGACGCGCACGTCGTTGTCGTTTGCAATGCCGTCCCCCCATGTCGCCCCACCATCGAGGGAGGAAGAGGAATAGATGTCCTGCCCGCCTTGACGCCGATCCTCCCAGATCACCACGAGTTCTCCGGACAGTCGGGCCGCCATCGCGGGACGTCGTTGATCCGCCGCACCAAGGTCGTCGTTGATGCGAACGTCATTGTCGTTGCTCGAGCCGTCACCCCACGTCGTTCCCCCGTCGCCCGAGGAAGAGAACCGAATGTCGAACTCTCCGGTCCTCGCGTCCGCCCAGGCTACCGTGAGGCTCGAGCCCTCCCGAGTGACCGACGGCTCCAATTGATCCACACCGTTCCCGATCGCGTCATCGTTGACCCGGACGTTCGCGCTCCAGATCATGCCGCCGTCTACGGAACGCGCGGAATAGATGTCCATGTCGCCGTTGCGATCGTCCTGCCACACGGCGTACAGCGCGCCCGACGCGTCAATCGTCAAGGCCGGCTCGACCTGATCCACGGCAGGGCCGATGGGGTCGTCGTTCACGCGCACGTCGTTGCCGTTGATATGCCCGTCTCCCCAATGCCTGCCCCCGTCGTCGGACCACGTGACGAAGATGTCGAAATTCCCGTTCCGGTTGTCCGAGTAAATCAAGCAAATCCTGCCGGAAGGGGCCACGGCCATGTCCGGGTATCCCGCCGCTGCGGGGGCAGGGCCGTCGTCGACACGCACGTCGTTGTTGTTCACCAGGTCATCCCCCCACGTGGTGCCGCCGTCGGCCGAGCTCGTGAAGTAGATGTTGTAGTCGTCGCTCGGGCCCGTCGCGTCATCGCGGTCGTCGAACCAGGCCGCGTACAAGGTTCCCCCGTAGACCGCCAGCTGCGGCTCCTGCTGGGCCCCGCTTCGAACGGTGCCCAATCCGGCCGCCACCGCATCGTTGTCGTTGCGAAACCCGTCCCCCCATGTCAGTGCGTCGACCGAGAAAGAGGCAGCGACGTCGTTGTTCCCTTCTCGGCCGTCCGTCCAAGCTGCGACGGCGGTGGTCCCGACCGCGGCGAGGGCCACCGAGTCCTGCGCGAAGGCCGTGACAACGCTCGCCTCATCATCGTTCACGCGCGCGTCGGTATCCCCGATCCCGTCCGCCCACGTCGCCCCGAGGTCCAAGGAATAGGACGCGAACACGTCTTGATCGCCGAGCCGGTCATCGTTCCATGCGGCGATCAGACGCCCCCCTGCCTGGACCAGGTCGGGAGAGCCAGCCAGCGCGGTGGCTGCGTTGTCGTTGACGCGCACGTCGTTGTTGTTGCTGAGGCCGTCTCCCCAGGTGAGCCCCCCGTCCGCCGAGCCGCTGAACCGGGCGTCTTGGCGGCCGATGGCGGCGCGATTGTCGACCCACGCCACGCCGAGAATCGCCGGGTTTCCGGAAAGGCCGGCAAGGAGAACCGGGTCGCGTGCCAAGACGCCCGCGGGGGCGTCGTCCACGCGCGCGTTCGCGGTCCAACCGGGCCCGGCGTACCTCGCGTGCATGATATCCCCGATGTCCGAGCGGGAGTCGTTCCAGACGATGTGGATGGCATCTCCGGCCGCGGCGAGCGAGGGGCTGCCTTGGGCCTGCGTTCCGGCATCGTCATTCACGCGGACGTTGGCGGCCCAGATTGACCCATCGATGGAGGTGCTCGCCCAGATGTCCGAATCGCCCATCCGGGTGTCTGACCAGGCGACGGCGATCAGGCCGGCCGCGTTGACGGTGATGGTCGGCTGCGAGCTGACCGGCGAGGCACACTCGTCCACCCGCACGTCGTTGTTGTTGTTGAGGCCGTCTCCCCAGGTGAGCCCGCCGTCGGCGGACCAGGACGCGAAGACGTGCAACGATCCCGGGGAGCAAGGAGGTGAATTGCGGTTCTCCACCCAAACCACGTAAGCCGTCCCGTTCGGGGCCACCGCGAGGTCCGGTTGGGCCCGGATGCTGCCGTCCCCCGGATTGTCGCTGACCAGGGTCCACCCGAACCACGAGGAACCTCCGTCGTCCGACCGGGCGAACTTGATGTCGAATATCGTTGAATACGCGAGGTACACGGAGGAACCGGAGGCGGCGAGGGCCGGTTGGAAATCCGTCGTCGTATCGAGGAGCGAGTCATCGACGCGCGTGTTCGGCGTAGGGAAGGTCTCGGCGGTCGCTGGGGGCACCACGACGAAGACCGCGACACCGGTGATCAGGCCGAGGGAAATCGCAAGGACAAGGACCCGAAGAGCATAGGCCCGCCGCGCTCGGTCGACGGCCCCAGCCATTACAGGCTGTAACCACCGCAGTGGATAAAAGGTCGTTCTCCATGAAGGTCGTGATTCGAGGGCCCGTCGCCTTCACCCACCGACGAGCGGGGCGCCTTCATCGTGACGAACCCGGGCGCGCGGCTGATGACGGGGCCCTGCGAGGGAGCGCCCGAGGTTGAGGGCTCCATGCCGTCGGATTCGGGAGATCGGTATCTCGATTTCGCGTGCACGTCCGGACTCGAGCGGTCCTTAGGTTCATTACCGGCACACCCCTAGGGAGGTGCCCGTGGGCGCGGTCCTCGACCTGCTCCTGTTCGGCGTCGGCGCGTTCTGGCGGGATCGGCGGGCGCACCTCGTGCGCGCGGCCGTGTGGGCCCTATTCGGCGCCTTCTGATCGTTCAATCCCCTTCGTACGTGGAGAAGGGCGACGCGCTGAACGCGCTGGGGATGCTCGAGTACCACGTGATCCCGGAGCTGAAGTCGACGGAGGCGTGGATCCGCCAGCCGTTGGACGAGATGGAGCGGGACAACTTCATGCGCCTGAAGCACTTCAAGCAGGTCGCGGAAGCGCGGGCCGAGGCGCAGGTCCGATTCGCCGTCACGTGAACCGTCGACTCACCGCTCTCGAATCCGATACTGGGGCCCGGCACCCGCGGTGATTAAATAGGTGTAAAACAACGCACCAAACTTCGGATGCTCCAGCTCGCGCAATGCGGTTCTCGGCGAGCAACATGCGGACTTCCGTGATTCGGACGTTTTCGGTCGTGACAGGCGCGGTCTCGGTCGCGTTCCGACGCCTGGGTCGGTCTCCATGGGGATCCGGCGGTCTCCGACTCCTGGCGGAGGGCCTGGCATGAAGCCCTACCTCCGCATCTCTGCAATGGCCTCCTGCCTGGCGATCGTGCTAGTGGGGTTTTCGCCAATGTCCCGGGATGCCGGCGTGACCCAGGGCCCCGATGCGAGAGCCAGCCTCGATGCCGAAGGGCTCGTCAAGGCCGCCACGGTCACGGTCGGCGATGCGGTCGCACTATTCGGTTCCACCTCCCTGGGGGTGGCTCCCTTGGAGTACACGTGGTACCTGCGGAACGACGGCGTGTCCCACGGCGCGGACACCACGGTCCGGTACGCAAAGCCGGGTACGTACGAAGTGGCGCTTGTCGTCCGCGATGGGCTCGGTCGGATGGACCTGGACCGTGTGACCATCGGCGTCCGTCGGCCGCTGCCCGGAATCGACTTCCCCGGCGCTGACGCGGGACCGGACAAGATCGCACGCGAGGACGAAATCCTCACGCTCGACGGCACCGCCTCGTGGCCGATCGTCGCCAACCAGTCCCTCCTTTCGTTTGAATGGGACTTCGGTGATGGAACCGAACCCGGTCACGGCCCGATTGCGGAGCACAGCTTTGCCAACGCGGGCGACTATGTCGTCCGCCTGCAGGTCACGGATCCTTCCGTGGGCATTTTTCACGTCGACAAGGCCCTCATGACCGTCCTGAATGTGAGGCCGATCGCGGCCGCAGAAGCGAGCCCGCCAAGCGCGTGGGAAGACGATGTCGTGACGTTCCGCTCTGTGGGCAACCCGGACACCCCAAGTGACCTCGCGGACCTCGCCTATTCTTGGGATTTCGGCGACGGAACCCGGGGCGTGGGTCCCGTCGTCGGACACGCGTACTCGACGGCCGGCAACTACGTAGCTCGACTCGTCCTGACCGATGATAACGGGGAATCGTCACGGGACGAAGTCCACGTCTCCGTGGCAAACCGTCCCCCGGTCGCAGAAGCGGGTCACGAACTCACGATCCTCGAGGGACAAGCCGGGCTGTTCAACGGAAGCGGCAGCTGGGATACCTTCTCCGACCAACCGTCCCTTCGATACGTATGGTCGTTCACTCCCGCCGTTGGGCCGAGCCCCGACCCGACTCTTGCGGGTTGGAGTCCCTCTTACACGTGGTGGGACGAGGAAGGCCTCTCCGCCTCGTTCCACCAACTCGGCCTGCGGGTCACGGACCCCGGTGGGCTCCAGTCCGAAGTCAGCCTCGTGAATGTGACCGTACGGAACGTCCCGCCGCGAGCGACCATCACGGGGATCTGGTGGTTCGCGGACGGCATCCTCCTCGAAGGCCGCGCATTCGACCCGGGCGCGGACGACCTCGCGTTCGTGTGGGACCAAGGCGGGTTCGCGAGGAACGAGTGGTACTCCCCGTCGAGGGGTGACCACCCCCGCCGGGTGACGGCGTACGCGTTCCTCCCGTGGTCCATGGCGCCCCCGATGTCCCCGATCACGTTGACCGCCTTGGACGATGAGGGCGGAGCGGGATCTGACACCATCCGTTTCGTCGCGGCGAAGGCGGCAGCCTCCCCACGGCCCCTCTGCGCCGTGCCCCCCATCATACCGCCCTCCTGCAGGCTTCCACCGCCGGACCGCGAACTGATCGACAACCTTGGGCCGAGGGTGGAGGTGGGACCCGACGTGGACGCGACCGAGGACCTCACGGTTCCCTTCCAGGCCACCCTAAAGGACCGCGACGTCCCAACGCTCGTGGACCCGGATCCCCCCACAAGCCCTAGCGAGACCGAGCCGTATCCGCGGTACGAGTGGGACTTTGGCGACGGCACGACGGCCATCGGGAAGACCGCGGTCCACGCGTTCGAAAGGGCGGCCCAATACACGGTCACCGTGACCGTCACGGACCGGATGGGAGACCAAGCCTCGAGCGGTCTCGTCGTCAACGTGGGGAATGTGCCGCCCATCGCGCGCTTCGAGTCTGCGATTCAGGCCGAGGAGGATTCGACCGTGGTCTCCTGGGGGGGAAACTCGTCCGAAACGCCGTCCGATGGGGCCAGCCTTCGTTACGTCTGGGAGTACTCCGACGGGACGGTCCAGACGGGCCCGTGGGGGATTCACGACTTCACGCACGATGGACCCGCATGGATTCGCCTGCGGGTCTTCGACGATAACGGGGCGACGTCGGAGGCGTTCCAAACCGTCGACATTCTCAACGCGAATCCGGTGGCGGTCCTCCCGGCCAGCCTGTCTGCGCTCGTCGGGAGCTCCCTAGTCTTGGATGGGAGCGCCTCTTGGGATACCTTGTCGGATCGGCCAGGCCTGAGCTTCGTGTGGAGGAAGGACGGTGTCGAGATTGCGTCCGGATGGAATCCGGTCCTACTCGTCCCGGACGACAGGGCTTTGTCCTTGTTCCTGGAAGTCCGGGATGAGGACGGCGCTCAGGCCGCAGAAACGACGGTCGTCACCATCAAGAACGCCCCGCCGATCGTGTATGGGGGTCCGGACCTCACGGTCTACGGATCTCCAGGTCCCGTCGCCTTTGTTGGGTACGCGTTCGCCTGGAATGCGGACACCACGCAACTTCAGCCCACATGGACCTTTGGCGACGGAACGACCGCCTCGGGATTCTCGGTTGAACATTCCTTTATTGCGAGCGGCTCCTACAGCGCATGCCTCGAGGTGCTCGTCGGCTCGGAATTGGGCCGTGCGTGCGCCCGTGTGGACGTGTTCGTGGACTCGGACGGGGACAATCTCCTGGACGAGCGAGAGGCCGAAATGGGCACGGACCCGGAGAGCTTCGATTCTGATGGCGACGGACTCACGGACTTCCATGAGTCAACCGCCCTGGGCACGGACCCCACGCTCGCCGACTCCGACCTGGACGGACTTTCGGACTGGGAGGAGGTCCACCCTGCGAACGACGGCTTCGTGACGAATCCCGTCGATCCGGACACCGACCGCGACGGGATCCCCGACGGCGCGGAAGTCGCCACCTTCGTCCCCGTGTCGTCCTACTCCGTCAGCACCCACCGCTCGCTGACCTGGCACGAGTGGGAGTGGCTGGGAGACCGCTTTGACTCGGATCCTTGGGACACGACGATCGGCGGCTATTGGTACCAAGACAGTACGGCCTCATGCCCAAAACACGATCCCTACATTTCGCGCATCCTGAGCCAGGGGCTGACGAGCGCGGGTGAATTCTCGATGGGGATGTCTGTCCCCATCGAATCCTTGGCTGGACGCCATGCGATATCCCTGAGCGTCCACGCCTTTCCTCCGTGGCTCAGCACACCCTATGCTCTGGACACGATGCGTGTTGTGTTGACGGGTGGGACACCGGATCCCGAAGCCCTTACGGTGTCCCAGGGTACGGAGGTCGCATGGTCGAGCGCCGACGATCCCCATTGGCTCACCAGTAAGGAGAACCTGTGGTCCCCCATCAGACTGGCGGGACCGCTGTTCGACTCTGGTATGGGGGGACCGTCATTCTCATACCTGTTCCTGGAACCCGGAACGTACGGCTTCCGCGTCCAGAGCGAATACGATCTGACCCGCGTGCAGGAGGGCTCGATCACGGTGACGCCCCTCTTCGGCACATTCCGTGTGGAAGTCGGGGAGGACGCGCGGGTGTTCGATGATCACACGCACGAAGATTGGCCCGCGGTGTACGCGGGGCTGGATGCCGAGGTCCGCCTCAGCTTCTCCGGTGCGGACGACTACCGGACCGATGTCTGGCTTCCGGCGGATCTGAAGGGCGGGTTCCTCCGGGTCAACGTGCGATCGGATCCCCTCGTGTTGCGGACGTTCGTCGATGAAAGAGGCGTCTCACGGCCCGTGGCGTCGGCCTGGAGGCTTGAGGTCCTCCCGGTGCTCCTCGTGCATCGGCTCGGTCTCGATCCCACCGATGCCGACATGGACCGGGACGGGATTCCCGACGGGGTCGAGCTCGCAAGGGGGAGCTATCCTTTCGATCTGGACTCGGACCTGGACGGGCTCGACGACGCCCAGGAAGTCGTCTGGGGAACGGAGCCCGGAAAGTTCGACACGGACGGAGACCAAAACCTTTTCGGCGACGGCGCCGAGGTTCTCCTCTACGACTCCGATCCGCGCATCCGCGACATGGACGGGGACCGATGGCCGGACGGCATTGACGCGTTCCCTCGGAATCCCTCGGAGTGGCTCGACACGGACTGTGACCGGGAAGGCAACAACGGAGACACTGACGACGACGGCGACCGGCTCGATGATGAACTCGAATTGGCGGGCTGGACCGTGTACGCGATCACGAGCCTGCAAGCCCTCGAGAAGGTGATGGAGGCCATCGAGAACCGCCAGGAATTCGCGGCCCACATGACGACGTACGCCGTCACATCGAGCCCGACCTCGGCGGATACGGATCTGGACGGCCTCTCGGACTTCCTCGAATTCCTCGCGCATTCCGACCCGCGGAACGAAGACACGGATGGGGATCTTCTCCGCGAGGGCTACGACGACGATCCCACGATCACGGAGCTGCAAGGGCCCGACCTGCTCATCACCGACCTCACGCCCAACAACCAATGCCAGCTGTTCGTGGACTGGAACATCAAGCGTTGCTGGGTCACGTATTCCGTGTACGACCTCGCGGGGGTCGACCGGGTCGCCGTGTACAAGGACGGGGAGTACGACCGGCCCGTAGCCGTACACCCAGTGGGGTCCCAGAGCGCTCAATTCTCAGATCGTCTTGACGTTGGGTTCGCAGACGCCTTCAATGGGGCCCGGTGGGAAATCGTGGCCTACGACCGGAATGGAAACTCGAACTACGTGACCCTGGAGCAGCCGACGGTCCTTGACGCCATCGGGAACTGGATCACCTCCATCACGGTGGAATTCCTAGGTCCGGAGTTGGGGGGGCTGTTGAGCGGCGCTTGGTACGCGTTCCGGGATGCGGTTTCGGACCTTGCGACGCTATTCCTCGAGCCGCAGGCAATCTTCGACGGCGGCAGCGCCATCGCGGGGGCGTTCCAGGCTCGAGGACTGGACGCGTTGGTGGAACTTGGCAAGGCCCTCTTCGAGTTCATCGACGCAACTCAGTCGAGGGCGAACCCGTACGCCGCCGCAGAGTGCGAGTCGAACCTCCTGTGTAACCACAATGTGTTCAAGTTCAGGTGGTACGCGGGCTACGTGGCGGGGACCATCGGACTCATGTTCGTTGGCGTGGGGCTTGCAAGGGCGGTCACGGCGGGCGTAAAGGCGACGCAGGTCTTTGCGAAAATCGCGACGAAGCTCGATGATCTGGCGGATGCCGCCAAGGTGACCCAGCTCGTCAACAGGCTTCGAGGCATCGGCCCCCTCAACTCGCGAATCTTCATGGCGGCGGTCTTCACGACTGCCTTCGCCGGTCTTGCGTACGCGTTCCCTGAGATCTTCGGCGAGTGGTTTGCGAACTACCTGGGAGGGGCCTTCGTGGTTCTCTCCGTTTACGGACTTACAAACGGCGGTGTTGGCAGTATCGGACAGAAGCGTTTCGCTCAAGGCTTGAGACTTCGCGCAATCGATGGTGCCCTCGACGATGCGTCCAAGGTCCGAATCGGGCGCTACCTGGACACCCTTGCTGCCGAACCCTTTGCCCAGACCGGTCCCAACCGCATCATCCGCGTCGCCGTAGGAAGGGACTCGACAGGCGCCCGGACCTTTGTGTTCGCCATGACGGAGGGCCGACAGATCCACATTTTCCAGCGGCATGTCGATGGTTCACTCCTCAAGCTGTCCGGGGACCCAACCTCATTCTTCCCGACGGGACGAACCATAACGGGCTACCCAATTTCGAAAGCGCTCCCGGGCACGATGACAGACCTGGACGTGTGGCGCCTAATCGACGAAGCAGTCATGAACGCCGACCCCATCTGGGACGGCAGTGCGTGGATATACCGGTACATGCCGAGTCGGTTTGGAATCGACGAACTCCGGGTTATCGTGGGAGCCGACGGAAGAATCATGACGGCGTACCCCATCAGGGGCTCCAGCGTTTGGGCATGGGATCCCACCGCTGGCACATGGACGAATCCGAGATGATGTCGTTGATTCCGAAACACATCTGGGACCTCATTCGGAAGGCTTATCCGACGGGGGACCTGGAAGAGGGGGCGAAGTCCCACCTGGTCAGGAGAGAATTCGACAGCAGCAGCCTCGTTGCGAGGATCGTCTCCCAAATTGAACATGATTGCAACACCTCTGCGTACCGCGACCCGGGCGGATACTACGAGCGGTCCCATCGGATTTCCTATACCACGTCCAAGCGAGACGTGCCCTTGTGGAAGCGAAGCCCCCTGTGGGCAGACCAGTTTGAGTACGTGAAAGACCGGGGCGGTGTCGTCTACGATGGTCAGGTTCGAGTCAGCCAACTCGGACCATACGCGGCCCTGTCTTGGCACGAGACCCGGATAGTCGACGAAACCGTGACGCCTTCCCTTCAGAATCGCAGTCCACCCACAGCCGAGTGCGCGGGGCTCCAGCGCTGCGTTGAGGCAATCCTCGTCGCCAACGGAGTTGAGATCCTCCCTTGGGATCTTTTGGACCTCACCGTCCCGGGAATGGAGGGGAAGCCGTTCGGAGAGCCGGTGGAAAGACTGACGGTCTACAATTGCTTGTTCAGTTCCATCTAGGCTATGGATATCTTGCGCGGGACGAGAAATCACCGCGAAGCTCGGCGACCTGGCGGATGCCGCCAAGGTGACCCAGCTCGTCAACAGGCTTCGAGGCATCGGCCCCCTCAACTCGCGAATCTTCGTGGCGGCGGTCTTCACGACCGCGTTCGCCGGTCTTGCGTACGTGTTCCCCGAGATCTTCGGCGAATGGTTTGCGAACTACCTGGGAGGACCCTTCGTCCTGCTTGGCGTCAGCAACATCCTTCCCCTGGGGCTCGCCGACGACGTCGTCCGGAAGGCGGGGCGAGTGACTGCTCGGGGCGTCAACGAAGTGACCTTCGTGAGGCGAATCCATAATAGTTTCAAGGCCGCCGGAATGAGTGAAGAGGCTGCTACCGCCGCCACGAATGCTGCCATTCGGGACCTCTACGAACTCGTCGAGCTGAGAGGGTATTCGAGACTCTCCCGGGAGATCCACGGCGCCGGCGCCGATCCCGGGAACCTTGGCCATCTCACCGAGGCCCGCGTGGCTCGGGGCATCGGAGCGGAGAACATCGAGGGACTGGAAGTGCGCTTCAACACGCACAGGATAGATATACTCGCACATCGTGACCCGCTGACGGGCAGACGAGCCATCATTGAGGTGAAGGATATGACCGACCGAACGAATGTCGAGAGGAAACTTTTCGACCAACTGCCCGAACTCCGCACCTTCGACCCGGGTGCGGACATGGTCGTCTATGTCCGGAGCGGGCAGGTTAGCCAGATTCAGGCCTACTGCGACGCGACCTTCTCCTTCCCGGTCATCGTCAGGGCCATCGAGGGCACGTAGGGGGACGAACGCGTGAGCCAGAGCTTCCTCCTTGAGTTCTATGTCCCGAAGGCGACACCGCGGCCCGAGGTTTCCGCCAAGTTGGTCGGCATCCTAGAGGGCCATGGGTTCCGAATGCTTCTCGACCAGGATCACGCTCCCTTTCTCGGAGAGCAGAGGAAGGCGGTGAAGCATCTCCTTCAGGAGGGTCTGTCACCAGCAGCGGTCATCGAGGCGTTGTTGGCGGCGGAAGGCGGGCTTGTGAGCTTTGACGGGCCGTTTCATCTGGCCCTCGACCTGTTTCCGCTCGGCGCGCCCGGCAACCGGAACCGTGCCCGACAGCTTGGCGAGTCGGAGAAAGGCGAGGTAGCCCTGGGGAGCGTGAGGCTCTTCTGGCAATATCTCGACCCCGAGGAGAATACGCCCCGACTTGCGGCCACAGTCGAGCTCGCGCACACCCTCTATCCCATTCTTCATCCAGTGTTCGCCATGGGTTACATAGACGAGGTCTGGAATCCGGCGCTCTACAACCTCATTCCGACCGAGGCGAACGTTCGTCAGCACGGACCGCGTGATTTCTTCCGGATCAACATCTGGGGGCCCGCGATCATCGAGAAGATCCCTTGGCGCAACCTCGCGGAGGTCCCCCATGTGGCGACCCGGCGATATGACGATGGCGGCGTCGGGGCGTGGCTCACTCCAGTCCACTACGCGGAGGAGCAGGGTCTCTGCAACCATCCAGTCGAGGCGGAAATCGTATTGGGCTGGCACGGCGAAGCGGACCTCCGCATCTTCCGCGCCCTCATGAGGTTCGACGAGGCGCCGGGCCAGCGTCATGCGGACTTGCACCTACGGCTCATGGGATGGGACGCGCAATCCTTGAAGGAGGGACGCATTGTGGTCGCGCCGAACGCGGAGGAAATGCGCAAGGTCGCCTTCGCGGAAATCGGCCTGCCCGAATCCGCACTCCCTGCCTACAAGGAGGAAGGCATCTGGCGCAAGTTCGCAATCAGGTTCGCACGAGATGTGGCGCGGGGCGAGTTGCCGATGGACGCCGAGGAGCGCAGGGCGTTCCAGGTGTTCCTCGAAACATACGGTTGACCGAGCCCCCCCCCCCCCCCCCCCCCCCCCC
>Ga0209342_10001996_pt1 | contig 22324 bp, 10 predicted proteins | sample RifCSP16_2_FD_184023 | JGI IMG/M metagenome (GOLD analysis project Ga0209342, IMG submission 184023) | Soil microbial communities from Rifle, Colorado - Rifle CSP2_sed 16_2 (SPAdes) (version 2) | ecosystem: Environmental > Terrestrial > Deep subsurface > Rock core/Sediment | place: Rifle... | reverse complement strand
CTGCTCGGCCTTTTCGCCAGCAGCGTTGCCACGATGGCGAAAAGGCCGAGCAGGCCGGCGTAGAGTCGGGGCTGCGCGACCGCGTCGGCCGCGAGCTGTTCCAGGGTGCGCACTCGATAGACCGGGACGTCGGGATCGAGCGCGGCCACCGCGGCGCTGGCGGGGGCCACCAGCGCATTGGGGTCTCCGGCGGTGCGGATGGCAACACCCAGGAACTCGAGCGGCCACTGCGCCAGTGACAGGAAGATCATCGGGCGCGACTCCAAAGCCGGCCCGCGGTCCTGGATGTCCGCCACCACCCCCACGACCTCACCGCCGGCCCGCCCGCGCCCCAGCCCAAACCCGGTGCCGACGGTGAGCCGGTGACCAACGGGATCCGCGTCCGGCCACAGCATCTGGGCCGCGCGTTCATTCACTACCATGGCCAACGAGGCGCCGTCGCGATCCTCCGGTGTGATGGCTCGGCCCCGCCGGATTGCAACGCCGAGGGTACTGAAGTAATCGGGCGTTACCACACGGACGTGAACGCTCAATCGGTCCTGCTCCTCGGACTCCAATCGGCGTCCGTCCAGCTCCGCCGCCGACATCACATATCCAAACCCCGCGAGCGGCAGCCCGGGGAACACCGCGCCCGCACTCTGCACCCCCGGCAACGCGTTGAGGCGCTCCATCAACTGATCCACCAACGCGACGCGGCGCGCGGGGTCGTCGTAGGTCGCTTCCGGGAGACTCACCTGAAAGGTCAGGACGCCCTCCGGCGAGATCCCGAGATCGGTTCGCGCCAGGTGCACGAAGCTCCTGATGAGCAGTCCCGCCCCCGCCAACAGCACCAGCGCCAGCGCCAACTCGGCCGTCACCAATGCGCGCCGGGTCCGACCGCGCTCGCGCTCGGCGCTGACGGTCCCGCTTTCTTCCTTCAGGGTGCGCGAGACCTCGGGCGTGCGCCCCGCCTGCCAGGCGGGCAGCAGCCCGAACAGAGCGCCAGTCACCAGCGACACCAGCAGCGTGAATCCCAGCACCGGAACGTCGATCCCGGTCTGGTCGAGGCGCGGCAGACCGGTTGACGGCAGGTTGGCGATCGCAGTGGTTCCCCAGACCGCGAGCCCCACGCCTACCACACCTCCCAACAGGGCCAGCACCATGCTTTCCACCATCAGGCCGCGCACCAACCGGCCGGGGCTCGCGCCCATCGCGGTCCGGATGGCCAGCTCCCGCCGCCGCCCGGTGGCCCGCACCAGCAGCAGGTTCGCCACGTTGACGCACGCGATCAGCAGCACCAGTCCCACCGCTCCCAGAAGGATGCGGAGGGCCGGCCGAACGTCGCCCACGATGGCGTCACGCAGGCTCGACACCACCGCGGTGTTGCCGGCGTTGGTGCCGGGGTACGCCTCGGCCAGGCGCGCCGCGATCTGGCGCAGGTCCGCCCCGGCTCGTCCTACGCTGACACCGGGCCGGAGCCGCCCAATCACGTCCAGGTAGTGGGCGCCACGTTGGGTGGTGAGCTCGCGCTCGGTGAACACCAGGGGCGTCCACAGCTCGGCCTGCTGCGGGTAGTCGAAGCCGGCCGGCATCACGCCCACCACCGTGTACGGCTCCGCGTCCACCGTGATCCGCCGACCGACCACGGCAGGGTCGGCGCCGAAGCGCCGCTGCCAGAGGCCGTGGCCCAGCACCGCCACCCGCTCCGCGCCCACCGCATCATCATCTACCTGAAGCGGCCGGCCCAACGCGGGCGGGACGCCCAGCACCGTGAAAAAGCCACCCGTCACGGCGGCCGCCGGGACCTGCTCGGCGGGACCATCTCCGGTCAGCGCGTCGGAGCCGGCGTTCATGGCCGCCAGCTCGCTGAAGACCTGGTTGTCGTTTCGCCAATCGGTGAAGTCCGGCGGGGACACCGTGGAGGGATTCCCCCGCCAGGTGCTGAAGACCTGGACCAGCTCGCCGGAGCCTGGGAACGGGAGCGGGCGGAGCAGCACCGCGTTGACCACACTGAACATCGCGGTGTTGGCGCCGATGCCGAGCGCCAGCGTGAGCACGGCCACCAGCGTGAAGCCGGGGTGTTTGCCCAGCGAGCGGAGCGCGTAGCGGAGATCATTCATGCCGGAGCGCCTCCATGGGATCGATGCACGCCGCGCGGCGCGCCGGGATCAGGCACCCTGCCAGGACGGCGCCGAGAAGCAGCGTGAGAACGGTGGCAAAGGTCAGGGGGTCCGTGGGTGAAACGTCGTACAGCATTCCGCGCAGCACGCGTGTGGCGGCCAGCGCGGCGGCTGCGCCCGCGAGCGCGCCCCACGCGGCCTGACGCAACCCGCCGCCCAACACCCCGGTGAGAACGCGGCGAGCATCGGCGCCCAGCGCCATTCGCACACCGAACTCCCGAGAGCGGTTAGCCACGCCGAACGCCGTGACGCCGTAGACGCCTATGACCGCCAGCGTAGCCGCCACCAGTGCCAGCGCACCCAGAAGCACCGTGCGAGCGCGTGGTCCGGCCACCGATTCCGCCACCAGCCGGCTCGCCGTGGCGACTTCCGTCACGGCGAGCCCCGGATCCATCTCCCGAACCGCCGCGCGAACCACCGGCCCTAGCTCCGCCGGCGCGCCATCCGCCCTCACGACCGCATACATGGAAGCGGGCCACGGCGTCTGGGTCAGGGGAGAGTAGAAGGTCGGCTCGGCGTCGCGCGCCAGGTCGCGGGAGCGCACATCGCCCACTACGCCGATTACCGTCACCCAGGGATCGTCGTCCTCCAGGCCGCCGGGCTTGAACCGCTGCCCCACTGCCTCCGCGCCCGGCCAGAATCGATCCGCCATCGACTGGTTCACCATCACGACGGGACTGCCGCCCTCCCGGTCGCCGTCGGTGAACGATCGGCCGCGCAGCAGGGGAATTCCCATTACGCGGAAATACTCGCCGTGCACGGCGCTGTAGCTGGCGTGCGGCTCCGAGCCGGGCGCCGCCGCGGATCCTTCGAGCGCCAGCGTTCGACTGTAACTCGACGGTGAGAACGGCATGCCGGCCGTCAGCGCCGCGTCGACGACGCCTGAGCGCACCAGTAGGTGGTCCCGTAGCTCGGTGAAAAACAACAAGCGGGCCGCCGGTTGGGCGTATCGCGGCCCGCGCAATGTCACGCGCGCCGTGAGGACCTGCTCACCGGAGAAGCCGGGTGAGACGGCGACGAGCCGACCGAAGCTGTTGATGAGGAGCCCGGCGCCTATCAGGAGCACAGTCGCCAGCGCAACCTGGACGGCCACGAGCGTGCCCTGCGCGCGCATCTCGCGGGACGACCCGCCGCCGCCAGCTTCACGCAAGTCGCCGTAGAGCGGTCTTCGGCCCGCACGAAGGGCGGGGACCAACCCTGACGCCACGCCGGCAACGAGCGACATCAGGGCGGTGTAGAGGAGCACAGAGCCACGAAGGCCGATCTCCTGCGCGCGTGGGAGGTCCGGCGTGAGCCGCACCAACGCGTCCAGCACGAAAGGCGCCACCAGTAGGCCCGCCGCTCCCCCGGCCACCGAGAGGACGAGGCTTTCGGTCAAGAGCGCGCGCACCAGGCGCCGGCGGCCGGAACCGAGGGCGGATCGAAGCGCCAACTCCCGCCGCCGCCGGACGGCTCTGCTGAAGGTCAGGTTGGCGGTGTTGGCGCACGCGATCGCCAGCAGCAGCGTCACTGCGCCCAGCAAGACGCCGAGCGTGGTCCGGACGTCGCGGACCACGAATCCCAGGCGGTTCTCGACGAACACCCCATATCCCTGGTTGGCGCCGGGCGCCGTCGCGTCGATGCGATTGGCGATACGCGTCATTTCGGCTTGCGCCTGGGCGACGGAGACGCCCGGGGCCAGGCGCCCAATGGGCACCAGGAAGTTCGCGTCCCGCTCCATGCGCAGGCGGTCCCCGCGGAGCGACGTCCAGAACTGTGTTTCGGGCGCGGGGAAGTAGAAATCCGACCCCATCACGCCGGTCACGCGGTATGGCGTATCGCCCAGCGCAACCATTCGGCCAACGACGCTGGAATCCCCGCCGAACCAGCGCAACCAGAATCCGTGGCTGAGCACAACGACTGGTTCCGAGGCCGGCTGGTCCTGATGATCCTCAAACGCCCGGCCGATGGCCGGCTGCACGCCCAGCACGGGCCACAGCGTGCTGGTCACGCGCGCACCCGCGATCTCCTCGGCGCTCCGTTCGTTGACGACCGTGACGCGAGACGACCCGTACGCCGCCAGCCCCGTGAAACTGGTCCCTTGCTCCGCCCAATCCGCGAAGTCCGGGAACGAAGCGGTCGAGCGGTCGAACCCGAACCGCGGCACGGTGCGAAACACCATGACGAGGTCCTTGGAATCGCGGTACGGAAGCGGGCGCAGCAACACGCCGTTGACCACGCTGAAGACGGCGGTGTTCGCTCCGATCCCCAGCGCCAGTGTGAGCACGGCCACCAGGGTGAAGCCGGGGTGCTTCCCCAGCGAACGCAGCGCGTACCGGAGGTCATTCATGACGGAGCGCCTCCATGGGATCGATCCGCGTCGCCCGCCGCGCTGGGATCCAGCACGCGAGCAGGGCCATCGCCAGCAGGACCCCTACCACGGTTGCGTAGGTGACCGGGTCACGGGGGGAAACGCCGTAGAGGAGGCTCCCCAACAGCCTTCCGGTGGCGAGCGCCCCTCCCACTCCAAGAGCTATGGCGATCGCCACGATGCCCATTCCCTGACCGACGACCATGCGCCGGACGTCGGTGCGCTGCGCGCCGAGCGCCATGCGGATGCCGATTTCGGCGGTGCGACGCGCGACCGTGAACGCCAGCACCCCATAGAGGCCGACCGCCGCGAGCGACAGCGCCACCAGCGCGAACAGCAGCTGGAGCAGCATTGAGAAACGCCGGGTCGCCGTGCTTTCCGCCAGGGCCCGCTCCATGGTCCGCACCTGGTAGAGCGGGACCGAGGGATCGAGCGCCTGGACCTCGCGCCGGATCGCGCTGACCAGCGACGTGGGCTCGACAGCGGTTCGCACCGTCAGCGTCATGGACCGCACGGGAGCCCAGGTGTAGGGGGTCTGCGCGTGAACCAGGTACAGTGTGCCGCGGGCCGGCGGGCGCTCCAGTCCCTCATGACGTACGTCGGCCACCACGCCAATGACCGTCGCAAAGACCTCGACATCGCTGTCCACGCGAATACGGCCCCCAATCGCGCTCCGGCCCGGCCAGTACTCCCGCGCCAGCGACTCGCTCACCATCGCGACCGGTGGCGCGTCCATCCCGTCCCGATCCTCGAAGGCGCGCCCCTCCAGCACTTGGATCCCCATGGCTGCGAAGTAGCCGGGCGTCACCGCCTGCACCCACGCGGTGGGCCGTGGCGCGTCCCCCGGATTGACCCACCCCTCGACCTCGATGTCACTCACTCCGATCCCACCACCGAGGGGCGCTCCGCTGGCCGACCCGGCCACGGTCACCCCGGGCAGAGACGCGACGCGCGGCAGCAACGCATCGTAGAAGCCGACGATGTCTCGAGCTTCGGCGTACTGCGCCGTTGGTAGGGTGATCCTGGCCGTAACCACCCGCTCCGTCCGGAATCCGGGATCCACCGCCATAAGCCGCCGGAAGCTCTGGAGCAGCAACCCGGCGGCCACCAGCAGCACGACGGCGAGCGCAGTCTCCGAAACCACGAGGAGCTGTCGGATCTGAATCCGCTTCCGCCCCACCGTGGCACTCCGCCCTTCCTCGCGCAGCACCCCCTGGAGATCGGCCCGGCCAGCGTGCAGCGCGGGGACCAGCCCGAACAGGAGGCCGGCGCCTACCGTCAGGAATGTCGTGAACGCCAGCACCGAGACGTCCACGGTGATCTCGTCCAGCCGCGGAAGGTCCGCGGGAGCAATCGCGCGCAGCGCACCAACCCCCCAGTATGCCAGTGCCACGCCCGCCAATCCTCCGGCCCCCGCCAGCACGATGCTCTCGGTGAGGAGTTGCGAGATGAGTCTTCCCCGGCCCGCGCCAAGCGCGCTGCGCAGGGACATCTCACGCACCCTACCTTCGGCGCGGACCAGGAGCAGGTTCGCCACGTTGGCGCAGGCGATCACCAGTACCAACGCGACCGCGGCCAGCATCACCCAGAGGGTCCGGCTCACGCCGCCCACCATCTCGGTGCGGAGGGAGCGGAGATAGGCGGGATGCCACCGGTGGAAGTTGAACGAGGGGTCGCTGGTAAAGCGCGCGACCAACGCGGTGATCTCGTTCTCGGCCGACGCGAGCGTCACTCCCGGGCGCAGGCGCCCGAGAATTGAGAAACTGTGATTCCCGCGCTCCTGAAGAGCCTGCGGCGTGAATCCGAGCGGCAGCCAGAAGCGGACGTCGGGGGATGGGAAGCGGAAGTCGGCGGGCATGATACCCACCACGGTGCGGGGGATTCCGTCGAGCCGCACGGTCCTCCCGATCACTCGCGGGTCGCCGCCGTAGCGGCTCATCCAGAAGGCGTGACTCAGGACGGCAACGCCGTCCGATCCCTGCTGGGATTCTTGCGCGGTGAACGCGCGGCCCTGTGACGGCTCGGTCCGGAGCGCCGGGAAGAGATTCCAGGTGGTGTAGGCGACCACCACCCGCTCCGCCTCGCCGCCGTTGTCCGTGACCGTGGCGGAGCGGACTCGGAACGCGGCCAGCTGCTCCCACGACCGGCTGTGGTCCCGGTAGGCGACGTATTCGGGCGGCGAGGACGGGAAGTCCACGACGTGGAAGCTCGGAGCCCGCAGCAAGAGCACCGCCAGGCGTTCGGCGTCGGGGAACGGCAGGGCCTTAAGCAGCACCGAGTGGACGACGCTGAACACCGCCGTGTTCGCCCCGATGCCGAGCGCCAGCGTGATCACGACGGCAGCGGAAAACGCGCGGTGCTTGGCAAGTTGGCGGAGAGCGTACTTGAGGTTATTCATGGCGCAGAGCTTCCACGGGATCCACGCGAGCCGCTCGGCGGGCGGGCACCCATCCTGCCACCAGGGCGACGGCACCGAGGAGCACCGCCGCGCCCAGGTAAGACAACGGGTCCGTTGGCGCAACGCCGAAGAGCAGGTTCTCCAGCACTCGCGTGATGGCCAGCGACACCACGACGCCGACACCTAAGCCCAACATGGCCAACCGCAACGAGCTCACCACGACCAGTTGCTCGATCTTGCGCGCCCGGGCACCCAGGGCGACCCGGATACCGATCTCGTTGGTGCGCCGGGCCACGAGGTACGACACCGTCCCGTAGAGGCCGACGGCCGCCAGCAACAGACCGACGGCGCCGGCGAAGCCCAGCAGCGTCATGCTGAATGCCAGCCGGCTCATGGAACGATCCACGATGGTCTGCATCTCCTCGGCGTTGGCGATCGGCACGGCCGGGTCTACCTCCGCCACCGCGCGCCGGACGGCCGGCAGTACCGAGGAGGGGTCGCTCAATCCGGTGCGCACCACCAAGGACAGCGCGTTCACAAACCAGTTGCGACCCTCCGGCTTCCCGACCACCGGGTAGTAGATCGCCAGCGCCGGCGGGTCACCCAGCGCTTCCGATACGACGTCGCCGACGACCCCCACCACGCGATGCAACTGCGCGGGACCGGCCTGTTGCATGCCGACCCCCTTTCCGATGGCGTCCTCCCCCGGCCAGAATCGGTCGGCGAACGCCTTGCTCACGATCACCGCCCCGCGTGCCGGGTCGTCATCATCGGCCGGGACAAACGTCCGCCCCGAAAGCAAGGGGATGCCCATCGCCTCGAAGTAGCCCGGTGTCGTGATCGCGGAGCCCCCGCAGGTGGTCCACCCGGTCAACCCAGTTCCGCGGAGGCGCTCGACCACGTGCGGGTCTTCGAAGAACTGCGTCGTGCACCCGTATCCGCCCAGGAACGGCAGCTCTTCCGATGCGCCCGCCGCCTCGACTCCCGGCAACGCACGGACACGCTGGAGCACCGCGTCGTAAAACCGCCACACCTTCTCCTGGGTGTCGTAGCGCTGGAACGGCGGGTAGACCTGCATCGTCAGGACGCCGCCGGGGTCCACGCCGGCGTTCACGCTGCGCAAGCGGTTGAAGCTCCTGACCAACAACCCCGCCCCAACCACCAGCACCAGGGCGAGCGCCACCTGCCCGACGACCAGCATGGAGCGTACTCGATGGCGCTCGGGTCCCAGCGTCCCGGACCGACCTCCCTCGCCCAGCGCTGCGGCCGGTCCAACCGTCCCGGACAACAGGGCCGGCAGGATGGTCAGCCCGCCCGCCACCGCCGCGACCAGCATGCCGGTGAAGGCCAGGACTCCGCCGTCCAGGCGGAGGTCGTCGAGGGGGGTGAGGTCGGACGCGAGCGACGGCAGCCAGCCAGTAGCACTCGAGGCCACGAACAGCCCGAGCACGCCGCCTGCCACGCCCAGCACGACGCTTTCGGCGAGCACGTGTCGCGCGATGGCGCGGCGCCCGGCGCCCAGCGCCGTCCGGATGGATATCTCGCGCCGCCGGCCCTCGAGGCGAACGAGCAACAGATTGGCGACGTTGGCACAGGCGATGAGGAGAACCACTCCGACCGCACCAAAGAGGATCCAGATGGTCCGGCCGATCCCGCCGACCACGTAGGCCTTGAGCGGGTACACCAGAGTGTGAAAGCCGTACCGCGTGAAGAAGTCCTGGGAATAGGCGTTCGGGAAGGCCGCCGGCAATTCCGAGACCAGTCGGTCCAACTCCGCTTGAAGCGCCGCAACGCTCATGCCCGCCCGGACGCGTGCAATCGCCGGGAAGACGTGATTGTTACGGAACGGACCGGCCGGGTTCAGCCGCATGGGAAGCCACAGGTCCGTCCCGAGTTCCCCGGTGGCGCCGCGCTCCGGGGGCAGTGCAACGCCCTGAGCGAGCACACCTCTGACCTGGTACGGTTGTTCGTCGAGACGCAGCGTGCTCCCCACCACAGCGGCGTCGCCACCGAAGCGCTCGCGCCAGAAACCGTATGAGAGCAGCACTACCGCCGCGCCCCCCGGGAGGGTCTCGCTGGAGTCGAAGAGCCTCCCGTTCCGCGCCCGCGCCCCGATCAACCGCAAGAGGCCAGGCGTCACCACCGCCGTGCGGGCGCGCACCGGGTCACCGGGCGTTGCGACATTCACAGCGCCCCGCTGGAATAGGCCGATGTCTTCCATGGAGCCGGCGTGCTCGCGGTAGTAGAAATACTGCGCCGTGGAGAGCTGCCACTCCTCGTCGGGCGCGACGCCCGGCACCTGGTTCTTGAGGCGAACCAAGCGCGCCGATTCGGGATAGGGGAGCGGATCGAGCACCACGCGCTTGAGCAGGGTGAACACCGCGGTGCTGGCGCCCATGCCGAGGCCCAGGGTGAGAATCGCGGCCGCGGCGAAGCCGGGGCTCCGCCGCAAGCTCCTAAACGCTTGGCGCAGGTCATTCATACCGCAGGGCCTCCATGGGATGCACGCGGGCGGCGCGCCGCGCGGGCAGCCAGATCGCGGCCGCGGCCACGGCGCCGAGCACGCCGGCGGAGGCCAGCAGCGTTGCGGGGTCGGATGCGGAGACCTCGTAGAGCTGCGTCTTGAGCACGCGCGTGGCCGCCAGCGAGCCGATCACGCCAACCGCCAATCCGGGACCGACGATCGCGAATCCCTGCTGGAACACCAGGCCGAGGACCCCCGCCGGCCGCGCACCGAGGGCGAGCCGCACGCCGATTTCCCGAGTGCGACCGGTCACCGTGTGCGCGATGACGCCGTAGAGGCCCACCGCGGCCAGGATCAGCGCCAACACGCCGAACGCGCTGAGTAGGACCATCGAAAAGCGTTCGCCGGCGCTCGCGCGTGCCACGTGGCGCGTCATGGGCGCCGGGTCCCAGAGCGGGAGCTGCGGGTCCAACTCGCGGAGCACGGCGCGCATGGCAGCGATGCCGCCCGATGGATCGCCGGCGGTCTCGAGGACTAGGTAGTTCGCCCCGTAGGAAAACTGAGAAAGCGCGAGATAGACACCGGGTGCCGCGGCGGCTCGGAGATTGCGGGCCTTTACATCGCCCACCACACCCACCACCTCCGCCCAGCCATCGGCCTCCGGCCAGCCGACACTGAGCCGGATGCGCTCACCCAGCGGGTTGCTCCCGGGCCAGTACCGCCGGGCGGCGGCCTCGGTGACCAAGGCGATAGCGGGAGCGCCTGCCACGTCGCCTGGTAGAATGCCGCGCCCCGCCACCACCGGGACCTCGAGCGCCGCCAGGTATTCGGGGTCCACCGTGTTCAACCACACTTCGCGGCTCGGGTCTTCCGAGGTCCCGACGTCGCGGGCGATGGTCATGCGCACTTGGTCGCACCCGCCGACCACCGGCAGACAATACCCGGCCGCAGCATGCCCCGTTCCCGGGAGCGCCGCCAGCCGCTCAGTGACATCACGAAACAATCGCTGGCCCGCATCGTCGGGGTAGGCCCGCGCCGGTGGGTTGACCAGGGCCACCGCCACGCCTTGGGGGTCAAAGCCCAGCGGGACGCGGTTGAGCGCCGCGACGGTGCGCACCAGCAGCACGGCACCGGCCAGCAGCACCAGGGCCAGGGCGACCTCGGCCGCCACCAGCGATCCGCGGAAGCGCATACGGTGCGGCGGGTCGGTCCCGGCGCGGATCAGCGCCAGGGGATCGGCGCGAGCGGCCCACCAGGCGGGAAGCAGCCCAAAGATGAGCGTGGCAGCCGCGGTGATGGCGATGGCGAACCCGAAGACCGCGCCGCTCAACCGCGCACCACCGGGTCCGCCCACGGTCGCGAGCGCCTGCGGCTTGAGCGCGTCCAGGACGTCCAGGCCCCACGCGGACAGCATCACGCCGACGGTCCCTCCCAGCAGCGCGACCACCGCGCTTTCCGCGAATAGCTGCCGCGCGAGCTGGCCCCGGCCCACGCCAAGAGCCACCCGAATGCCAAGCTCACGCCGGCGCCGGCGCGCACGAGCGAGCTGCAGACCCGCGACGTTGGCGCAGGCTATAGCCAAGACCAGTGAGACGGCGCCGAGCAGCACCAGGAGCGTGCGTCCCAGGCGCCAGTCGGTGCGGGCGGCCTGAAGCGGAACCGCCGCCAGGCCCAATCCGGTGGCCTCGAACGCCCGGAGCGGTTGCCACCGGTCCACGACGGCGCGGGCGGCGGCGGCCAGTCGCGGCGCCGGATCCACATCCGCGGGAATCCGGGCCAGCACCATGTGCCAGAACGAATACGCCCCAGTGAGCCGGCGCGGGAACGTGAGCGTGGGCGCCATCATCATCGGCGTCCACAAGTCGGCCTGTTCCGAAAGGCCCCGGAAACCCGGGGGCGCAATACCCACCACGGTGAAGGGGGCTGCATCCAGCCGGATGGTCCGACCCACGACGCCCGGGTCGGCGCCGAACGCGCGCCGCCATAGCCCGTCGCTCAGCACGGCCACCGGGTGGGTGTTCGGGGTGACGTCCTCGTCCGGCGTAAAGAAGCGGCCGTGGCTGGGCGTTATGCCCAGGATGCCGAAATAGGACTGCGACACCATTTCGACCAACACCGGCTCGGCGGCGTCTTCTCCCGCGAGGTTCACGCGGCGCGGTGTGGGCGTGAAAGCCGCGAACTCCCCGGCGCCGATCGCCGCGTCCCGGAAGGTCTGGTACATGGGATACGACCAGTACTCCTGAGTGTCCGGCGCCTGGGCGGCGCGGTTGAACACCGCAGTCACGAGGCGTAGCTCGCCCGGCGTCGGATACGGCGGCGTCTCGAGAAGCGTGGCGTAGACGGCGGAAAAGATGGTGGTGTTGGCCCCGATCCCCAGGGCCAGCGTCACCACGGCGGCGGCGGTGAAGCCCGGGGCCTTACGCAGCGCTCTCAGCGCGTAGCGGAGATCGTGGAGCACCTAACAGCCGCCTCTCGCTTGCATGAGGGGACCCCGATCACTCATATCGCAATGCCGTCATGGGATCCACGCGCAACGCCCGCCGCGCGGGCGCGTACGCGGCGATGAGAGCCACCACGGCGAACACCGCCGGGACCGCCGTGAAGGTCGCGAGGTCCGCCGGGTTCAAACCGTGCAGCAGGCCGCGCAGTAACTGCGCCGCCGGCAACGCGGCCAGGAGGCCCAGGCCCACTCCCAGGGCCAGCGGCCTGGCCGCGTCCCGGAACACCAACCGGAGCACCTCGCCGCGGCCGGCGCCGAGGGCCATCCGGATGCCGATCTCCCGGGTTCGTTGCACCACGGCGAGCGACAGCACGCCGAACAGTCCCACCGCCGCCAGCGTGAGGCCCACCAATCCAAACGAGCCCACCAGCACCGCACCCAGGCGCTGAGCGAAGAGCGAGCTGCCGAGCACATCTTCTACGGTGGTCACTTGAATGGGCGCCACGTTGGGATCGAGCACGCGCAACTCGCCGCGGATGGCCGCCGCCACCGGCGCCATCTCGCCACGCACCCGGACCTGGAGCCACATCGAAGGTTGGTAAGCCTGTCCGAACGGGAAGTAGGCGAACAACACCGGCTCCTCGGCGAACCCGCGGTACTTCCCGGCCGAGACCACACCTACGACCTCGGCCTCGCGTGGTCCGCTCTGCACCCGCTTGCCAATGGGCGATTCGTTGGGCCAGAACCGTCGCGCCAGGGTTTCGTTGATCACGAGCACTGGCCGCATACTGGAGGCGTCCTGCGGCGTGAAGCCCCGCCCCGCCAGCAGCGGCATGCGCAGGGTCTCGAAATACCCAGACCCAACCAGAATGAACCCCACCGGGAATCCGGACGGGTCCGGCGACTCAAGCCCAGGTATGCGAAAGCGGGTCTGATCCCAGGAGCCGCTCAGCGGGATGTTGCCGGTGAGGCTGGCCGCTTCAACGCCCGGCAGCGCGCGGACCCGCTCGAGCAGACCATCGTAGAACACCCGACCCCGGGGTTCGTCGTAACCATTGAGCCGCAGGTTCAGCTCCATCGCCAGCACGCCTCGAGGCTCGAACCCGTGCGGCGTATCCAGCGCGCGCTGGAGGGTTCTCAAGAACAGCCCGGTGGCGACCAGCAGCAGGACGGACAACGCGAGCTGTCCGGCAACCAAGGTCAGGCGCAGCCGGTTCCGCGCGCCAGCTCCCGCCGAGCCTTCCTTGAGCGCCGTCGCCAGCTGGGGCCGCGAGGCCTGGCGCGCGGGCACCAGACCCGCCAGCAGGCCGGCCGCCAGCGAGACAGCCATACCAAACCCCAGCACCATCGGATCCAGCGCCAGGTCGAGACGGAACATCTCCGCCGAGGGAGGCCGGACCGTTTCCAGGAACGCGGCCACCCAGGAGGCCAGCAAGACGCCCAAGACGGCGCCCCCGATGGCGAGCACCAACCCTTCGAACACCAGCTGCTGGACGACTCGGCGCCGGCTCGCGCCGATCGCCAGCCGGATGGCGATATCGCGGCTGCGGGCCACCCCACGGGTGAGCAGCATGCCGGCCACATTGACGGCGGCGATGAGTGCCACCAGGCTGGCGGTGGCGAGCAGCAGGGTCATGAACCCGGCCACGCCCCGATGCAGCATGGGCGGCACCAAGCTGAATGGCTGGAGGCGGACGCCGGTGGGCCGCAATCCCTCGAGGTACTCGCCCACGTCGGCGAGCTGGCGCGCCGTCACGGTCAGGGCGGCTTCCGCCTGCTCCCGGCTGGTTCCCGGCGCCAGGCGCCCGAACAGCATGAGCCACTCGCGGCCTCGGCGATTGGAATCCGATCCCAGGTTCAAGCGGTCGTACAGCCCGAGGGGCAGATACACCGGAGGCCGCGCACCCAGCATGGTGCCCGGGAAGCCCGCCGGTGCCACGCCGATTACCGTGAGCGGCTGCCCGTTCACGTGAATCACTCGTCCGACGGCGCTCGGGTCGCCGCCGAATCGTTCCTGCCACAGCGCGTGACTGATCACCGCCACGGAGGGCGTTCCCGCGGTCCGCGCCTCTTCTTCGCCAAACAGGCGTCCCAACGCCGGGCCGAGGCGCAGTTGGTCGAAGTAGTTCCCCGAGACGTACAGTGCGAGGCCAACCTGCGAGACGTCGCCGGTATTGAGGGTGATGTCGTCGATGTGGTGTGCGGCCAGCCCGGAGAGCCCCGCCGCGCGATCGCGATAGTCCAGGTATCCCGGCAGCGACAGAACGGCCTCGACCTCCCCGCGCTCGCGCATTTCTTGGACCGACACCAGGCGCTCCGCTTCCGGCACCGGCAAGGGTCGCAGCAGCACCGCGTTCACCAGCGAGAAGATCGCAGTCGTCGCTCCAACGCCCAGGCCCAGCGTGAGGACGGCGAGCGCGGTGAACCCGGGGCTCTTCCTGAACGCGCGAAACACGTACCGCAGTTCACTCATACCGCAACGCCTCCATAGGATCCACCCGGGCCGCGCGCCGCGCCGGCAGGTAGCTGGCCAGCAGCGCCACGGCCCCGAGCACCGCCGCGGCACCCATGAACGAGAGCGGATCGCGGGTGCCCACCTCGAACACCAGCCCCTCCATCAACCGGGAGACCGCCAGCGCCACGGCCGCACCGATCACCAGCCCCACCACCACCAGCCGGGTCCCCTGCGTCAACACCAGCCGCGCCAACGTGGCCTGGTCTGCGCCCACCGCCATCCGCACACCGAACTCGCGGGTGCGCTGGCTCACGCTGTAGGCCAGCACGCCGTAAACGCCCACCGCCGCCAGGATCAGCGCGATGAGCGAGAAGGCGCCCAGCGAGACGGTGGCAAGTCGCGCCCGCGCCAGGGTTTCCGAGAGCGCCGATTCCATGCTGCGCAGGTTGTAGATCGGCATGCTGGGATCCACCGCTCTCGCCTCGGCGCGGAGCGCGGGCGCCACGTCTACGCCGTCGGTGGCGGTCCGGACGACCAGCGTCATGGGGAGCGTGAAGGGCTGAAACTGCTGATGGTGCCAGTAGATCTTGGGCCGGACCTCGGTACGCGGACCGTTGTGCAGCACGTCCTCCACCACACCCACGATCTCGGCCACCAGCGTGTCTCCCCAGGGCATCGAGAGCGACCGGCCGATGGCGCTTTCGCCCGGCCAGAAGGTCTCGGCGAAGTTCTTGTTCACCACCACCCGCAACGGCGCACCTTCTCCATCGGTGCGCTCAAAGAACCGGCCGGCCAGGAGCGGGATGCCCATGGTGCGGGCGTAGTCGCGCTGCACCCAGCGGAGATCGGCGACCGGCGCCTCTCCCTGCGGCGGGATGGGCCGGTCGTTGACCCAGAAACTGGTGGCCGAGCCCGCTCCGGAGAGGGGCGGAAAGAGGATGGCGGTGGCGGACTGCACGCCGGGAAGCGCCTGGACCCGCTCGACCAGCGACTCGAACGCGCGGGCCCGCTGGCTCGCCTCGGGATAGCGGGATGTCGGAACCGGGACGTCCGCCAGCACCAGGCGCTCGGTCTCAAACCCCACGCCGACGTCCAGCAGATTGGCGAAGCTCCGCATCAAGAGCCCCGCGCCCGCGAGCAGCACGATCGACAGGGCGATCTCGGCGATGACCAGGGAATTGCGGGCCCGCATCACGCCGGCCCCGCCGCCGGACCGCGCGCCGCTTTCCTTGAGCGAGGCGCCAAGCTCCACGTTGGACCCGCGCAGCGCCGGCGCCACGCCAAAGAGCAAGCCCGTGACGGCCGACATCACCAGCGCGAAGCCCAGCACGGTGGCGTCCACCGTCACCTGCTCGATCCGAGGAATGTCCGGCGACAGCGCCTTCAGCGCGTCCACCGCGGCCCATGCCAGAACGGCCCCCAGACCGCCGCCGGCTCCCGCGAGCAGCAGACTCTCCGCCAGCAGTTGCCGGATGGTCCGCGCCCGGCTGGCGCCCAGGGCCGCTCGCAGGGTCACTTCCTGCCGGCGCTCGATGGAGCGGGCCAACAACAGACTCGCCACGTTGGCGCAGGCAATCAGCAGCACGAAGGTGACGGCGCCCAGGATCAGCAGGAGCGCTTTGCGCACGTCTCCCACCAGCTGCTCTTCCAGCGGTACCAGGTTCACGCCCCAGCCGGTCTGGCGCTCGGGAAAGTCCTGCTCCAGCTGGCGGGCCAGCGCGCTCATGCGGTCCTGCGCCTGCTGGACCGTCACCCCTGAACCGCGCCGGCCGATGACCTGGAGGTACCGGCCGCTCGCGGCGCGGTCGCCCTCGTCGAACTGGTGCGGCACCCACAGGTCCTGGGTGCCGGTCCAGCCAAACTTGACGGGGAGGTCGACCTCAAAGCCCTGCGGCAAGACGCCGACGATGGTGAGCGGCCGGCCGTTGAGCGTGAGGTCCCGGCCGATGACGGCGGGGTCAGCGCCAAAGCGGCGCTGCCAGTAGCCGTATCCCAGCACCGCCACGCGCGGCGCGCCGTCCCGATCCTCTTCCGGTGTGTAGGCGCGGCCGATGCGCGGCTGTACGCCGAGGAGCGGGAACAGGCTGGCCGACGCCGTGACCACGCCCACCCGTTCAGGTTCTCCGCCGCCCGTGAGGGTCCCGCTGCCTTCAACCAGCGCGGCCAGGTCTTCCAGGACCTGGGCCTGCTCCGTCCAGGTGAAAAAGTTGGCGGGCGAGACCACGTTCCGGTCGCGGCCGCGGGGGAAGTTGTGCTCCCAGACCATCACCAACCCGTCCGGGTCGGCGTACGGGAGCGGCTTGAGCAACACGCCGTTGACCACGCTGAAGATGGCGGTGGTGGCGCCCACGCCCAGCGCCAGGGTGACCACCGCGACGAACGTGAAGGCGGGCGCCTTGCGCAGGCTGCGGAGGGCGTAGTGGAGGTCGGTCAGCATGGCGGCTCCCGTTGGCACGCGGGCTTCGGTGCCACAGGAAGCAAGCTCCGTTCCAAGCCGCCGCTACTGCATAAGGCGTTGACCGTCAAGCGGTTGGATCAGCCTCGGGACGGGTCATGTGTAAGGAGGGGTGTTCGAGTGTGGGACTGCCGGTCCCGCTTCCGGTCTCCGGTCACGACGAGCCCAAATGTCCCCGAGAACGCCCTATTTGCCCCCGTTCGCCGCCAGGTCGTTGAGACAGTTCTGGTCCAGCTGCGGCATGCCACCCAACAGGTTGGCAATGAAGTCGCTCAATCGCACCGAGTAGTGCATGAGGCAGTCCTCGTTGTCGCAGTGGCTCCCGTTCGGCTCATCCTGATGGTCGGTCTGCATCGGCGACCCGTTGTTCACCAGGCCCAGGAGGTGGCCAAACTCATGATTCGCCACCGTGGCTTCGACCGTGTGCTGGGCGGGCTCCAGCGGCCCCCCCGTGTGCTGCATGATCTGCTCGATGAAAACCGCCATCGAGGTGTTGTTGTAGGCGATCCCCAGCACGTTCGACCCGCCGGCATACTCACCGTCCAGGAAGAGCAGGTAGGCGGCGATGGTGCCGCCTTCCGTGTACATGGTGCGATGCTGCTCCTCCAGCGCCCGGGCGTCATCGGCCGAGTAGCTCGCCTGGTTGGGAGCCGGGAGCGCCGCGCCGAGCTGGACCTGGATCCCCCCGGGTTTGTCGAGCCGCGCGCTCAGGAAGGTCTGGAGCGCCTGCAGGGCGGCGTCGGTCGGACGGAAGCCGGCCACGTACTGGACTTCCACCACCAGGCGGTCGAAGTCGTCGCCGGAGAGGAAATCGCCGGCCGACGCCCCGGGAGCCAAGTCGTGGGCGTATGGCTCCGGATCGGGCTCGGCGTTCGAGGGGTCCGAGCCACAGCCGGCGAGCACGGCCAGAGCTGCCGGCAGGAAGCCGAGGCGCCAGAGGGCTGCTTCGATCATGAGACGCTTAGCACCAAGATACCAGGCGCGGCACTTGCGTGGTTGACGGACGAGCATCAGGCGGTGTAACCATGAATCGGCGGCGGGGCCTCCCTCGGAAACAACCCGTCGCGGTCCGATGCGACAGGAGCGTGTCATGAGCGGCGTACGGGTACTGGTGGGGACCAGGAAAGGCGGGTTCGTCCTCACCGCGGACGGGAAGCGCAAGCGGTGGGAGGTGAGCGGCCCCCACTTCGCGGGCTGGGAGATCTACCACATGAAGGGGTCGCCGGCCGATCCCGATCGCTTATATGCGTCGCAGACCAGCGCGTGGTTCGGACAGGTCATCCAGCGTTCCTTGGATGGCGGCAAGACCTGGGAGCCGCCCGGCGGCCCGCTGGGAAAAAGCCCGGAGGGGTTCCCCAAGGGCGAGAGCAACAAGTTCGTCTACGATACCTCGCCGGAGACGGGCAAGCCGCTCACCACCCACCAGTGGTACGACGGGACCCAGCACCCCTGGGAGTTCAAACGGGTCTGGCATATCGAGCCGTCGCTTAGCGATCCGGATACGCTCTACGCCGGCGTGGAAGACGCGGCGCTGTTTCAGAGCGTTGACGGCGGCAAGACCTGGCAGGAGCTGGCCGGGCTGCGCGGCCACGGCACCGGACCTCAATGGGCGCCCGGCGCCGGCGGGATGTGCCTGCACACCGTGCTGCTGGACCCGGGCAATCCCAAGCGGATGTTCATCGCCATCTCCTCGGCGGGCGCGTTCCGCACCGATGACGCCGGCAAGACCTGGAAGCCCATCAACCGCGGCCTGCACTCCCAGTACATCCCGGATCCCACCGCCGAGGTGGGCCACTGCGTGCATCGCATCGCGCTGCATCCGTCCCGGCCCAACGTCCTGTTCATGCAGAAGCATTGGGACGTCCTGCGCAGCGACGATGGCGGCGACAACTGGCGAGAGGTGAGCGGGAACCTGCCCACCGACTTTGGCTTCGTGATCGACGTCCACGCCCACGAGCCGGAAACCATTTACGTGGTCCCCATCAAGAGCGATTCCGAACACTACCCCCTGGACGGCAAGTTGCGCGTCTTCCGGAGCCGCACCGGGGGCAACGAGTGGGAGCCGCTCACCAAAGGCCTGCCGCAGCGTGACTGCTACGTCAACGTGTTGCGCGACGCCATGGCGGTGGACGCGCTGGATCCCTGCGGCGCGTACTTCGGCACCACCGGCGGCCAGGTGTATGGATCGGCCGATGGCGGCGACAGCTGGGCCCCCATCGTCCGGGACCTGCCGGCGGTGCTCTCGGTGGAGGTACAGACGCTGCCATGATCCGGGTGGTGCTGCCGGCGCACCTCAAGACCCTGGCCCAGGTGAACGGCGAGGTGGAGCTGGAAGTGCACGGCCCGATCACCCAGGCGTCGGTGCTCGACGCGCTGGAGGTCAGGTATCCGGTGCTGCGCGGCACCATTCGCGACCATGTGACCCACGGTCGCCGGCCGCTGGTGCGGTTCTTCGCCTGCTCCGAGGACTGGTCTCACGAGCCGCCGGACACGCCGCTGCCGGAAGCCGTCGCGACGGGGCAGGAGCCGTTGCTGATCCTGGGCGCCATCGCGGGAGGGTAGTCCCAACCTGCGGCGGTCGCAGGCTTCCGGACGGAATTCCGCCAATGGCGACCCGCCCTACGCCGGCCAGATTCCCAGGAGTCTCCTCACCTGGATCATCTGCCCTATGTGATAGGCGTTGTGGTCGGCGACCAACAGGAGCTCCCGCAGGTAGGTGTGCCGGGGCGCGTGGGGCAGCGGGTCGGTGAGGGCATTCTTGGGGTCGTTGGCGAGGCGCCGGAGGGCGGCCAGGTCACGCCGGAACGCCGCGGCGCTCTCATCCCAGGCCTCTGGCCCCGGAGGCTCGGCGGTCCCCGGCCAGTAGGCGCCGGAGGACGTGGGCTCACGGTAATCCGGGTTTACGCAGTAGTCGAGAATGTCCCACTGGCAGATCCGCAGGTGCTCGAGCAGCTCCCAAAGTGAGTGCGGCAGACCCGGCGGGCGCCGCCCGCGCAGCTCGGGCGGGACCCCGGACACCGCGGCCTCGAAGTCCACGTGAGCGCCCTGCCAATCGAGGAGGGTCGCGACCTGAGTCCGCAGGACTTGGTCATGGCGTGCGCGCGACGCCCGGTGGGTTGGGCCACTCATGGCTACTCCTCTCGCAGCACCACGTTCGGATCCAACCCCCCGGCCCGCAGCGCCGGCAGCCAGCACGCCAGCGCCGCCACGCCCAGGAAGAACACCGCGATCGTCACAAACGTGATCGGGTCCGTGGGCGCCACCCCCACCAGCAGGCTCTGCATCACCCGGGTGAGCGCCAACGCGCCCACCAGGCCGATCCCGATGCCGGCCGCGCTGAGTCGCAGCCCGTGCCCCACAATCATCTGCACGATGCTGTTCCGCGAGGCGCCGAAGGTCATGCGGATACCGATCTCCGCCGTCCGCTGGCGCACCGCCGTCGAGAGCACGCCGTAGAGACCCACCGCCGCCAGCGCGGCCGCCACCCCGGCGAAGATCCCGATCAGGGTGAGCGCGAACCGGGTGGGCGCCATCGCCTGCTCGATCAACGCGGTCATGGGCTGGAGCTGCGCCACCGGGACACCGGGGGCCACCTCCGCTACCGCGGCCCGCACCTGCGGACCCAGCGCGGTGGGGTCGCCCGCCGTGCGCACCACCCAGCGATTCGCCCCACCAAATTGGAAGAAACCGTCCGTGACAAAGATGGCCTCAGGACCTTCTACGCTGAGCGAGGCGTGCCGCTGATGGTCCACCACGCCGATGATGTCGAGGTATTCCGCCTCGTTCCCCCGCGAGCGCACGTACAGCCGCTGGCCCACCGCAGACCTGCCCGGGAAGGCCTTCTGCGCCAGAATCCGGTCCACCACCACGCCCACCCGCTCGGGATGGTTGTCGGCGTCGGTGAAGGTCCGTCCCTCGATGAGCCGCGTGCGGAAGGTCTCGAAATAGCCCGGCAGCACGACGTGAATGTTGGCTTGCTGGAACAGGCTGGGGTCCGCGGCCGCCGCTTCGGTGCCCCAGCGGGAATTGGCCACGGTGCCGTCCAGCGGAAGCGGACCGACCGCGGTGACCGCGTCCACGCCCGGCAGCGCTTCGAGCCGAGCCTTGAGCTGGCGCGCGAACGCGGCGCGCTGCTCCGGCTGTTGCAGGCGCAACGGCCCGGCCGCCTGCACCTGGAACGTGAGCAGCCCGCGCGGATCGTAGCCGGGGTCCACCTGTTGCAGCGCGATGAAGCTCCGGATCATGAGACCCGAGCCCACCAGCAACACGAACGACAGGGCGACTTCGGCCACCACCACCGCGCTCCGTAGCCGCCGCCCTTCCGAAAGGCCGGCGGTCCGGCTGGCCGACCGCAACGCCGCTCCCGCTTCCGGGCGCGACGCGCGGAGCGCGGGAACGAGTCCAAACGCGACCGACGCCGCCAGCGCCGCGAGCGCGGTGAACGCCAGCACGCTCGCGTCCACTCCGGCCTCGTCAATGCGCGGCAGGGTGGCGGGTGCGACCGCGCGCAGGATCACCAATCCCCAGAGGGCGAGCCCCACGCCCAACACCGCACCGCCGCCTCCCAACACAAGGCTCTCGACCAGCATCTGGCGCACCAGGTCGCCACGGCTCGCGCCCATGGCGGCGCGCACCACCAGCTCCCGCTCGCGCTGCCCGGCCCGCACCAGCAGCAGGTTGGCCACGTTGGCGCAGGCGATCAGCAGCACGAACCCCACCGCACCCATCAGCGTCAGGATGCCCGGGCGCACGCCGGCCACCAGGTACTGGTGCATCGGCTCCACCCGCCAGCGGACCCCGGCCGTCTCCTTGATGGGGAAGCGCTGGCGCAGATCGGCCACGATGCCGTCCACCTGGGCCTGGGCCTGCGGCACGGTGACGCCGGGCTGGAGCCGCCCAATGAACCGCAAGAACACGTTGATCCGCGAGGCGGTGGACCAGTCGATCCGCAGCGCCTGGATCACGTCCGGCCGGCGCTCCACGTTGAGGTTGGGCGGGAGCAGCAGCTCGGCGTCCGGCGCCAGCACGCCCACGATCTCCGACGAGCCGCCGCCCAATCGAATGACTCGGCCCACGACGGTGGGGTCGCCGCCATAGCGGCGCTGCCAAAACGCGTGACTCAACACCACCGTGCCCGGTGGCGGCGCAGGTGGAGCGACCCCGGCCGGCAGGTCCGGCGGCGGGGGCAGCGGCGTGCCGTCCGATTCGACGAACCCGCGCCCCAGCACGGTTCGCAGCCCCAAGACCGAAAACAGATTTGGCGTAGCCGCGACGCCGCTCACCTGCTCGGGGTCGTTCCCGTCGCCCATGAGCGGAATGCGGCCGGTGACCGACACCGCCGCCACCTCCTGGAACAGCGTCCCCTGCTCCCGGAGGTCAGGGAGGTCTCCCGGCGGGAGCGGGAAGTCCATCACGTTGCGGGCCACCATGTCGCTGGTCACGAGCGCCAGGCGGCCCGCGTCGGCGTAGGGCAGCGGCCGCAGCAGCACCGCGTTGACCACGCTGAAAATGGCGGTGGTCGCCCCAATGCCCAGCGCGATGGTGCCGATGGCGGTGGCGGTAAAGCCGGGAGCGTTTCGCAACCCGCGAAGTGCGTGACGAAG
>Ga0209342_10001994_pt1 | contig 22340 bp, 39 predicted proteins | sample RifCSP16_2_FD_184023 | JGI IMG/M metagenome (GOLD analysis project Ga0209342, IMG submission 184023) | Soil microbial communities from Rifle, Colorado - Rifle CSP2_sed 16_2 (SPAdes) (version 2) | ecosystem: Environmental > Terrestrial > Deep subsurface > Rock core/Sediment | place: Rifle... | reverse complement strand
CACCTTGTTCTCCTTTTCTCTCCTCAATCAAAAATCTGCAACTATCAGGAGAATGAGTGCAGATCGGCATTCCTGCAGTTTGCTTATGGAGTTGAGGAGGAGCTCGGTAAAGCGCAGGGAAAGGTGGATAAGTAGTTCGACGAGGCTTATAGCGGCTTCCAGAAGGAGTGTTCTGACGAGCATTATGGCAATTTTCATAGTTTTCTCCTACTTAGCACAAATAGTAGCACACTCATTCGAGTGTGTCAATAGGGATGGGGGACAAAACACTAAGATTTGGAGCATACCAGGTTCGAGCACTGTCACCGAAACCCGGTCGGTTGGCTTGAACCCGGCTTCGGCAAGCCACTTACCTTCCAGGAGTAGGCTTGGGCGGGAGGGCGAGTTGAACTTGCTCCTGCCCTGAAGCGTGAGCACGCGGTTAGTCTGAGAGAACATACCACATAGCGGCAAGGCCGATGATAGTGAAGGCTATCAGGGTGACAAAGAGGGCCACGGCGATGATTAGAAGCAGGGTTATCATAGTTATTGTAAATAGGGAGCGCAAAAGCAGCACGGCAATTGCGCGTAGGAGTATTGGGGCGTGGGGAAGGATTGCGCGTAGGAGTATCATTTTACACGGTAGCGTTTAGGAAAACACGGGAAAACGCTTTTCCCGTGCCATAGCGCGCGAACGCCGGCGTTCAGGGGAGTACGACGCCGGTTGCCTTCTCAATGTCTTTCACCCAGTCATCTGCTTTGTTGGTATTCTCCAAGGCGACCAGGAGCACAGTAACCAGGTCTTCCCGCGACCACGCTAGCCAATTGGCTAGTGCAAAGCCCATTCCCACCAACCGCAGGGTCGAGATGGGCGTTTCTGCCAGGTAGCTATCCACGTGGTCTCTGCCCGCCTTGTTCTCGGCAATGAGCGTGAGCAGCGCATTGGTCATCGCCGTCACGGTCTTGTCCTCTCTGGGTATTGGGTTTGCCATTGTTCTCCTTTACACGGTAACGACTACAGAAACCGCACCAGACGCGCGGAGTCGCATTTTGCTCCTCGGGCATACAGAATGCCCTGAACTGCCAGGGAGGCATGGCGTACCCCCCATTTACATGGCATAGCCCTGCCTCCCTGAGCAGTCCGAGCAAATCACTTAGGCCACTAAGCGGCTGCAGCCGCTTCCTGCGGCTTCTCGTACTCTGCTTTCAGCGCCGCAAGGTCAGCCGGGCGCTCTCCGTTGTTGTTGGACCCCTTCCTCCGACCTACATTGGACTTCTTGGCAGCCGCTGCCGCCCCGATGGTTGTCTCGTCCCGAACGCTGGCGTTCGCAGAGGGACGGGCAGCCTTCTGCCGATCCCGCCACGCCGACGGGGTGCCACGCGCCATCAGGCCCTCTAACTCGGCACGCTGGGCAACAAACTCGGAAATCCTCGCGTCCACATCCTTAGTGGACTCCTTGGCCTTTGCGTCCACGGCATGTAGCCGCCCGAGCTCTGCCGCCAGCCGCAGTGTCTGGGCCTCGCTGAAGCCCTTCACCGCGGCTTCCTTTACGTACTCAGTGACCCGCATGGCCTTGTAGGCCACGCCGTCCAGCCCCACGCTGAGCAGGGAAGCCCGCTCGGCGCGGCTCTCGTCAATCACCTCGTCGAGGCGGGTCAGCGCCTCGTTGAATATGGCCTCGATGGCCGTGACGGCCTCGTGGGCTTCCGTGACCTCGGGGGCCACGGCCATGGTAACGATGGTTTCTTCAGACATTCTAGCCTCCTTCAGGCTGTTGCCGCCCGGATGGGTGAGGGGGTGCGCACGGGCAGCTGAGTACGCACCCCCTGTAGTCTATGGCCGCTGCTTACGGCTCAGCATAACCAGTCGTTGGTAGAGTTCTACGCTTTTGGGACCGACTTGGGTGCCCAGCGGCCAGCTGAGTTGCTGGCTTTGTGGAGGCACTCGCCGTTTGCGCTGCGCGCCACGAGTTTCTGGCCCTTGCCCATGCCAGCCAGTGCACGCACTTCCCAGAAGTGCCCCTGCCAGAACTTCGGCATGTCGTAGGCCATCTGGATCTTTCCATCCTTGCCCATCATGGGCAGAAGGCTGGCGCGCACCAGGCTCCCCTTCGGCGCAGGCGTGCCCGGGTTGAGGATGATGGCAATGCGGCCATCGACGGGCAGCTCACCCGTCTCGCACTGCTTGACAAACGCGACCACGAAGGCGGAATTGCCCTTCACACGGGGCTCCGAAGCGATGGTCACAGTTGCGAAGAACGCGCCCGGGCGCTCGGGCTCGGGGGCCTGGACAACCTCTGGCTTGGGGGCCGGAGGCGCTACGGGAGCAATGGGCGCAACGGGCGCATTGAAGCGGTTCTGCAGGCGCTCGCGCGCGGCGTGCGTCTGCAGGAATTCCTGCTGCATCCGGGCCGACGCCGGGCCGAATGGCGTGGCATTCCGCATGGTGTTCAACACGACGTCCATCATGTTGAGTTCATTCTCATTCTTGGGGGTAATGTGTGTAGCCATTGTTCTGTCTCCTTTAGACAATAGGGTGGTGTACGCTGTACCTTTGGGGCACATAGTCACCTCGAATCAAATACCCCTGCGCACCAGGGGCGAGTGGGATGCGTGCGTGCATCCTGACGGCTGCCGCGAGCAGCATGGGTCGCGTATGTGACCTGGCCATAGGCCTACGCACTATGTGCGGATGTCCGCCTCACGGCCGGGCGTTGACGTACAACTAATTTGACAGAGACACAGCCGAATTAGTTGGCACAGCCAACTTAGCTGGCACGACCAACTGCGGCATCACTGACGATCCAGCAGCCCTGCGCTAACAGCTCATTTCTGACCCTGAGTGCCCCCTCTATTTCTGCGACTGTGGGTGTGGCCCCCATCCACCCAATCCCACACTCCCTGCAGAAGAGGAGGGGATCGTCGTGGCCATCGCCATATCGCAGCGGTTGTCCACAGATAGGACAACAGCTCATAGAAGAGGCGCAACCTGCATTACGTCCATGAGCGCGTCATGGGCGTTCTCTGCCTGCCGGATCACGTCCAGCAGGATGCTGCGGTTCAGCCCGTTGAACTTATTGCAGATGTCATGTGCATACCGCAGCGCGGCACGCCATGGCATCCCCTTGACCTCCAGGGCTGAAATGAAAGCGCCCCGTCCGGGGGCGCCTGCACTTGACAGCTCAATCTTGTTCTGGAGCAGCACATTTGCTGTTGCTATCAGCATCCGCGCCTCTCCAATCCTCGACTTTGCACTTAACATACTTACCTCCAGTTGACGTCCCCGACGGGGCTGTCCTCGTCGGGTGGCCTATTGCTGAAGCCTTCCGTGAAAGACTTCAGATGGTCGAAGAAGCAGTCCATGGAGGACGTGTCGAAGATGAACACGTCCTCCAGGGCCAGCTCCAACTCGTCGAACACGGGCTTCATCTCGGCATAGAGCAATACGGGATCTCCGCCGAAACCCACCTGTGTCCTTAGAGCCAGGAGCTTTGTCAGCGATACCCCTATGCGCTGACGCGCCTCAACGGCCATGTCGTCGAACATGGCCTTGACCCCTAAGTCGCTCATGGACCCACCTCCACTGGTTGCACCATTTGACACGGGGCACGGCCCATACAGCCAACGCCGGCGTTCGTGTCACCGGTCGCCTGGGCAAAGAAGCCGACGACCATCATCACTACTATGAGCAGCACCATGCCCCTGACCGTAGCGGCAGCCAGGGCCTGGCAGAGCTGCTCGTAGTGATACAGCCCGCTCTTACTCATTACCATGAGTAGGGCGGCCGGGATCAGCATGGCCAGAACCATTCCTGGCCAAATGCCGGTCCACAGAAGATATAGGCCGTCCATGCGGCCTCCTTTCAGTCCCAGAGTTGGTCCAGGACGTGGAGTAACAGAGCCCGATAGTCGTCCGGGCTCGTGCTGCCACTCTTCATCTGCTCCAGTGGCTTCTGGAGCTCGGCGATTATCGCCCGGGTGATGGGGTTGTCGCCGACGATCACGGAGAATTCACCTCTCCGAAGCCGCTCCAGGTCTTCCTGATCGTTATTATCTACAGACATTTGGACCAATCTGTAGAATGGGTGCAGAGACCCATCCTCCATGGCAGGCCAGACGTCGCCGCAGAGAAGACTGTGCGGATCGGCCTTCACCTTGACGTGTAGGGCTAGGCACGTGAATGACTTGCATACCTTGCATTCTTCCAGGGTTACCTCAAACATCTACTCCTCCTCCGGCCCGTTCGTGGGCCAAGCGATGGAGCCCCACTCGGGCTCACGCCAGCCACACGTTGGGCAGCATGGCCCCCGATACTTGTGCCCGTTCGGGCACTCCTTCGAGGGAGTGTCTCCGCCAGCGAAGGCAGCCGAGAAGAGCGCGCGTAGGCGCTCCAGCTGCTCACCGACGGGAGCTTCCTCCCCGGCTATGGGGAGGCTGTAGAGCTCTTGAATGTTCATGGTGCCTTTCTGTGCTTAGTGGAGGAGTAGCGGCACTCACTCCACTAAGCATTATATCCAAGAAAGCTACTGCTTGTCTACTTCCTTGGGTTTGGCGTATTGCGCCACGATCTTTTCTACCCACTCCGGCGTGGGCAGGGCGAAGCGCTGGCGCTCCGCTAACGCCTCTGCCGAACTGAAGTCCCGGCGTAATTCATGCCGCAGCCGCAGATCGTCGAGATTGTGAGCGTCCTTGCGGGCGCTCTCTCCGATAGTGTGGAACATCGTTCTATCTCCTTTCGAGACTAGAGGTACTTTTCCGCAGGCTCTTCTCGCCCGCGGATGATCGCCTCTTCGAGGTTGAGGCGCTTCTTGGCAATCAACTCCTTGGTCGTCTGGCGACGGCCCTTGAAGATGTTGTGCAGCTGCGTTACGGCAACTGCGTTGTTCAAGTTCGTTTTGACGAACTTTCTCAGAGTGGGGTCGTACAGCTGACCCCGGGCGAGCGTTGCCGCTCGCTTGCGCAATCCATCTTCTCGGTTCATCTTTCTGTCTCCTTTACTTAATAGCCTCGGGAGCTGGCTAGGCTCCCGAGGGTGAAACTACATTACTTCTTAGACTTATTGTCCGGGGCGGGCTGGCCGTGCCCGAACTGGGCGCGCGATGCCCACTCGAAGATCGTGCGGTGGTCGGGCCCGAGCAGGAACTGCCCGACCGCACCATCGACGGTGATGGTGCGACCACCAATCTGGACCCGCTGGCCGCTCCGCACAGCCTGCGCCGTGCAGGTGGGGTTCGTGCGCCCACCACGGGCACACTGAAGCCGACCGGCAACCCCGGTCGGGCGCATCTTCGTGCTGACTACGACTTTCTTGTTCATAACTCTCCTTTACTAAACAAATCCGCCAGCGCGGCAGCTGGCGGTCGATACACTAGTGGTTGACGGCGACAACCTTACAAACGCCGTATGCGCACCTCCCCCCATACACGCGGTTGACCAGGACTTGAATCCAGGCCCGCAACGTGTAGTTGAACACCCAGCGCTTCCAAGTGCCGGGAGTTACCTCGATATATGCACCATCGAGGTGGATGCTTGGGGCAACGTGCGCCCCTCCATAGTTGTTCATGTTTGTCTCCTTTACTAAACAAATCCGCCGGCTGAACGCCGGCGGTCAATACTAGCGGATGTTGTGGAAGACGATCTTTTGCTCTGGCCAGGTGGCTTCCATAAGCCTCTTGGCCTCAATGAGGCTGCACACACGCCTTGCGCGGATTGCCTTGATCGCTTCGATTTTGTCGAAGCTCCCATACTCTGCACGCGCCATCCGCTCAACATCTATCCTCTCCTGCCCCTCCAGTGGGGCAGAAGCCTTCATTGCCTCCAGCTTCTCGGCCACCATGGTGTGGCCGAACTCTTTGATGAGCTCCCTCAGCAGCCCGTCCAACAACTGGTCCATATAGGCTTTCTCCTTTCGTGAGCGCGCGCATATATATATTCGTCGATGCGCAGACCAGCATATGTAAGCGCACGCCTACTCTCCAAATTCCCCCCTGAAGAACTACACAATTGCGTGCAGTCCACAGTGGCAACAGCGCGAGTCGAACGCGCTTGCGTCCGTGAGGATGGCTGCCCTGCCTTGTTAGAGCTTGCTGCCATACATAGTGCGTAGTTGCGTTGTGCTACCTCCCATCGGGTTACTGTCAGGCCTTGGCGTTAGTCCTATGGGCTATGGCGCTGTGCCTCGTAGGCAGCGATACGCAACTACGCACATTCGCACCCACAAGCACATGGGCCATAGCCTGCGCTTGTGAGCAGAGCAAGTATTTAGTTACTCTTCTTGGCCAGTTCAGCTGCATCCAGGTCGCTGAATGGGCCGGCTACTATGAGTGGTAGTTCCCACTCATAGAATTGCCACTCACCATCACACTGAATGACGTGTGCCACCCCCACCTCCCCATCGTCCAGTTCTTCTCTGTACACGTAGTAGTAGTCTTCTTGCATGTCAGTCTCCTTAGTTAGTGCAACTACGCACTTGCCTGCCCAGGATGAACGGGCCATAGCCCCATCCTGAGCAGAGCAAGTATTTAGTTACTCTCAACGAGGTTTCGGAAACCCTCGGCTGCATGAGAGAGCTGACAGGCAACGCGCTGCTGGGCAGCGGCTACCTTGTGCAGCGGTCCGTTATCGAGTATCTCTGCTGCCTCTGAGGTCAGAGACGAGCTTTCCGCGAACCCATCGGAAAGCTCTCGCAGTGTTGAATACGCCATCCATTGTGACTTAGTCATGGATAGCTCCCTTCTCTGCCCCATACGTCTACGGGACAGACTAAGTATGACCCCTCGCATGAGGCCTATATGTATAGGCCCCATGAGAGGGGTGCCGTGATATGGCTCACGGCAGGCCGGGATGCGCTACTTCAGCGCATCCCATACGATCTTGATGAATGGTGCTATCACTAGCACCACCACCAAGACCAAGAGCTCAATGTGACCCATGTCACACCTCCTGGGATCACCACGCCCCCGGTAGGGGGTAGGGGGTCTACCCCCCCCGGCGGCATGATGAAATGAAGATACATAGAGGGGGTATCTTCACTTTTCCCCTCTATACTTCTTACTTATTCCCTACTGATCACTCCCCGGGGGTTCTGGCAATGGCTTCCACGCGGGTTGGGTGGTCAGGGGTAGGCATTGAGTTGACAAAACATCAGAACCGATGTACTATATTTACACAAGAAAGCGAGTGCACATTATGATAAGTGCTAGAGACAAGAACATGGTCGAATATGGGGCAATGGATACCGGGATGAGCAGGGTTCTGAGGGTTCCGACTGCAATGGATGAGCTTGGCAAGGAGATCTCGGGGGTGGAGGAGGTACTCGTCAAGTTAGAGGCGCGGCTGGTGTCGGTAATGCGCAGCGAGGCGAAGGTTGGGGGGGAGATTCTTCCGAGGCAGTCGTCCAATGTTCCAATGGTTGAGAGTCTGGAGACGTATCGGACTTATGTGGCTAACCTGGCTGCCCGGATTGAAAGCATACTGGATGTGCTGGAGATTTGAGATGTCTCTGGAGGAAAAGGCGCCTAAAAAGTTCTCGAGGGAGGTTTACATCTACCATCCACCGGCGGGTTTCATCGACCCAATGCTTCCAGAGGCTCTGGCATTGACCGACAACATGGCTGATATTGCCAGGGAGGCGGCTATTGCTGGCAAGCCTATTCGGGTAGGCGTGTACGTTCTGGAAAAGTTCGTGGATGTGCACTTATCTGTAGTGGTCCAGGACGTGATCGACGATGGCGGGTAAAACGGGGGGGGCCGGGGCAAAGAAATATGGGCGGGACAAAGCGAAGTGTTTGGCCTATACCCACGCTCACACCCGGGACAAGAACAAGGCGGTGCGCATCGCGCGATCCAGCGGGGTGAAGTGGGCGCTGGAGTACGCGGCGCAGCGCGGGATTGGCGACTGGGCGCGAAAGCGCCTGATGGCATTCACATTCGGAAGGAAATAACCATGCTAACTGACGAGCAAATCGACGAGATCACCGAACTCGGTCTTAAGACCTACGAAAAGACTTACGACCGGCTGATGGGACGCGGGCCTACCGACCAGGCCATTGTCGACAACCGGGCGAGCTGGTTTGCAATGCAGGCGATGTCCGCGCGCATCCAGTCAATCTTGAGCAGTCAAATTCCATTGGCGGCAATGACCTCTGCGAAATTGATGCAATGAACAAATCACTCCGCGCATCCAACGAACTCGCACACCTCGACTTTCAGATGCTGCAGCTCGACGATGGATCGGTCTGGATCGACAAGAAGTCCTGGAAGGCGCTAGTCGCCTTTCTGGGCAAGCATGGCGTGAGCACGACCATCATCAAAGAAAAAACTCGCAAGGCTACCACAAAGAAGAAAGGCCGGGAAATGAACGCCGGCGTTCGGAGGAATCATGCCAGCAAGTGATTTCAAGCCCTGGAACATTGACCTTGTGATCGACGGTTCGTCCGGGGACGAGGATCTCGAGCAAGAGTGGGCACTATTGGCAAAGGAGATCTTTGGTCTCTGGAAACAGCGGCAGAAAAAGTACGGCTCATCCAACATTGCTGCATTTGGCGAGATGGGCTGTCTGGTGCGCGGCTACGACAAGATAGCCAGGCTGCGCAATGCACTATTCAATCATGCCGGGCTTCAGGCAGACGACGAGTCGGTTGAAGATTCGTGGAAGGACCTCATGAACTACGCGCTCATGGGACTTCTTTGTCGGCGCGGGAAATGGGCAGGCGCAAAATGATCGAGGAACTGCCACTGGTTGTACTTGATATAGATGGGGTGCTTGCAGACTTCGAGGGTGCATCCGTACAGCACTTTGGTCCATGCGACCGCTCGATTTATAGTCTGGAGGAGCGGTATCCCAATCTTCCAAAGTCTGTGATAGCTGACTTTGTGAATGATCCGCTGGTATATGCGTCCCTCGCCCCCACTCCCGGGGCTGCAGCCGCTTGCCGTAGGATTGTTGCTGCTGGAGCACGCATAGCATACGTGACTGCGCGTCCAGCCGTTGCTTATGACATTACCCTGGAGTGGCTTGGGCGACACAATTTTCCGATTGTGCCTCTCTTTCTCCATCACTGGGAGGACAAGGCCGCGCTCATCGCCGATCTTGGCGCGGCCATTGCGATTGACGACTCTCCGCGCGTGATCGTGAGTCTAAGAAAACTCGGAGTGCAAACAATCGTCTTCAATCAACTATGGAACCAGGATGTCGGCGGCCTGTATATTGAAAACTGGGAGTAGTCCATGGTTAGCATATCTCAGAAAGAAAAAGACGCTCTGCAAGCAAAAGTTGACGAGGAGAATTTCAAAACCCAGAGAGCTGAGGCAGAGAAATTCAAGGCCGAGGCCGAATACTACCTCGCCCAGGCCGAGAGGGAACGCTGGCTGGCCCGCAAGGAAGAGTTGTCCTACCATCGTCATAAGCGGAACGACGCCGACGAGAACGCGGCAAACAAGGCTAACCGTGTTCTGGATGTCTCGACGACGATTAGCCCAGGGTCAGTCGAGGCCGCCTCACAGAAACTCTACGCTCTGGCGCGCCTGTCTAAAGACCCGATCACGATCCGCTTTACCAGCCCAGGTGGCGGCGTGATGGACGGTTTCGCTCTCTACGACGTCATCCTGGCTATCCGTGAGCAGGGGATCGTGGTCACGACGATCGGAATTGGAACATGCGCTTCGATGGCAGCAATCCTGCTTCAGTCGGGCACAGTCCGTCTGGTCGGGCCAAATGCCTGGGTTCTGGTGCACGAGATCTCGGCGGGCACCTTCGGAAAGATCAGCGAGATGCAAGATGAGGTTGACCTTCTCCACCGTCTCAACGAACAGCTCATCTCGATTCTGAGTGAGCGCTCCAGCATCACCAGTGAAATGATGGAAGAGCGCGCAAAGAGGCGTGACTGGTGGCTGAACGCCACGGAATGCGTCAATCTTAAGCTGTGTGACGACATTTACCGAGGTCAGGTCTAAAGTGGTTAGTAAATTAGGTCCCCACTGCCTGACCTCAACCGGCGATGCTCGCCAGATGGTTACCGTTGGCTGTCGAGTGGTCAAACTCGTAAATGACTTCGGCCCAGCCGCAGAGTACCTGGCAATCAATCCACAGCTGCTAATCATCGGGCGCCGTATCTCTGTGTATCCCAATGATCAGGAGCGCGTTGTAACAGCCGAGAACCTGCGGCATATTCCACCTGTAGACGCTGCCCGCCTGTGGATTGACATTCAGAGAACGACTTATGCTCTCAACCCACTGATAAAACTATGGGAAGGCCCCAACGAGCCCGTGTGGGGCAGCCCGGATGACATGGCCTGGTATGCACAGTTCGAGATCGAGCGCATGAAACTGCTCGAAGCAGCCGGGCTGAAAGCCGTGATTGGCAATTTCTCTACTGGCAGCCCCGGCGACCTTGGTATGTGGCCAGCCTTCCTACCCGCGCTCGCCTACGCGCGCGATCATGGCCACTATTTCGGGCTTCACGAGTATGGCGGCGTCTGGATGTGGTGGATGACCGGCGCCTACCAGGTCAATCCCAACGAAAACGAGGGGATCGACGGCTGGACGACACTGCGCTACAGAAAAATCTACCGTCAATACCTGATACCAGCTGGGCTTGGCAACCTGCATCTCCTTATCACGGAGTGCGGGCTGGATGCGGTCAGCCCTGCCCCGGCCGGCTTCAATTCCGGCAACTGGCGATACTGCGCCGGCCAGTGGGCCGCGTGGGACGGACACTCCGATCCGATTGACTACTGGCGCGGAACCGAGCGCGACGCTGAGCGCTACTATGCCGAGCAGCTCATGTGGTACGACCGCGAGCTGCGCAAGGATAGTTACGTTCTTGGAGCAACAATCTTTACCCTTGGGTCGTATGGCGACCCATGGAACCAATATGACATCAACGGGACGCGGGTTGCCGACTATCTGGCCGACTACATCCATGCTAGCGCGGATGACCCGGTACCGGCGCCCACTCCAACCCCAACGCCGACCCCTACACCAACGCCGGAGCCAATACCGGCCCCTACACCTACAGGAGACCCTATGCCACTAACAATCAGCGAATTCAACAGCCTGAATTTCCAGAACTTTTACGAGTGGGACAAAGACAACCTCAGCCTTCCACCCGCCGAGCGCGGCAACACAATCCTTGTGCCGGTCGGCCTGGGCTTCAACTACGTCTGGGATCCGGACATCAGAGTTAAGTGGACAGATCGCAAGGTTGGGAGCCCGACGTTTGGAACAGTGCGCACGCAGCCTTCCAGGAATCTCAAGCCGGAAGTCAGACCCCTGAATCCTTTGGAGGCCCCGGATGTGCGCGCCGGCACCATTTACGTTGGCGACATGCTCAAGGTGTTCAAGGGCTGGGGGGCTAAGTGGTTCATCCTCCCGGCTAAGTTGAAGGGCCTCGTAGTGGGCGGCAAGTATAAACTCTCGTGGGCGGCATTTCCCGATCTCGTGCTGGACTACGACGATAGCATCAAGATTTTTGCCGATGATCCAGATGCGGGCTATATGCGACTCCGCGTCGAGCCAGGCCACGGCGCGCTGTCGTTTGCCAACCCCGATCAACTGCCTGACGACACGTGGTACGACGGCACTGACTTTGCCTATGGCCGCTGGAAGGTGCTCGAAAAGGTCTTCGACGCCACTCAGGCAGAGATGACAGTGGCCTTCGAGGGACTCAGCATGTTCGCATTGAACAACTCCGGCTTCTTCCTCTACAAGCCGACCCTCGAGGTTGTCTCCACCCCGGACGACCCCAATACCGGCGACGATACTGCGCCAGCGGGAACCCTGCTGGACTACGTGGGTGATATTGTCCAGGCGTCTGCCAACATGACCGCCGGCGTCGGGAACATCGCCGAGGCCGCCGCAAACCTGAAGCGGATCATTGGCCTGCCATGAAAATCCTGTACGCTGCCAATGAATTTGAGGGGGCGCGCGGGAAATGTACATTGTGCGGCACGGAGGTCGAGCTCGAGGTGGGCGACGTCGGGAAACTACGAGTACTTACCGAATTCTGGCGTAGCGCCGGTAAAAAGGCGTGGCTGACGGTTTGCCCAAACTGCGAAGGGGAAATCATAGAGTGTGAGAAGCCCAAATGAAAATCCTGGCCGTTCGGGATGAATTCGTGGGGGCGCGCGGAAGATGCACGTGCTGTGGCACGGAGGTCGAGCTTGAGGCGTGCGATGCCGAAGTAGTTTCAGTGACCCCCCGCCTCCCGGGCCCAAATAGGATAATTAAGTGGGTAACGCCCTGCCCACATTGTGGTTTTGGCGTAAGGACTCCATACATCCTATGTGAGAAGCCGCGATGAGCCCCACAACCCTCCTCATGCTTTTCTTCAACACTCAGGAAGAGGGCCATACCATGGAACTCATGGACTGGATCGGCGCGGGTATCCTGTATTTCAACCGGACCGGCAAGCTGCCGCCGATCCCGGAGATCGAGGACCCGAAGCTGAAGCCGCTCTATGAGGCCAAACTGACGGCTACTTGTTTTGTGAGGGATGCGGCAGGCAAGGTGATTGGCAGGATGGAGGCTAACGAAAAGGTTGATGTCTGGGAAGAGGTTGCTTTAATCAATGGATACAAAGATCGAGTAGTGATCGATCCGCCGAACGCCGGCGTTCGGCGCAATATCTTTGCCCAGAATGTCAGGAGGCTTTAGCCAATGCAGTTCAAGACTTTTCCCACTGAGCAGGGCATCCAGCCCGACGAGCTCAACTCTCTGCTGCTCAATGGCTGGATATGCCTGGGCGTGCTGCCCATTACCACAAAGCGATCGGGTATTGCGACGGTATCCGATCCGGGCGGCGGCGCGCCCCACCCAACGCTTGTGTTTACTAGGATGCAGCCCATGCTTCCGGCCAGCATCATCATGCAGATCCTAGTGATGCTCTCCAGACGGACCATGACGGTCGAGCAGGCTGCTCAAAAGTTGTTCAATGCAAGAATAATCGACATCGAAAGGGAAATTTATGCCAACGCCGGTGCTCCGCTCGAAAATTCTGGCTCTGGGGATCAAGAGGGATCACAAGGACTTGTGCCCGAAGTGCCAAAATGAGCATCTCACTCTCGCGGCCGTAGGCTTCAAAGGCAGTCCACTGTTCTCGAACGAGGGATTTGTACGAGACGTCTATGTCTGCCCCGACTGTGGCGAGTCGGTCTTCGCAGACTGGATCGAGTATGAATATGCACAGAACAATTAGGATCATCTTCGGCGCGCTTGTAGCCATTATGGTACTCTCTGCTGGGCTGGTGGGCGCCGGGATTGTCCTAAGAATTTCGGAGGGTAACTGGCTGGCGGCAGTCCTGCTTATGTTAGCGGGAGGTCTGGCCCTTGCCAACCTCATTCGATTTTGGAGAAACTATGACAACCACTGAGCAGGTCTATCGCTTCATTCGCGGCTACAAGCTGCGCTACTGCATCTCCCCCTCGTTCCGCGAGATCATGGAGGCTTGCAAGCTTTCATCGACCAGTGTGGTGAAGTACCACATGGATAAGCTGCGCCGCACAGGACAAATAGAGTTTGGGCGCGAGGCGCGCTCGATCCATATCCCGGGCGAGAAGATGACAATCCAGGAGGTGTGAGATGTGGCTGGGACTGATCGGCATCTTCTACGGCCCGATTGACGACTTTTGCGAAGGCCCAAGTTACCTGACACTTAGAATCATAAGGGTCGGTTCTCTGAATGCCGGTGTGTTCTGCGACCCGGGATTCCGCGTTGCAGGAGGACGCAGAGGCGCCATACGCCTCGAGGTGATCTTTACTAGATGAAGGTTGTCCCATGATTACCACAACGTTCATTTATGGTTTGGTTGATCCTCGCGATGGTCGTGTTCGTTATATCGGCAAAGCCGATGATCCCGAACGCAGACTAACTAATCACTTTTCTTGCCAAACCCCTAGTCATAAAAGGAACTGGCTATTGTTACTTCGTCGAATAGGTTTGCCACCACGCCTGATATGGCTTTGCAGAGTACCAAAAACACAGTGGAGAGAAATGGAGAAATTTCAGATTGCCTTCTTTCGATCAAGAGGAATGGCAGATTTGAATGTTACTGACGGCGGAGATGGTGTAGTGGGATATAGACACACAATTGAGGCAAGACTTAAAAAGAGTGAGTCCATGAGGGGACGTAAATTAACAGAGGAACAAAAACTCAGGCTGAGAAAGAGCAATCTTGGTCGCAAACATACCCAAGAGACCCGGAAGAAATTAAGTGAATCACACAGGGGGAAACAAAATTGTCTTGGCTATAAACATACTGTTGAGGCAAGAGAAAATATGAGTATTGCACATATGGGTCACAGGCCAAGTGCTGAAACCAGATCTAGACTAAGTCAGGCGCATAAAGGACGTGTGCTCACGGAGGAAACAAGAAAAAAGATAGGTGCCAAACTGAGGGGGCGCAGACTATCCGAAGAACACAAACATAAACTATGTGCGGCGTGGAAGTTACGAAAGGGTGGAAGTTATATTAGGCTTCCACTTGGTTTAGCAGAGGAAGGGTGAAAGGATATTCGCTCACAGAAGGGGACCGCGCCATTTTCAACGCTGCACGCAGTGACGGCTCTATTTTCACGTCCTTTTACTTCCGATCTGAGCTAAACCCACTAGGCTGGTGGTTCGACGACTGGCAAAATGCCATCCATCTTGCATTACAGCCAACTGTGACCTTGATTGGGGGCTATGGAAGTGGCAAAACTGCATGTTTGGCCATGTCGGCGGCTGTATGGTCCGCCACGACACCCTTTTTCCGATTCAAGGATGCGGCCCCCACTGCCCGCCAGTCTTTAGAGATGTATCTTTACCTGGCTGAGCGTCTCTACGAGGGTGTGCCCTATTACGACCGCTTCATAACCAAGATGGTGCTCAAGCCCTGGCCGCGAATCGAACTCTACAACGGGGCCTCCCTGGAATTCATGTCCGCGGACAAAAATGCTCAAAAGATCAAGACTCTGGAGGCGGACTGGGTCTGCGTTGACCAGGCCGAGGACCTGGACGATCTATACGAGACAACCCGCAACGTCGGAACTCGTATGCGCGGCACTCGCCCGGATGGACAGCCGCGCCTTAGCCGCCTGACCTACCTGGCCAATGCTGGCGACAACCCCCAGTTGTGGGAAATCTACGATCGCTGCGAGCTCGACACCGATCAATACCTGTCCATCACGGTCTCAAGCTATGACAATCCACATAACACACCCGAGCAGATGAAGCTCATGGAGGCGCGCGCGGGCGGCACCCAGAAGGACATCGACCAGTGGCTGCGTGCCAAGAGGCCGATGGGCAAGGGCGAGTATTTCCCGACCCAGGTCATCCAGAACTGCTCCGATCCTAGCCTGGATCGGATTATGGACAGTGGGCTGGAGGCGAAGATGGCCGGATTCGTTTCTGATGAATACCGGGGCGCCGGGATCGTGCGCTGGGAACTGCCCCCTGACCCGAAGCGGATCTACATGCAGGTAGGAGACCTGGGCACACGCAATCCGCCCGACCGCAACTCGGGCTGCATCATGGTCTTCGACGTGACCGAGTTTCCCAAGAAGCCCGCCGATCTGCGCGCGTTTCACTGGGTCATCTCCAATGGCGTGATCACTCCCTGGCTGGACGCCTTCAAGTTCTATATGGACTACTACAACACCGGCTCGCGCGCCGGTTTTGACTCTACGGGCCTGCAGAAGCATCTGGATGAGCTCTCGTTTCAGGTCGAGGACCTCCAAGTGATCGGTCTCAACTTCCAGGGCCTCAAGAGTTTCATGCTGCGCGCGCTGCAGCTATTCATGGCCAAGAGTCTTTTTCACTGGCCCGACAAAATCAAGGGCATTTCCTTCCAGCTCTCGCGCTACCGGCTGCCTGACACTAAAATCCCCCAGGACGTTGTGGCCACCCTGATGATGGCGGCCTGGATGCTGGAGCAGCTCTTCTGGGATGGCGCTGTCCCGGACGACGACACTCCGCTCGAGGATCCCGTCCAGATGGATGACCGCAAGGCCCGGCCGCTGGCCGACCGGAATGGAGCGCTGAGGTGATCTCCGCATCCTATGGAGTGGTAGATGGATATCGGCACCCATCGGGTAAATGGATCGAGGGATATATCTACTGCAAGACGTGTGGGTGCCATCTGGAGTTGTATGGCGATCCGGCTTTAGGTTGGATTGGAAGATGTCAAGATCGACTCATCTATAATTACTATGATGATACACATATTCCATGTCCCGGCAATAAGTGGCATTATGGCATAGGAGAGATTGCCTTTCCTGTTCCCGATAGCTGGCACGGAGCGCTGAGATGATCGCCTACACTCACCCGGAGACACTTGCACTCGTCAATCTGCTCGACATGCTTGCTAACGGCCAGGGTGCTTAGTCGAATGAGTGTTTTGCTTGACATACCAAGCGGGCAAGAGTTAGAATCTTTACGCCCGGTGTACCTGCTGGATAATGGCCAGTTATGCACCAGCGGCCCTTTGGGAAAGGCCGTCATCGCCCGAATAACCAATGGTCTGGTGCTCTTCTGGGATAGAAAAGCGCGCCAAGAATATGTGGGAGGGGTGGCAGAAGTCAAAAATGGGCTCCTTACAATCACAATAAGACTTGCCCTATCCAGGACAGGAGACTAAATGCGCAAATCTGAGGTGGAGCGGTTTTTCAGGAGGACATAGGATGAACTGCGGGGTCTATAGAATTCTATGCTCTGTGAATGGAAAGAGCTACATTGGAAGCTCAGTCGGAATAGTGCGGCGCTTTAGAACTCACCGAAATGAGTTGAGACGGGGCACTCATGCGAATCCTCATCTTCAAAGAGTCTGGAACAAGTATGGCGAGTCAGCCTTTGAGTTCCAGGTTCTGGAGATGTGCGATGAATCTGTCCTTCGCCAGCGTGAGAAAGAGATCATAGATAGGGTCAGGCCTGAATTCAACTGTCAGGGCATCGATCCAAACCGGAGTCTGGCTAGTCTAAGCCGAGAGACTCGAGAGAAACTATCGGCTGCCCAAATTGGGAATAAGAATGGTGTGGGCCACAAGAATCATCTTGGTCATACTCATTCTCCAGAGATTAGGGCCAAGATTTCACTTGCCCTCCAAGGAAAGCCTAGGCGCCCTTGTTCTCCCGAGACTCGCGAGAAGTTGCGGATTGCTCAACTTGGGAAACGTGCTTCTGAACAGGCCAGGGCAAAGATGCGGGCTGCTCATGCTCGTGTCAAGCGACATTATTCCGATGAAGCTCGGGCCAAGATTTCCAAAACCCATCTTGGAAAGCCTGGACATCCCTGCTCCAATGAGACTCGGGAAAAACTATCAAGGACACTGTTGGGAAGGTCCGGGCACCCATGCTCCCCGGAGACGCGCGCAAAAATCTCTCGCGCCAATAGGGAGAGGCGCAGAAAATGAGTTACGAGCCGGGATCTGACGAATGTTCTCCGGGTAGGACGCGCCGCCTCGCATTTCCTACGGACTGCCACGGTGTGTTCGCCGACCCATACGCCTGGGAGCTTGCACTGGAGGTCATTCACGGCTTCCAGCCCGACACGATTATCTGGGGCTCGGACGCGATGGACTTCGGGACAATCAGCAAGCACTCGAAACATATGCGTCTGCCCAGCATCCAGGAGGAACTCGACGACGAGCAGAAGCGTCGGGCTGAACTGAAGGCAGCGGCGGCAGGCGCGACGTTGTGGTGGCTGCAGGACAACCATACTACGTCGCGCTATTACAAATACCTGTGGGCAAAGGCGCCAGAGCTGGCCGAGGTGAAGAAGCTGGCGTTCGAGGAGATCATCGACTTCCCAGCCCACCGGGTCATCTCAGAGTACCACGCAGGTAAGACGCTTCGAGTTATTCACGGCGCGACGGTGCGGAAGTGGCCAGGCTGGAGTGTGCTGGATGAAATCCAGCAGCCGGACAACCGTCGTGGCCGGATGGTCCATTCCGTGATATGCGGGCACGTTCATCGCTTTGCTCACGTGGCCCTGGCCGACGGGGTAGAGGGTCTGGAGTGCGGCTGCTTGATGAATCTCTGTCCGAATTACATGCGCGACGCGCGCAGACGGACGGATTGGTGCCATGGTATGGGCCTGGCATTGTTCGGGGAGGACTGGAGTGAGATTATCCCGGTTCGATTCTTTGTCAAAGGCGATTACCTTACGTGCAGAGTCATGGGACAGCGCCATCAGGTCCGCCTGGGCAAGGACTATTCAGGCCTGTAGACGCGCGGCAGTCATTATGCTGGATGAGATCATCCGGGCGCTTTCCAGGCTGCGTAACCGGCTGGCGAGCAACCAGATCGCATTCGCGGACGACCGATATGCACGCCCGATGGACGCGGATGGGAGAGGGTAATCTATGACACCAGACGTCAGAACATTAAGTCATGAGCAATAATACTACTATTGATCCAGTAGGTCGGATCCAGCAAGCTATGCGCTCTATCCTGGGCACGACTCAGCCCTGGGAGCCAACGCCGGAGCAATACGGCGAGTGGACGACGCGCAATATAGATCTCGATGCCTGGTGGCAATGGTTGAGCGGGGAGGCGCTGGATGTGCTCAACCGCAATGGCAAGCTCTCGAAGGATAACTCATATCCTCTGATGTACCCCTTGAAGATCAACCCGATCAAGCCAGCAGCCATGCTCCACAACTACGCGCTGTGGGGAGAGGTGCCTGACACCTCCGACCCAATGGTCAAGACAGTGCTGGAGAAGAAAGAGGGGCTGAATACCGATCTCGTCGATAAGACACTTGCCCAGGTCTTCTACGAGAACCATATGCGCGATCTGGACATGGACATGGGTCTGCAATCCCAGTTTCTGGGTGGAGTGGTCTACAAAGTCACCTGGGACCCGGATGACGGAGATCTGCCTCTGGGCGTGCGTATCGAGTACATCGACGTGCGCGAGTTCTGGTGCGAGTGGTCCGGCAGCAACCACTGGTCGCTGACCAAGGCCTGGATCAAGCGCGACATCAGCGCCGAGGAAGCCAAAACATATGGCGTCGACATTGGCAAGGGGACGGGGATCTATCTTGAGAGCTGGACCCGCTCCGAGCGTCATATCACCATCAACGGCAAGGATGCACTTCATCCGAAGACCCAACGGCCCCTGAGCGAGCCGCACGATCTCGGTTTTGTGCCGTTCATTTACATTCCGCATCTTCGCGCCGGCAATTTCTGGGGCATTTCACTCGTTCCAGACATGATTGGGCTGGCCGAGGAACTCAATTCCCGAAAAGCCGACCAGGGAGATGCGCTGCGCAAGGGCGTGCACCGCAAGCCCTGGGGCAGAAACATTCCAAACGGCCATCCCACGATCGAGACGCTATCGGACGGGCAGGAGTGGATCAACGCTGGAAAGAGTATCGGCCAGCAGCCCGAACCCCAGATGGATACGCTCGACGCGCCGGACATCCCGGAGTCCTCGCAGAAGTTTACCGAGAATCTGCTGGACCTTCTGCGCATTGCGGGCTTCACGCCCTCTATCGCATATGGCGAGGAGGAGGGCAGCCAGCGCTCAGGCCAGACACTCTACAGCCGTATGTGGCCGACCCTGGCTCACGTCAGGCACGAGCGCGGCTGGTGGACAGAGGGCAAGAACCAGCTGGCCGAGTACGTTCTGCGCATTCTGGCTGCCCGGAAGATGGGCGATATTGTGCAAGCACATCTCGGGCAGCGCAAACGCCAAATCTGGTCGCCCATGGTGCCGGTTGATCGGGCGGCTCTGGTTGACGAGTTGGTCCAGCGCATGTCGTCGGATATGACGTGGCCGGAGCACGCCCTGGGGCTGCTGGGAGATGTAGTCGACATCCCGGCTGCAGTAGAGGCTATCAAGGCCTGGAAGAAATTCGAGGCCGAGATGGAAGCGGCGGCTCAACCGGCCTTCCCGAACGCCGGCGTTCAGCCTAAACCAAAGGGGCAAGGAGAGCAGACCTAATGGCTTACAGTCTGGACCTCGTGACGAGATTCACAGTAAAAAGCGGTTCTGTACCAGTCATGTACAACACGAACGATATTGCCGACGAAGCTCATGACGAAGCTCAGATGCAGTACATGGAAGTTGCCAACGGCGCCACCGATCTGGCGGTTCCTCTAGGCGGGTTGACTACCGTAGAGGCGCTTTCGATTGTTTCCGACCAGTCCGTGTCGTTCAAGATCAATGGCGGTTCTGTCGGTATCCCGTGCAAATCGCTGACTATTACTGGAGCGGCGATCACTGCTATGACTATCTCGAATGCCTCCGGCCAGATAGCCAACTTGAAGATGGCTATGGTTGGGACGTAAGGAGAATCAATGGCTGCAACAGTAACTGCCACAGACCGACAGAAGACCAAGGAGCGCACGGGAGATTCTAGTTTCCCGATGCAGACCGGCCAGCAGGTCAACTCGGCTATCAAGCTGCGGCACAATGGCAAGAGCAAGACGGCCAGCGAGGTACTATCCCAGTGCTCGGCAGCCGTATCCCGGCTGCTGAAGGCTGGCAAGATTTCGCCCGGCACTGCCCGGCGGCTGCGAACTAAAATCCAGCAGGCGCACGCAGTTGACCGCGGAGCGACAAAGTAGGAGCAACCATGACTACAAGCCATAAGAAAATCTCATTAGCACCATCACCACGGTTTCCTAAAGCCTATCGTTCTGCCATAGCTGCCGCCGACGTGGTGGCCATTCCCGGCGCCGTCACCTGCACCAAACAGGCAGGCGGCTCGGCCACTGCCGGGGTGTATTACACCTCTGTCGTCGCTGGAAACGCCCATGGTCGCACGACGGGCAAAGCCGGTGACGTGACTATTACTACTGAAACGACGAACCTGACCATTCGGGCGGCATTTGCTGCTGTCACTGGCGCAACGTTTTACGACATCTACTGCTCGCGCAGCGCATCCGCTGCTGCCGCGCTGTGGGTGGGCCGTATCACCGAGGCGCAGCGGGCAGCGGGATGTGTCATCACGGCTGTGGGTGTTGTAGGCGCGGGAGGTGTAGCTGGCGCGGTCGATATTCAAGTTGAGGGCACAGGGCTGCAATCCGGCACAACGGCTGCAGAGAACACGGCGTATGTGCTACCGACAGGGGTGGACTGTAGTGGGGCTGATTACGTCGATTTCGATCTGGCCTTTGCCCGAACCGGCGACACAGCGGCGCTATCCGCCACCATCATCCCGTTTTTCTACAACGCCCGTGACCTGACCTACTATCTCGGCGACCCGAAGACGCTGTTCTTTGGCGGGGTGAGCGGCGCGTTGCAGTCACTCAAGCAGCGCATTCGGGTCGAGATACGCGGCAACAGCGCAGCGGGTCTCATCGTCGCCAAGATTGCTGGCACGGGTGCGTCACTGAGCATTGATGTAACGCTGAGTTGACCGAGATGATGCCATGAAAGACATTCTGGTTTATCGCGCTCTCAATAGTTGGTACGCATTGGTAAATCTGGACAATTCAAACAAGATTGACGAGATCAAACTGCGGAGCTCTACCAAGCCGATGATCGCCGACTGGCAAACGCTGACCGATCGTATCCTGGTCGAGCGCAGCACAGCAATCGCCGAGGAAAAGTAAATGGCAATACGAACATCAATCGGCACCGGTCCGTGGTCGGCGCCGGGCACGTGGGATACCGGCGTCCCGCTCAACGGCGATTCTGCCGTCATCGCGCTCGGTCACGTCGTCACGTTCGACGTTGACCAGAGTGGGTTTGCATCGGGTCTCGTTGGGCTGACCATCACCGGCGAACTCACAGCCTCTACGAGCGCAGGCGCGTACTATCTCAAGATGGCGGCGCACATCACCGGCACGGGCAAACTGAGCGCCGGAAGTTCTGGCACGCCCTATCCTTCAACCTGCACTTTTACAATTCTCCTCAACGGCGCGTTTGCTCTCGGCAACAACACGGCGCTGGACGTGCAGTTGTTCTGCACTCAGCCTGTAGTGAATTACGTAAAACTGTCCGGGGTCGAGGCTGCCGGGCAAACGGCGCTCTCGGTCGATACCGATGTGACGGCCTCGCCGGGTTGGGCCGCCAATGCCGTCGTGCGCATCGACGACATCAACCAGACGGTGGACAGCGAAGAGCGCACGATCCAGTCGCTGACGGCGACCGAGATCACGATCACGGCTGGACTAACAGCGCAAAAAGAGACCGGCGCTTACGTTCATCTCATCTCCCGCAATATCAAGGTCATCGGTGTCGGAACGGGCAATGGCGTGTACAGCAGCAAGGTTGGCTGTACCCTGCGCTGCGAAATCCGAACGCACGTCTACGGCGTCATCTACGGCAGCGGGCACACGATCAGCGGCACGGTCAGCGGCTGCTCCAACGGCGTCATCTACGGCAGCGGGCACACGATCAGCGGCACGGTCAGCGGCTGCTCCAACGGCGTCA
>Ga0209342_10001992_pt1 | contig 22363 bp, 32 predicted proteins | sample RifCSP16_2_FD_184023 | JGI IMG/M metagenome (GOLD analysis project Ga0209342, IMG submission 184023) | Soil microbial communities from Rifle, Colorado - Rifle CSP2_sed 16_2 (SPAdes) (version 2) | ecosystem: Environmental > Terrestrial > Deep subsurface > Rock core/Sediment | place: Rifle... | reverse complement strand
TTCCGAGCATCACGCGGAGGCAATGAAGGATGTACGGCTCCCCCGACTTGTCCTTCTGCCCATTGTGACTATAAGCAGCGAGTACAATGGCGTCATTGAGTGTAGGTGCTCGGAAGGAACTCATACCAGTTATCATACCACGGCTTCAGACAGAAGACAATAACAGAAGGAAGGAGGAATCTGCATGCTCGCTATCTTGATTTGGCTGCTTGGCCAAGGATTCATCGTCAGCCAAGCCGTCGATTTCCTAAAGCGGATTCAGTTTGTCGCAGACCATCCAAAACTCATTGCGGCAATTCTAAATGTAGTGGCAGTCGCCGCCGTAAGTTTCCTAAACATTGCAGGACTCGGCGAGGCAATCTCTGGCTTCCTGCTGGCTCTTATCGCCGGATTGCTTGGCGCGGCTGCTAGCGTCGCGTCGTACGAAGTTAAGAAGGCCGCTCTAGGCTAAGAAGGGTCTAAACGGAGGAGCGACAGCAGTCTCCTCCGACGGCGCAAGGAGGATGACATGTCGTTCCAGACACTCTGGGCCGCAATTCAGATGATTCTCGCTATCCTTGCGGGCATCGGCTCATTGCAGCCTGGCCAGACAATAGATGTTCCACTTGGTGCGTACGTGACGTGGCAGGACGGCCGACGGTTTGTCGTCGAGTCCGCCAAAGTACGACGCATCACGTAAAAGAAGGGAGGCTGAAAAATGCTTCGTATCGAAATTAAGTTCGTCGGCGTTGATTCGGTAGGCGCACCCGTCGACCGCGGCGAGGTTTTCGAAGGCGAGGACCTACATCGGGTCTTCCGCGCTGCCGAGTACTTCTGGTTCGCCCAGCGGGCACTCATCGCGGGTCCAGATATTCCAGACCCCGAAGGCGGCAAACGAGAATAGTACGTTCGACCCAAGCGCTTGAGTCAAACTAAGGCGGGTGGGTGGTATGAATCTATACCGCCCTCCGTCTTTTCCTAGAAAGGAATCGTCTCATTTCCCCTCAACTTAAATCCACCACACAGACTGAGGAACCGACAGGGTTTCTCTTTAGCGAAATTGTCCCAGAGGTTCAGGTCGAACTCTTGCGACAATTCCGTCTTCATCTTTCTCCCCAACGAAAATCGAATTCTAAGAAATCGCTAAATAACGAAAAGTAATAACTTATTACATTCTGCTTTAGCGATTTACTTTTTCTTGACAACCGTTCGGCGAGGCATTACTGTATCCAAAACGGTCCGAAGTGGAATTCGTAAATGGCCCAACCTGAGAACATCATCTATATCTCCCCGTCCCAGGTAAGCGAATTTTCTAAATGTTCATTGAAGTGGTATTTCCGAAAAGTTCTACGACGGCTTGGCCTCACTACGAAGCCAAGCTCGTATCTTTCTGTGGGGACGGCGGTGCATTCTTCCATTCAGGCCGATTATGAATCTGCGTTGGAGCGGGGCGAATTAGCGCCTCTCGATATCCTGCAAGATATTGCTGCAGACTCGTTCGAACACCTGTCCGAGAAAACGATTTTCGAAGACGGTGAGAAAAAGGACACCCTGAAGGACGAGGTAGTCGGATTAGCCGAATTCCATCATAAGGAGCTTGCTCCCTCTGTGCTCGCTAAAGGGGTAGTCGCCGTCGAAGAACCGCTGAACTTCAATCTGCCAGGAGATGGATGGGAACTTCGTGTCCGTCAACGTCCCGACGTCATTGTAAAAACGGGAGTTATCGATAACAAAACTAGTGCGAAGAGACTGGGGAACCCGAGAAATCCCAATGACAAAACTGCCACGAGGGTCGACGGCCAACTTTCTGCATATGCCATTGGGTTTGCTCTCAAATATGGTAAACAGCCAGAGGAAGTGACCCTCCACCGCCTGCTCCGCTACAAAGGTGGCCCGCAGAAGGAAGTCCTCTCGGATACCCGAGATGAACATGACCAGAAACGTTACTTGGACAAAGTCGTTCGCATCGCTGAACGGATGCAAAAGCTTGATGTGTGGCCGATTGACGACCCAGGATACTGCAAATTCTGCCCATATTTCGAGATTTGTTGGCTAGGTAATGGGGGCGACTATACAGGATATCTGAGAGACCCAGAACTTGCACGGAAAGAAGCAGAACGGCTGATGGCAGGAAAGCTTATGAAGGACGATTGGCAAGGACGCATAAAGGAGGAGAAAGTCGATGGCTGATGGGCGACGGTTCAATCCTGACGAGTACGTCCCAGTTTCCGTACGCATCGAGAAATTCATTGAGAAATACCCCGAGGGGCACATCGAGACAGAAATCGTTTCGGTCGATGATAAGAAAGTGCTCGCCAAGGCAAGGATATGGCGCAGTGATAAGGAGACCCGTCCTGCTGCGACGGGGCACGCGGAGGAGGTTCGTTCAGAATCACTCGTAAACAAGACTTCGGCCGTTGAGAACGCCGAGACTTCGGCGGTCGGAAGAGCGCTTGCCTTCCTAGGCTTTGAAGTGAAGAAGGGCATCGCATCTCAGGAAGAGATGCGCAAAGTCGCTGAGAGGGGGACGGGACCAGCGGCCGAATCCCCTGAGGCCGTAGCCACCTCCTCCGGGTCACCCGTCCCCTCTCTCGCGCCCGAATATCCTAAAGAGAGCGAATCCTCAGAAAAAGAAGTCTGTCAAGTTTGCGGGACGAATGTTTCGCAACCCCCGATTAGCAATTGGTTGGCGACCAAACGAGCGAAAGAAGGCGCGGAGTTTGGCCCGATTTGCCCGACGTGCTTTCGGGCAAAGAAGTGACAAGAGGAATCTCCCGCAAGGGTTTTGACTTCGATTTGACCGAGGCTAAATACAATGAAGGCAAATTAGCTAAGGTTCTTTCTTATGGCCTGATTGAATTAAAAACTGAGTACAAAGGACTGGAAACTGGAAATTTCTTTCTAGAATATGAAAGCCACGGAAAACCGAGCGGGATTGCTACAACAGATTCCCAGTATTGGATAATTGAATTACCTCGTCGTTGCTACGTTGTGATAGAAGCAGAGCGATTACGCAAATTGGGTCGTATCGCCTTCAAGGAAAACCGCAAGTTAGGTGGTGATTTTAACACCTCAAGAGGCGTAACAATTCCTCTTACCTGGTTGGTATACGGGCACAAAGCAGAGACTCAAAATGAATGAAAGATTGGGCTCCCTCGCCAGTCGATGGGAGGCCGTTCCCTATTCAGCCTGTAGTGACAAATTTGTCGTGGGAGATATCAAACTTCCCGTCCGTGTCCTTTGCGTGGGAGAGGCTTTGGGGGAAGAGGAAGTTACGCAGGGAAAGCCATTCGTCGGCCCTGCTGGGCGGCGACTCCGTTCCACTCTACAGAAGGTGGGATTCGACGATAAAGTCTGCAGCTTCGCCAATGTCGTTCCCCGCCGCCCCATCGACGAGAGCGGAAAAAACCGCACCCCCACCGATGAGGAGATTCGAACCAATAAGCCGTTCCTCCTAGAACTTATCAAGTTGTTAGAACCAAAAGTCATCCTACTGTTGGGGAATTCGCCTCTGCAGGCGTTGGTAGGGAGGAGCAAAATCTCTGAAGAACGCGGACGAGAATTTACCGACCCTGACTTCGGCAATAGCATCATCCTCCCAACATGGCACCCCGCAAATACGCTCTATCGTCCCTCTGCCTATCCAGATTTCGAGAGCGACCTGCGCTGGGCAGTCCGCCTGTTAAACAATGACGTTCTAGACGCAAAAGACCTACCACCGTTTCCATATATTGAGACCGAGATGGAGTATGCTCTCTTCGTTCAGGAAAGCCTAGAGAAAGCGGAATACGTTTACTTTGACCTTGAAGTAGGGGCCACGCCGCCCGCTAAAGCCACCTGGCACTGGGACCGGAGGGTAGAAATCGTGCTCGCGTCTTTCGGATGGATGGAGAACGGCTCTCCTCGGGCATGCGTATTACGCTGGAATGAAATGACTCGTCCCCTCATTAAACAAATCCTGGAGGCAGGCAAGAAACTGGGCGGACAAAATTTCCTGCAATATGACCTGCCAATTTTAGAATACAAGGGCATTAATACCAACAAAATTGATACGGATACTTACCTAGTGGCGCGCTTGCTCGATGAGAATGACACGGGTGGATTGAAGCAGCGCCTTAGGAACTCCCTAGGACTGAAAAACCACACACCCTACCGCACGAAGACGGAAGAAGAACATTTTCATCGACAGTGGTATCTTTGGTCCGACATGACTCAGGAGGAGCAAGAGCAACGGATTCATTACAGCGCAATTGACTCCTGGGGGGGCATCCAGGATTGGTACAAACTTAAAGCGGAGTTTGATAAGCACCCCAAGTTACAACGTCTCTACCACAATGTCCTAGTTCCTGGATGTAAGGCCGCAGTGGAGATGGAGCGGACGGGTTTACCCACTAACGTCGATAAAGTTTGGCGGCTAGCCAGAGAACTCCAGCGCGACGTGAGACGGGCAATGCGGGCAGTCGTGGCGGCATTACCGCAAAACGCGTGGGAGGTCGTGAACCCGCCAAAGCCTCGAAAGAAAAACCCTATCATTGGTTCCAACGCGCTAATTAATCCAGGGTCGACCCATCAGCTTGGACGCGTCTTGTTCAAGGTCTTCGGCCTTCCGCCCGTACGCATTACTGAAAAGGGGCTTGAGTCAACCAACGAGGATGCCCTGCTCAAGCTGATGGACCTAAAGGGTGACCCCGCCTTTCCTCCAGCGGCATTCGAAGCTCTAGAAGCCATCCTTACGATGCGGGAAAAGCGGCAGACGCTTAACATGTTCATCCGACCATGGATGAAACAGATAAAAGACCAGAATCCCGATGGTCTCTGGCGCAAGACGAAGATTGGTTATTTGCATGGCCGATTTCATGTCGCGGGAACGGACACCCTTCGGCTTTCGAGCAGCGAACCAAACCTACAGAACATCCCAAGGTCCATTCGATATGTCTTCGAAGCTCCGCCTGGATGGATATTTGTCTCGGCCGACTTTAACGCACTGGAAGTCAGAGGTGCGGCAGATTTATCCCAAGACCCACTGCTCCTCCGTCTTATCCGTCGCGGGGAAGACATGCACAGCTACAACTCGCGGCAATTCCTCGGCATGAAACCAGACGCCGAAGTGGAAAAAGGTATACGCTACGCAATAAAGACGCTTTTCTTTAGCTCCCTGTACGCGGCAAGAGAAAATAAAATTGCCGAAACAATCCGCAAGAAGTTCCGCGACGCCGAGGTCGGAGTCGAAGTTGTAAAGGAATTATTGGCTCAAAAGAAAATCAAGGTTCGGCGGGACCCCTACTATGCTCTGGCCGAGGCGTGGCGGAAGTGGATGTTTTCGCACTACAGGTCGCTCGAAGCTTGGCACCAGCGAGTGCGCCGAGAGGTAACCCAAGCAGGAGAGGTCACCTCATGGTTCGGCTTCACGCGGCATCTGCCAGACGCACTATCCGATGATTATCGTTCACGCGAGGACGCAGTACGGCAGGCAATAAACTGCAACAACCAGCAATTGTCAATTTTGACACTCGTCAATTTGCGGGACATGATGAGATTGCGGGATGGCACAGATGACTGGAAAGCAGTAGCCCAGGTTCACGATTCCATTACTCTGCTTGCAAAAGAGGGCAAGGCCTCAATATGGGCGGACATCCTCGCAGATGTTATGGAGGACGCGAGTGTTTGGAGACAGTTCGAGACGACATTCTCAGTCCCCCTCGTTGCTGAAGTATCCATGAAAAAGACGTGGGCATAGGAGAAAAGAATATGGAAGGTCCGGTCAGATGGGAAGATATTCAGCGATATAAGAAACTGGGGTTTTCAGTTATTCCAGTTAAGCCACTCTCCAAAGTCGCCCTAGTCAAGTGGGAGGAATTTCAGACTCGACGAGCCACGGATGATGAATTGGGTTTTTGGCTCACAGAATACCCCGACATGGGCATCGCGGTAGTAGCGGGCGCAATCAGTGGCATCGTAGTCATTGATGTCGATGGCGAGGGAGACAAAGACTTTTTGAAAAAGCTGCCAAAGACGGCCAAGGCCCGCACAGGCCGCGGATGGCACTTGTACTTCAAACACCCCAAGCAGAGGATTAAGAACCAAGTAAAACTCGCAGAGGGCATTGACATCAGAGGAGACGAGGGATACGCGCTTTTACCGCCATCTAAGCACGAAAACGGCTCGATTTATACGTGGGAAGTTCCGCCTGAGGAGGGTTTTGCCGACTTACCAGATGACGTTCGATACATGCTTACCAGTCCCAAGACGAATGGAGAAATCCCTCTGTCGACTTATGAGACCGAGTGGGCAAAGATTCTTCGTGGGGTCAAACAAGGGCAACGGAATACCCAAGCAGCGCGAATATTTGGTCATTATCTAGGACTGAAGCGACCACACGACGAAGTGTGGGAAATCGGCAGACTATGGAATAAACAAAACAAACCTCCCATGGGCGAAGAAGAACTGCGAACTGTTTTTGAATCCATCTCATCCGCCGAACGAACGAAAAGTTCTGCATTAGAAGATTATCTACAGGTTAAAGACGGCGAAGAGTACTCCTTCAATTGGCCCGCGTTTATGGTCACCATTCGCCTCGTACACTTACACGAGACGTTGGGTGGGGTCCAAGGAGAGGTGACCGTTGAAGCTGAGCCAACGGGGCACTTGCATTGGGGGCGGCTCATTCTCTCCAGCACGTCCGCTCGGGGTGAGCTAGTCCGTGCCCTCGAAAAAGCACGAGGCGATATTCCTTGGCAGCAAATCTTTGAGACTGTCTGTCGCGACACCACGTTGGACTTTCGTATCGGAGACCCGATACGACCATTACTACCCTCCAAAGCAAAGAAGGCTAGGGACCTAATTCAAGACTTCTTGCCTCTAGGAGAAACAACCGTTCTCTACGGAGATGGGGGCTCGTTTAAATCGACTTTAGGGCTGGCAATAGCAGTTGCTATCGCGACAGGCAACCCAGTTCCTGGAGGATTTCGGCCGACAGAGACGACTAAAGTACTCTATCTGGACTGGGAATCTTCACCCGAGGAGCACGAAGACCGACTAGCGGCAATTCTCAATAGCATGGGTCTTAGCCCGAAAGACGTAAAGGACCGACTTTACTATCGCCGTATGGTTCGCACGCTTGCTGATGATGCTGCTTTTTTGCGCACGCAAATCGCTCAACTTGGGATTGGTTTCGTCATTGTGGATTCCTATGGTCCCGCAGCGGGCGCAGAAATTGAAAAGGCGGAGGCCGCCACGCGTACGATGAACGCGCTACGGTCATTCGCAAAGACAACCAAGCTCGTCATCACTCACGTCTCGAAGTTGGACGCGGACAAAAGTTCGGGGGCAAGGCCATATGGTTGTTATTCAGCAGACACAGAAATCCTGACTCGGTCGGGCTGGAGAACGCATGACAAATGGAAAGAAGGCGAAGAGATTCTATGCTTCGACCCTGTTACATCAATGTTTTGCTGGGCCAGACCACTAGAGTTCTTTACCTATGACCATGATAGTAACATGGTACATATTCATTCACGCAAGACGGACGCTCTCGTGACCCCCAATCATCGCTTATTGGTCCAACCAGGGTGGGACACGCCGTCAAAAAACCTGAAACGGCTCCGAAGAGATGCCTATCCTAAAGATTGGTCGTTCATAGAAGCGGGCAGACTGCCGAAGAATGAATGGTTTACTCCTTATGGGGCTTCCTCCAGCGACAACGAAGACGTGACTCTGGATGTGCCTGGCTTGCCTGATTCAGATGAGATACTTAGGCTGATAGGTTGGTGGGTTAGCGAAGGTTCCGTCGCAGACAATGCCGTCTTGCTTGCACAAGCAGTCGGTCAGACGGCAACAAGGATGACGGCCAGTTTGAAGTCAATGTCGTTAAAAATACACACGACCGTATCTCGCCCCCGCTCTCGACCTCACGAACAGTGGATGAATTACATCCGCATCCACCACAGCCGCGCTACTGCGGAGTGGTTGACTGCGAATTGCGGAAAAATCACACGGACGAAGCATCTACCAGATGTTACTTGGCTCCTCTCAAAACGACAGCGACAAATCCTGCTGGAAGCGCTCGTCGATGGTGATGGACGGCGCTTTACTAGGGGACGTCGCGAATATTACACGTCGTCTCCTCGTTTGGCAGATGACGTTCAGCGGTTGGCCATTTTTGCGGGGTATGCGGCCACAATTCGCCTGGACCCTCCAGAAAAGGAGGGATACGCTCCTAAATATACCGTGAAGATGAACCTCACCCGGCGCATCAGACTGGTGCCCAAAATGGTTCGCCACGTACCATATAAGGGGAAGGTATATTGTTTTTCGACACCTACTGGGGCATATCTGACCCGTCGAAATGGTCTGATTGCAGTACAAGGTAATAGTGTCTACGTTTGGAATCTTGCCAGGTCTGTCTGGGAAATCAAAAAGTCTGAAGATGTGAAGGAATGGGTAGAAGTCGCGCTCCGACATCGAAAGTCCAACCGCGGCCCGTTGCATCCACGGACCATCTGGTTGAAAATCGAATTCATCGGGGACTCCCTCCAGTTCTCGTGGCTGGACCGACCCAGTGAGGAAGCGACAGACCTGCAGAATGGAGCCAAATGGGTCGAGACGATTCTGTCGGTCCTTGAAGGCGCTGGGGCTTCTCTTACCGTTTCACAGATAGCCGAGGCGGTATCTCTTCTACGAAAGATTGAGGTTAGCGATAACCTAAAGGCTACAGTCCGTACAACCTTGAACCGCTCACGGCTGTTTGTAAAACTCCCCCTCAAGCGGGAAGGGGAGACTCTCTGGGCTTTATCGACCAAGCTCACTCCCCCAGCGGACAACGAAAACGATTTAGAGGAAAACGATTCTGTCTTAGATGAACCAGGAGTTTAGCATAATTCCATAACAATGTTACGCGTAACAACTACGCCAGGTACTGCAAGCATACCGCCAGGGGGGCTTGAAGAGCCCCCTGGTATGCGTACATAACATCTGTGTATACGGGAATTACGTGTTATGTTTTAGTGCGAAAAAGGGGATAATTCGGAATTATGCGAAACGAAACAACGTAACAGTCTTGGCATAACGTTATGCTTTAGTGATTAATCATTAATCGGTTCTCTGCTGTGGTCCAAAATAAGCAATACGTTGGTAATAACTTGTTATCTTATTACTGGAGGGAAAGGGTATGGCGAACCGAGTTTTGCTCGGAGAGGTTGGCATAGATAGTGGTCAACTGCTGTTGATTGACCCCTGTTATATCGACGGAGAATGGGAACTAGATGACTTAGGTAAGTCTGGTACCTATGAGGAGTGCAGTCGATTGACGTTGAGCGGTCAGGGCGGGCAGTTGAACTATCGGCTAGGTCACCCTGGCCTTGGCGTCGTGTCCAGGACGGGCCGCGGAGACGGACTATATCCCGTCTATGCTGAAATGATGGATACGGGCGATGGTCGTCTCCGGGTCAAACGATTGGTCGTCGAATTTATTGCCGATGAGGAGCATTAATGACGGGCCTCAAAGCCGCCCTGGCTCAGGTAGAAAAAGAGAGTCAAAGTTTGTAAATCGTTTTCCAGTGCAGGAATTTCAACCGTGGTTAAGTTATTACTTCATCACTTAGGAGGCTGGCATGGAATGGGTTAGACGTTATAAAGCCAGAGTGGTAGAGGTTAAAGAGATTCAGGACAGTAAGCCGCCTCGTGTTCAGCATGTCTTGGCGCTGAACCAAGAGGGGCATTCTATTTCGATGATTACAGACTTGCTTGAATTGCCTATTTTCGAGCCTATCTACGTCGAACTGAAGATTATCCGAAAATGAAACCAACAAAGTCCGCGCTCTCTTTGACACCCAAGCAAGTTGACCGATTTTGGAGTAAAGTCAAAGAGGGCGACGGAAACGCGTGTTGGGAGTGGATGGGGGCAAAGATAAATGGTTACGGCAGGTTTAGGTTTGGCCTTAATGGCCGAGGGCGCTCGCGCTTTGCTCATCGATTTGCCTGGGAAATCTTTAATAATAGAGCCATTCCATCAGGGATGGTTGTTTGTCATTGCTGCGATAATCGAGGCTGCGTCCGTCCCAGCCATCTGTTTCTTGGCACCCAGAAGCAGAATATGCGAGACGCGGGGCGAAAAGGTAGACTAGGCTGTGGGTTGGGAATGCCTTCGCCGAGGCAGCGGGGAGAACAAAATCCTAGCGCTAAATTGACTGTAGAAGATGTCTGTCGCATCAGGTCATTACGTAACTCTGGGCGAATATATCGTGAAATAGCCGAAGAATACGGCATTTCTAAGAGCCACGTTCAGCGCATAGTTTGCGGAGTCTCCTGGCGGGAATTGGCCCGCAAGAAGACCGAAGAAGAATTTTTTTGGTCACGCGTTGGGAGAAACACAGAGGAAAGCTGCTGGGAGTGGACTGGTGGCCACTACAAGTCGGGTTATGGATACTTTCGCTGGGAAGGAAAATCGCGTCTAAGTCATCGGCTTGCGTGGGAGCTTTCGGTTGGACCAATTCCGAATGGACTGTTCGTCTGTCACACATGCAACAATCCGTCTTGCATAAACCCTCGTCATTTGTTCCTGGGCAGTCAAGAAGAGAATATGCAACATATGGTACAGGAAGGAAGACATCGTGGCAATGCGAAGTTGAACGAGGAAGATATACTTGAGATTCGCCACCTCTATTCGGTCGGTGTCCCTGTGAGAGAAATCGCCGAGAAATTTCAAATTCATAGTAACTCCGTTTGGAGGTGCGTGACAGGCAAGGCGTGGAGTCGCGTCGGCAAACCTCTCGCGCGCAGGAATAAATCTAGGATGGAGCTAAAAAGAGGAATTCGCAGGTTCATGTTGATGGACGAACCAATCAACATCTCGGCAATTGTTAGTGAGGTTCTGCCACTTTTCGGGGCCACTCGCGAAGTAATAGCAAGCACAGTTAGGCAAATGTTCTACTCTGGTGAATTGGACCGCCCTGCAAAACGTACATATCGAAGGGTGAAATAACAGAGGGATTCGATGACCAATCTCAAAGCCGCCCTTGCTCAAATTGAGAAAGAGTTTGGCAAAGGTACGGTCATGAAACTGGGGGACGCCGCCGCTCTGGACGTAGAGGTAGTCTCTACTGGTTGCCTTGCTCTAGACGTTGCCACAGGCATCGGCGGAATCCCCAGAGGCCGAATCATCGAAGTCTTTGGCCCAGACGCATCAGGTAAAACCACACTTGCCTATCACATCTCGGCGGAGGTCCAGAAACTTGGCGGGAAGGTGGCTTACCTGGATGTGGAACACGCTGTCGACCCATCATACGCTCAGGCCGTGGGTCTGAATCCAGACGAATTGCTGATTTCCCAACCCTCATTCGGCGAAGAAGCTCTAAGAATTGCGGAGCTTCTTATTGAGACAGGCGAAATCGATTTGGTCGTGGTGGATTCCGTGGCCGCTCTCTTGCCCCGTGCTGAGTTGGAAGGTGATATCGGAGACGCACATGTGGGTCTGCAAGCCCGCCTTATGTCTCAGGCCATGCGTAAGCTCAATGGAGTTGTATCTAGGTCCAAGAGTATTATTTTATTCATAAATCAACTCCGTGACGATATCGGAACCTGGAGTCCCAAAGGGCGGGCGGAAGTGACTACAGGCGGCAGAGCATTAAAATACTATGCCTCGCTGCGCATGGACATTCGTCGGAAAGAAGAAATTAAGCGAGGCGACGAAATCATTGGTCTTCATACACGGGTGAGAATCGTTAAGAACAAACTTGCGGCCCCCTTCAAAGTTGCTGAGTTTGACATTCTGTTTGGTAAAGGAATCTCCAGAGAATCTAGCGTGCTGGACGTGGCGTTAGCTCAAGGGATAGTCACAAAGAAGGGGGATTGGTATTCCTGGGGTGAGATGAAACTGGGGCATGGGCAGGCAAACGCACGGGAATATCTTGAGGATAATCCAGAAATGACTCAGAAAATCGAGACTCAGGTTCGACAGAAAATGTTCTCCAGATGACGGAGGAACATTCATGAGCAACCAGACCGAGATGGTAACCCACACGTCAGGTCCTTGGAAACTCTGGCCGCCAACGGTAGGTGTCTTTGATGCGTCGTCGGAGGTGCAATACCAATTTGTGTCCAAGTCTGATTTTATCGGCAGTGAGATTGCATTAGTTGTAGCGTCCTCCGAAGAGGATAAAGCGAATGCTCGGCTCATCGCCGCCGCGCCAGATTTACTTGAGGCCGCAAAGCTTGCCCTTCGGATTGCGGAGTCATGGATTCACAGCGAGCTAGATGGCACTTCTTTTCTGGAAAGCGACCTCGGAGAACTCTGGCCGATTCGTGCGGCGATTGCGAAGGCAGAGGGGTCGTAGCAAATACCGTCGGGTTCGCTAGATGATGATTGAAAGAGGTGAAGATATGAAACACGTTACGGCCGTCATTGGTGGTCATTATGGAGACGAGGGGAAAGGAAAGGTTGTAGATTTTCTGGCCCCTGAATTCGATTTGGTCATGCGATTCAATGGCGGTCCAAACGCGGGTCATACTGTCGTAGCAGACGGCAAGACCTATAAACTTCATCACATTCCTTCTGGTATTCTTCACCCCAATACTATCAATCTCATTGGGCCTGGGTGTGTCATTAATCCCGACAAGTTTATTGAAGAAGTGACGATATTGACGGCGGCGGGCGTTGACTTATCGAATCTTCATATCTCAGACCGTGCTCATCTAATTCTTCCAAGACACATTCGTCAAGATGAAGAGTATGATAAAGAAAGGAACTTCGGAACTACTAAGCAGGGTATCTGGCCTGTTTACTCTGACAAGGTTGCTAGGAATGGGGTGCGTGTTGGAGATATCTACGGCCCCGCCGCACCGCGATGGGCGTCTTCGGAGTGGATGATGTCACTATCTCCATTTATTTGTGACGCACTCGATGTCATTCGAAAGGTTGATAGCATTCTCCTTGAAGGTTCCCTCGGTGTTATGCGTGATATTGATTGGGGCATCTATCCCTACGTTACCTCATCCTCTTGTTTGCCTGCGGTGCCAGGAGTTCCCGCACCCACACGAATCATCGGGGTTTTCAAAGCCTATTGTACATCCATTGGGGCTGGTCCCTTCCCGACTGAAATAGAGGGGTCCCTGGCCGACCGACTCCGTGAAAAGGGTGGCGAGTACGGCACAACGACTGGGCGACCAAGAAGGATAGGCTGGTTCGATGCTGTGGCGGCGAAATACGCCGCCGAGGTTGCAGGCTTTACGGAGTTGGCTATCACTAAACTTGATGTACTGGAAGGGTTTGATGAGGTAAAGATTTGCGTGGGTTATGAGGCGGGAGGAAAGATGACGACGAAGATGTTGCCAACTGAGGGGCTACTTCATGCCCGACCAATCTATGAGGATTGGCCTGGGTGGAACTGGAAACTCTACAGTCCGAACGCGCATTACTTCTTAAGACGAATTGCGGAACTTATTGGGGTTCGTGTTAGCACGGTGGGTTTTGGCCCTGAGCGGGGAGCGGTTTATACGCTAACTCCTTGGACGCAGGAAGGATTTAAGTGGGCTTACGAGCAACCAATATGACCCCTCGTTATCAAACACCAGAAATGCGTGAACTCTGGTCTGATGAGAAGAAATATAGGCTTTGGTTGACCATCGAAATCTTAGTGGCTCAAGCACAATTTCCCGAGGAGGATTTCCGTGGCTTGGCATGTCCCGAACCGCCGACAGTTGCAAAAATCGAGAACCGAACTCGCCACGAGTTTGCCGCGTTCTTGGAGGGGGTTAGGCTCGTCAATCCCTTTCGCGTTGTGGATAAACTGCATTACGGCTTGGGTGCATCGGACATTATCGATACCGCGCTTGCGGTGACACTCTCTGAGGGGGCAGATTTTATCCTTCGCGACTTGGACGCACTCTGCGGACATCTGCATTCCCAGTCGCTGAAATATACCGATTTGAAGATGTTGGGACGAACACACGGCATTGCAGCGGAACCGATAACTTTCGGATTCAAATTAGTGTCTTGGTATGCAGAACTCAAACGAAATCAACGAAGGCTTGAGGACGCAAAGAAAGAAATCGCCGTAGGGAAAATATCGGGAGAGGTGGGGACTTACGCGCATGTCAGCCCTGAGGTTGAGGCGCGGGTCTGCGACATGGTTGGTCTGTCGCCGGAAATAGCATCCACACAAATCATTCCCAGAGACAGACATGCCTCTTTCCTCTGTGCTTTGGCCGTTCTGTCTGGGGGTTTGGAGCGAATGGCGACAGAAATCCGCCACCTTCAACAGACGGGAATTGAGGAACTGGAGGAGCCGTTCGAGGAGGGACAGATAGGTTCCGTAGGGATGCCACACAAGAGGAATCCGATTTTTTCCGAGCGTATCTGCGGACTGGCGCGAGTGGTTAGGTCTAACGCTTTGGTCGGGCTGGAGAATATCGCTTTATGGGGTGAGAGAGACATCTCCCACTCCTCAGCGGAACGCATCGTCTTAGAAGAAAGCACCAGTCTCGTCCATTATATGCTTGGACTAATGCTGACAGTCGTGAAGGGTTGGACGGTCAATACAGAGCGGATGGAGGCGAATCTCCTCGCGCATCCCGAAGTTAGCAGTCATGCCGACATGCTACGATTAATTGCAGAGGGTATTTCTAGAGAGGAAGCTTGGAGGATGATTCAGCGGAGGGCTGTATGAGAATTGAAAGTGGCAATCCTGACACGGTTTCTGTTCCTGATGGAGTGAGGAACCTACTCACCTTCGGTAAATACAAGGGCAAGCATCTCGATGAGGTACCTGTGAGTTATCTTCACTGGCTGATTAATCCCCAAGTTTGGGAGAAAACCAAAGGGACAAAAAGTTTCAGTCTGTACTCCGTCCCTCCAGAAATCAAAGAGGAAGCTCAGCGGCTCATTAATTATTGGAGATATCCTCAGGACCGTTTGGCTGGAATGTCCTCCGAGAAAACTGATTATATTGTGGAATTGCTAGGCGACCTAGCTCGGGATAGCGAAGAAGACGGACGTAAAGATATTCAATCTTTTTCCTCTTTAGAGGAGGCCCTCCTATACATTCGCAATGAAATCAAATGGGCCGACCCCGAAGACGACAGAATTTTAGTGTGGGAAGTGCTTCCGTCAGGGCATAAGAAGGTCATGTGGCACTTCTCAGGCTGGCATTGGAATGCGGATGAGTTTCATGAACTTGACCAAGGGGTTCTTCCTGGCGACGAACAGCCTTTCTACACGAGGATGTTACGGGATGATTCGCTGTGAAATCGATTTACACTAAATCGAATTTCTTGTCTTGCGTCTTTGTACTGCTTTTAGCTTATTATGTCGAGCGGAATTTAGCTTATTCTGCTGCCTAGGCCCTATCGCCTCACCACAATGTTCTGTAGCGCGTCCAGATGCCCCAGGACGGGAGGTATTGATTGAAGATGACCGACACCACGTCTGCCACGTCTTCTTCTCATGAAGGGTCCCTTTATGGTGACATTTTGCGACGGTATCAAAATGTCGAAAGGCTTGGCCACGAAGAGGTCGAGGGTCTGCTCGATGGTGAGGTGGTTCTCCAGGACAAAATTGATGGTGCGAACGGAAGCGTTTGCCTCGACCCAGAAGCTGGCCTCATCATTGCCTCCCGTAACCAAGCTATCTCCATTGGTGGAAATCCTCCAACTGGCTTCAATGGTTTCGTCGAGTATGTTCTAGGGCATGAGGGTATTCGACGGTTCCTCTCTGCTTATGGGGGTGTGCTGAGAGGAGAATATCTTATTCGCCATTCGATTTCCTACCCAAAAGAAGCCTATGGTCACTTCTATGTATTCGATATTGAGGAGAGGGTGCCTGGCCTCGACGACACATATCCAACTGCACCTAAGTCTATGTGGGTCTGGCGTTATTGGACGCCCGAGTTCTACATTTCCAAGCTTGAAGAGTTCGGCATTAAATATATTCCCATCCTGGCTCGACTCAACAAGCCGTCCGTGGAAGACCTATTGTCCTATGTTGAAGGTGCAGACTTCCTGGGGGCCAGCCAGAGGGAAGGGCTTGTAGTCAAAAACTACAATTTTCACAACCGATATGGGCGCACGACCTGGGGCAAACTCATCAGTGCCGATTTCGCGGAAAAGAAAAAGATGACGTGGGGTGCGGCGAATACGGACCCGCCGGAGATGCGCTTTGTCTCTCGCCTTCTCACCCAGGAATTGGTGGAGAAGACAATTCATAAGGTTGCGGACGAGCGGGAAGAGACGCCCAGAATCCAGCATATGGCGGAGGTGCTCGGGAGGGTCTGGTACGACATCTTCCGAGAGGAGTTGTGGGATTTTGTGCGTCACGATAAAGTGGGGGAATTTAATTTCAAAATGGCTCAGAGGTTGGCGGTTGAAAAGACCAGAGGAATCGCGCTGGCCTTCTACAATGCCGTGCCATCAGTCAAAATAAAGGAAATGCCAATTTAGGAAATTGTTGGAGGTAGAGATGATGAAAACAGACAAAGGATTGAAATCCTTTTGGAATAATCTGCACAGCCGAATCTTACCATTCTTCGAGATGTGGGGAGAGGAGGATGAGGTTGAATACCAGGGTGCGTCGGTACGAACTATAAATGTTCGAGTGCATCCAGGTGACCAAGCGATTGACAGTGAACTCGATTTGTACGGAGAGAATTTTGTTCTCTGGGGCTGGTTAATAGCAGTCACCATAGACGAAACTCAACAGCTAGGGTTCGCCACAGCAGTTGGAGGCAACTTAATAGTTTCATTTCCATTTGCCCCTCCTCTCTATGAAGTCGCGCCTGTCAGCCAGAGGTTGTTGCAATCAGCGTTTGGAGAAGGGCGGTCGTCTTTACGAACACTGAAAGACGAGGGGGAGCGGGTATGACGTCTAGCAAGGACTCTCGGCGTCGTTAAACCTTCATCGAGTGACACCGTGTAATATCTTAACACATCAAATTGATTTCACTTTATCGTAATTCGATTTAGCGCAATTTTCAGGAAAAAGATTAACTTGACAATGTTATTCCCGTGTCCTACAGTAGCCAAAGTAGTCCTAAATGAAATTCATGAAATCCTAAATTAACACTAAACCAATGAATAGTGCGAAACCTGTTCTGATGACAACCTCCGAAATCCTCATCCCCGATTGCACAATTGAAAGTATCCGAGACAATTATTGGATTGTCATCCGTCTACCATGGGGCAAGGTCGAGATGGTTACGGAATTCGACGCGGATGAGCACCTTGAAGTTGGGCAGGCTGTGGACCTGTGGGTGTCATAATGAAACTGGCGATTACGGAGAAAGATAATATCCACCCGCAATGGTACAAGGATGCCAAGACACAGACTGCGGCAACTCTACCCGAGTTCCTTCGGCGCTTAACTGAGGACTATGAACACGATTACGGAACTATCTGTCACGCGATTGCTGCCGCTGCCCTTGGAGCCGCGTATGCCGTTGAGGACTCCCCCCAGGGAGGCATTACGGGGTTCCAATCTAGTGCAGTGATGTGGCAGTTCATCATGGAGTGGCAAGACTATACAGATGAGCCCTTGCGTTTGACCCGCTACGAAGAAATGCTCTACCCGCAGTATAGAGATTCCTTCCAGACAATTAGCCGTGAGACCTGGGAGTGGTTGCAGGTCAAAGCCAAACAACTACTTGCGGAACGGGCCGAACCGAATACCCATCCCGACGTGCGCGCTCATTGGGGACAGATTGTAGCGGGCAAGGTTCCGTTCGGCTACATGGTGGGCGAGTGATTCTATTGTCACTGCTCGTCGGTTTGCTTCTCGCCTCCTCAGGCATCCAACCTGGTCTCACGTGCGGGCCTTTGCTGATGGAGGTTTGGACCAAAACGGGTTTATCCTCGTCCGAGGGTGCAGTGGCGTGGTATCAATATGACAAATTGCGTGTTGTTGCAGTTTACGACCCAGTAAAGACGACAGTTTATACCGACCGCGATGGGGATGGGAAAGCGGACAATGTTAAAATCGTGCCACCAGGCTCTGGGAATATCTGTGACGAGTTCCGTTAGATGTCCCTCCGTAGCCAGTTATGGCGGGAGTGACCCCCTGTCCTACGTCAGAGTCGCACTCTGTCGTAATAATACCAACGGACGGTGCGGAGGGACAGAAAGTGTCTTATGAGGAATGTGGCGGGAGGAGATACCTATGCTTGCCCCTCTAATTCTATTGGGTTATGCGATTTGGGGCTTGTCAACAAGCAATTTCAGTTTCTGGGAGAGTTTTGTTGTCGGGGCGGCGTTGGGGTCCTCAGCTTACGCAGCTTGGAAATTGTATTTTAGTTAGATGGCCCAGAAGTTATCGGGTATCAAAGATGTCGGCCCAATGGTTCTTATTGGGGCTGGGTTCTATCTTCGAATAGACGAGATTGAAGCTATACACAAGCTACAAGCTGGAGTCGGGTCCACGGCTGTGCTGAAGATGGTGAATGACACAAGAGCCAATTTTGAAAAAACTAAGATGAGGCCTCGATTGTGGGACTTGACAGGGAACATGAAGCGGCGGTCCGTGGTGGTCATGAAGTCTGGGGATATGTATCTGAGCTTCCTTAGCCCCCGAGCAGTAATTCGTCGGATGCGGAAAGAGGACGCGTAAGATGGGATACACTCTATATGATTTTACGGAATCGCTGGCACGAGTCGAACTTCCCTCGCCGCCGAAACGCGTCATCCGCGCCTGGGGTTATTCCCCAGAGGGGTACGGAAGCTGGACTGGCGGCTTTCTCGTGGAATTGCAGGATGGTCGATTCGCATACTTGAGCGGATGGTGCGACACGACTGGCTGGGGATGTCAAGACGGCGTCGACTTAGAAGTTACCGATGTTGAACCGAATCCTCAGTTGCCCGAGGGCAGCACCTGGGACAACGAGCCGGTCGGAGGATGGGATAAGGACCCCGCGGACCTGAATCTATGGATTGCTAGAGGCATGCCCCGTGACACAGGTGGCTATCCTACAGATGACTGAGTTTAGTCGAACGTTGGAACGTGGCTATCGACTGCTCTTGGAGAGTCGAGAGAGGAAAGGAATTGAAAGTTATGGCGAGACGTTGGATACCTCGAAGGTCGACGTGCAACAGTATCTTATCGAGGAACTTGCCGATGCCGTTCTTTATGCGGCCCGTATCATTGGTGACCTGGAGAGGCACCGAGTTGAGATGGAAACCAAATTAATAGCAGTTGAGAAACTTCTCGACGAATCCCCTTGGTACAACGATACAACAGTGGAAGCGTCGAGATTATTAAAAGACTTCAGGCGGCAAAAATGAGTATCTACGATTGGTTTCGCAGATATTTGGGGCTGGACCGTATGGAACGCCAGATTGTGGACCTTCAGGAACAAATTTTGAAACTTGGACAGGCAGTTGGCTATGAGCTTGTTCGGGGAAGTATCTATGATGAAGTAAATTTTCCTGCCTGGGAAAAATATTCGTCTCGCATTGACCGTATGGACCGTTCACCATTCCAAATTGAGCGCACGAAGAAAGGTAAACTACGAAAGAAAAAAGAAGGAGCCAAAAGATGAATAGTGTCGTGCTGAGCGGTAGATTGGGCCAGGATGCGGAGTCGGGATATACGGATAGTGGCACTCCATACGTCAGATTTTCCATCGCAGTCCAGCGGAATAAAGAGCAGGTGGACTGGTTCCCTGTGAGCTACCTGAACGCGAGTGCAGAGAAAATTAGTGGGTGGCTTCTTAAGGGTAGGATGGTCGGCGTTGTCGGTTCACTAGAAACCTTCAAACGGAAAGACGAATCGACTGGATTTTCGGTGCGTGCTCACCGAGTAGAATTCCTCGATTCGAAGAAGGCTGAGTCGGAGAAGGAGTCGGCAACCGAGGAGGCTGTCCCTGCCTGATGTTGCGCCTTCTAAGGCTGTTGGCAAAGCTTTTCTTACCCGAGGACCCGCCGCCTGATACGGCGTTTGTGGTGGAAAGCCTCCAGCGTCTTGGGAGCATGACCGAGCAAGCTGTAGAAATGATTAATGTCACTAACGAGGCGTTGCTGGACCTAGCGCATCGGGTGCAATCGGTTCGGAACGACTTTGAAAGCCAACATGACGCGAAGCTCTTGGAGTGGACCTACGAAAACTGGTGGCGAGAGTGGGCCGCTCCAGAGACAGGCAAACTCCATGCGGTTGGAGGACAACTTTGGAAAGACGCGCGGACTTAGAAGATATCCTGGAGCGGCTCGAATCAGCGCATAAGACGCTCGAAGATGCGGCGGGCGTGGCGCATCATGCTACTGAAGACGAAGATATTTGTGAGGGCTGCTTCTTTAATTATGCCCATCTTGCAGGGGCATTAGATACTGTTGCCACGATGCTCATCATGATTATGAGCGGCTTGGAGCAGGCGATGGAGATGGAGGAATCCGACGGAGATGGGGAGGGATTTCCTCTGGAACCGCCTGACGCGACGGAGTTGAATTAGATTTGGCGAAATGTAAGGTCCATAATTACGAACCATTTAAGGGCGAGCCGAAGGAAGATTGTAAGCGTTGTAGACGATTATGGGGTGATTGGCAAGAGAAAGAGAGGAGACGGAGTGAAAAAAAGAAGGCGAAACTTCGCAGCGGAAGGACCGTCAGGAGAGCCAAGAAACGCAAGCAGTCCGCGAGGAAGATTCGCGTCACATTGCTGGACCGCCTCGCCGCGAAGGTTGCGAAAACACGCGACAATTATACCTGTCTTAGATGTGGCCGTGCATATCCAGACGGAGGCCGCGGCATCCAGGCGGCTCATATTTTCGGTCGCGCGAGGCCGACGACCCGCCACGATTTAACGAATCTCGTTACTTTTTGCACGGGTTGCCATATGAATTTTGCACACGGAAATCCTTTGGCGTTTCATGAGTGGGCAAGAGAGAGACTAGGTGAAGAAGCATACGAAGCGCTACGCCAGCGAAGTAACAGCATAGAGAAAGTGGATAGAGAAGCCGTGCGACAGTTTCTTGAGGAGGAACTATCCCGCTTGGAACGCCAAAGAGTCTTGGAATTGGAGAACGGTAGTGTTTAGGCCAGCAATAATATGGCTTCTGGGTCTCCTCCTGACTTTGGTCTTTGTGGTTCCATCACTAGCCAACGTGCCAGTCTCCTGGGAAATCGTCCCAGCCTCTCGCATTGGTTATATTCGCCTTGGATGGAATATGGCGTCGGCCCACACCGCGCTCGCTGCCCAGGCCCGTTCATTCGACGGGTTCGTGGTCGACGAGGATAGGGCCGGGTTCTGTGCCGTATATAGGGGTGGAAACGAGCGGGCGTTATGCGCCTGGGATAATTTCGCCTACTTCGTACCGGGAAAGTGTTCTACTGCCTACTGCAATCCTTTCGTCACCGTTACGACGCCAGGCCGTGTGGCGATGCCGATAGCCTTCTCACCTCGGTATCGGACGGCGGATGGTCTCGGGCCATCTTCCACGCTAGAGCGGTGGAGGGAACGGTATGGACCCGGCAGCACCGTCTGCATCTACGGTTTCTGCATGACGGACTGGCCGAAGGCGGGAATCGGCGCGGCATGGCAGTTCATCTCGGGCTTCGGCGTTACGGCACTGTCTGTCTGGGTCTTCGAACCTTACTGAATTGAGGAGAGGAAAGATGAAAAGGAAAGAATTATGAAGCTACGATGCGCCTACCGTCACATCATCCCCGAAGGACGGTCATCTTGTAAGTATGGTCACCGCCTCCAAGACGAATCGAACGAGTCGAGGGACTCGGGAAGCGTCGACCTGCTGCTGTCCCAGTTATCGCTTCTAGAGCGAGCGCTAACGAAAGAGCGCAACAAAAGTGCGATTATCATAGAGGCCATCCGTTCAGCGGCATCTGCGCTCCCTCCCGTGCGCCTTGAGAAAGTCCCGAAAAGCCCGAGAGAAGACCCACATACAGCAATGGTTGATATAGGGGATGTCCACCTTGGGGAATTGGTCGACCCAGTCTTGACTGGTGGTTTATCTCGCTATAATCGCGACATCTTTTACGAGCGTGGAGAACGATTCCGACAAGTTTTTCAGCATATTGTTGGCATTCATCGTCGTGCGTATCCGGTCGAGGACCTGTATGTGAATCTGCTGGGTGACATCGTAACAGGCGAGAATGTTTATCACGGGCAACCATTCCAAATTGATATGCCGCTTCTTCGCCAGATATTCGAAGGGGCGCATTATTTTGCAGGTCTCATTCAGGATTTCTCTCGGACCTTCAAATCTGTTCATGTGCGTTGCGTCGCTGGGAACCACGGGGCAGAAAAAGACAAGCATCCTTTGACCAATTGGGATGTGGCCGTTTATAATCTGCTCGAAATTCTGCTATCGGCCCAATCGAATATTGACTTTGAGATTTCGCAGAGCGCGTTTCTCATCTATCAGGTTCCAGGACATGATGGGTTCAACCATGTTTTGGC
>Ga0209342_10001989_pt1 | contig 22378 bp, 16 predicted proteins | sample RifCSP16_2_FD_184023 | JGI IMG/M metagenome (GOLD analysis project Ga0209342, IMG submission 184023) | Soil microbial communities from Rifle, Colorado - Rifle CSP2_sed 16_2 (SPAdes) (version 2) | ecosystem: Environmental > Terrestrial > Deep subsurface > Rock core/Sediment | place: Rifle... | reverse complement strand
AGCTTGGTCGGACGACGTCAACGACACGCAGCGCGGCGTCGATTGGCAAATGAAAATCCACGATGCCCGCTGCAAACTGAAATCAGTATATCCCAAAATACAGCTGTGACAAAGCACTAGACCGATATCGACTCTATCGTCGCAACGGCCTGGAACTGGTTCAAAACCCATCCCGAAGGGTATCGAAGCTAATAATGTAGGCCGGGCCGCAACCTTGAGACTTGCGTGATGGGGTTGGGTATAGGAAGTGGTAGTGGTTTCATCCACGATTGTCGTGGTACCCCCTTCGGTTCAGTCACGCAGTTTCATTGCGTAAATTCTTACCGAATAGTAGACTGAGGCCTGTGAGGTAGCGTTCTATAAATGGCGTCAGCCTTCGGTCAGGCTAAGCCACCGAGACACCGGATCGAGGCCGGCTGGATGGTCGAAAAAGTTGGTGCCGTTTAGGAGCATTACGCGGCAACGCCGAGACGTGACCTTGTTACGGAGAAGAACTCGCTGCTCCTGCTCCATCGGTGTCCGGGCAAGAATAGTGGTCATGAGCCGCCAGACCACCCTAAGGAAGTATTTCCATGTTATTCAAGATCTTGAGCAAGCAAGCCTTTCGCTCGTTGGTCGAGATCACCTTGGAGTCGGTCGAGACGATTGCTCCCCGTCGGGTTGGGACCAACGCCCGGGGCGAGCCGATCCATCAGTTTCTTCCCATCGGTTCGTTTGACGAGATGGATCTCGATTACCGATGCACGGAGTATTCGGCCAAGACGTACTTTTTGCCCTATCGCGAGAAGCTGTGTACCTTCCGTTTCGACGAAGGCGACTGGCAACAGGAGATCGCCTATCGGATACAGTCTCGCGCGATCATTGGATTGCACGCCCATGATATCAACGCCCTGTTGAAGCTCGACGAAGTGTTCACCAAGAGCCGGTTTCCGTGGCCCTATTACATTTCACGGCGAAAAAACACGTTTATCGTCGGCATCGACCACTTCCCGTTGGCGGACGAGTTCACCCAATCGGTCGGCGCGGACGTTGTCACGCAGGGATTCGATCTGTTCCTGACCGACCTGGGAGATCGCTATTTCGTGGCGGTCGATTCGGACAGGGGTTTTCAACTACTCAACGAGGTCGGCGCCCGCGAAGTCGCGGACGACGACGCGCAGGCGTACAAGGATGTACGTCGGCGTATCCGCGATAGTTTTCAAACGAAAATCAACGTCGGCAACCTGCCCAATCTACTTGACCTCGAATTCACCTCGGAAGTGTGGAAGAAATGGGGCAAAAAGTGCCTCAGTTGCGGCAGTTGCGCCATGGTCTGTCCGACGTGCTACTGCCACGGCGTTACCGAGGAAGTCTCGATGGACTTCCGCGAGTCCCGAAAAATCAAGCAGCTTTATTCGTGCAACCTGCTCGATTTTGCCCGGGTCGCCGGCGGTCACAATTTCCGGCCCGATTCGGAAACCCGGCTGAAATACCGCTACTATCATCAGCATCGCGGATTCATGGAGGATTACAACCAGCCGAAATGCGTCGGTTGTGGACGGTGTGGCCGGGTGTGTCTGGCGGGCATCAATCCCCCGGCGGTTATCCGCGACCTCTACGAGGAGAACGCATGATGGGTGTCTTTCCGCATCGGCCGTTCGACGTGCGTCAAGAGAGCGAAATGCTCCAGCCGCTCGACTTCAACCACTGGGCCCGGCTCAAGCCCGTGGCCAAGGTGTTCAAGGCCGAAATCACCAACGCGATTCGTCTGACCGCGACCGAAAAACTTTTTCACGTGCGGATTCACGACGACGCCGAGCGTCAACGATTCTCGTTCCTGCCCGGCCAATTCGTCATGGTCGAAGTGCCGGGCTACGGCGAAGTGCCCATCTCGATCGCCAGCTCGATGTCGAACAAGGGCTATTTCGAGCTATGCATCCGCGACTCGGGCACGGTCACTCACGCCCTGCACCAGGCCCAGCGCGGCGCGAAAGTCGGCATCCGCGGCCCCTTCGGCACGCACTTTCCCATGGAGCGAATGCAAGGCCACTCGATCCTGTTGATCGCCGGCGGTCTGGGTCTCGCTCCGCTGCGGTCGCCCGTCTATTACGCCACCGAGAATCGGGCCGCGTTCAAGCAAGTTCACATCCTTTACGGCACGCGAAATCCCGGCCAGTTGCTGTTCGACTACCAGTACGAATCGTGGCGGCGGATCGACGACGTTAATATCCAGATCATTGTCGAGCAGCCCGACGAGTCGTGGAAGGGACCGGTCGGTATTATCACTCAATTGTTGGACAACGTGCGGGTCGACCCGAACGACACGTTCGCCATTGTCTGCGGTCCGCCGGCCATGTTCAAGTTCGTCTGCGACCGGCTTCATGCGATGGGCATTCCGATGGACCGGATGTTCGTTTCGCTCGAACGACGCATGCACTGCGGCATGGGCAAATGCTGCCGTTGCAACGTCGGCGACACCTACACATGCACCGATGGGCCGGTGTTCGACTACTGGTCGGTCATCAATCTGAAGGAAGCCATCTGATGAAGCACCTGGGCATCGAAAAGAAACACCCGCGAATCGGGGTGTTCGACTTCACCGGATGCGAAGGTTGCCAACTCCAGTTGGCCAACAAGGAAGAGACGCTCGGGGCGTTTCTCGCGGCGATCGAGGTGGTCAACTTCCGCGAGATCTCCTCCGACCACGGCGACGACTACGACGTGGCGTTCGTCGACGGGGCCGTCAGCCGGGCGGACGAGGTCGAGCGGCTCCAGGCGATTCGCCGTCGGGCCAAACTACTGGTCGCCTTGGGAAGCTGCGCATGCTTCGGCGGAGTGAACCGGCTAAAGAACGCCTATGACCTGGACGAGGCCAATCGCGAGGTTTACGGCGATTGTCCGAAGCAGACGATGCCCACGCGATCGGTGAAAGAAGTCGTGGCTGTCGATCTCGAATTGCCCGGTTGTCCCGTGAACAAGGACGAAATCGAGCGGGTCGTGCAGCATCTGGTTTGGGACTTGCCGCTTCCGACCTACGCCTATCCGGTTTGCCTGGAGTGCAAACAGCGTTACACGGTCTGCCGGTTCGACCTGGGCGAGTTGTGTCTTGGTCCGATCACCCGGGCCGGTTGCGGGGCACCCTGTCCCGCGGGCGGCCTGGGATGCTGGGGCTGTCGCGGCCCGGCCGAAGCGCCCAACTACGAGGAGTTCTTCACGTTGACCAAGGAGAAAGGCTTCGACGATCGGGAAGTCAAGGAGCGGCTCGATTTCTTCGGCGGATTCGAGGGGGTGCGATGAACGACTCTGGCGAAAACATCACGAAAGTAAATCTCCACGTCGACGTTCGCCACCTCGCGCGCGTCGAGGGCCACGGCAACATTCGCGTGCGTGTTGTGGACGGCCAAGTGGTCGAAGCTCGTTGGGACGTTGTCGAAACGCCCCGATTTTTCGAGGTGATGCTCCGCGGCAAGCACTACACGACGGCCGGCATCCTCACGGCGCGGATCTGCGGCATCTGCTCGATCGGTCACTGCCTGGCCAGCGTCCTAGCGACCGAAAACGCCTTTGGCCTCGTCGTTCCCGAGGCGGCCGAGCGTCTGCGGCTCTTGGCCAAACACGGCGAGACACTGCAAAGCCACTTGCTTCACTTGTTCTTCCTGGCCGCGCCCGACTTTCTTGGACTTCCCAGTGCGATCCCACTGGCCGAATTAAACCCGGGCGTGTTCGGCGTCGCCGTGCGTCTGAAGAAAATGGCTAACGATTTGTGTGATGTCGTGGCGGGCCGCGCGACGCATCCCGTCTCGATCCAGGTCGGCGGCATGGCCCGAATGCCGCAAAAACACTTGTTGGCCGATCTGAAATCCCGATTGGAACGATCGGCCGACGACCTGCGTGCCGCGGTCGAGCTGGTCAAAACGTTCACCATTCCGCCGTTTGTGCGCGAAACGGAATTCGTGTCGCTCCACGGCGATGGCGACTATCCATTTCTCGGTCGCCATGTGGTTTCAACCGACGGCATTACTCGCGACGTGACGGACTACCGCGCCCTGACCAAGGAATACGTGACCGAGGAAAACACGTCGAAATGGTGTAAACTTTCTCGCGACTCGTTCGCCGTCGGCGCGCTGGCCCGGCTGAACAACAACTATGACCAACTCGACCCCAAGGCAAAAGCCGTGGCTGCCGAGTTTGGGCTGGCGCCGGTATGCCACAATCCGTTCATGAACAACGTCGCGCAATTGGTCGAGTGCGTACAGGTGGTGTATGACTCGATTCGGCTCATCGACGAACTACTTGACGGCGGCGACGACCCCACCATGATCCCCGTCGCTCCGAGAGCCGGGCGAGGCGTCGCGGCAGTCGAAGTCCCGCGGGGAATTCTCTATCACGACTACGAATACGACCACGAAGGCCGCATCGTCCGGGCCAACTGCATCATCCCGACCACGCAGAACAACGCCAACATCCACCATGATCTCCGGGCCCTGGCCGGGCAGTTCGTCGTCGAGGGCATGACCGACCAGCAGCTCGAGCGTCTCTGCTCGATGCTCGTTCGGTCCTACGACCCATGCATCTCGTGCTCCGTGCACTAAATGTAGAGTGGGCACTGCCCACCAAGGCACAAGTTCTTGTGGTGGGCAGTGCCCACCCTACATCTCGCGTCAACGGTTTTGAAACACAGGATCGAGTGGACGAGCAAATCGCCCACCATTCACGCTGCCCTCGCGTGCTTTTAAACACGCTCTGGGACACGGCGCCACAGTCACGCCCCCCTGGAGGGTGGCTGTATTGACATGCCACCCCCAAGAGCTACACTTGCCAAGAAGCGGTGACCGTTCTGCACCATGATATTCTCTTCAGTGCCCGCTTGGTTTTACCCAAGAATTCTCCGCTCGCCTCCATGGGAGGTGTGCGTAAACGTTGCGTACTTTCGGGGGTTAGTAGCGCTTCTCTGGGAAACTATTGCGGAGGGTGACGCCATCATGCACAGCAGTCTGTCCAACGTGTCCGTATTGCGGGCCCATCTTACTACTCGCCGTCCGCGCAAACACGCCTCGGCGTTGAGTGTCCATTTTGCCGATGGTCTTGCGCGTCGCTGGGCCGGGGCAACGAACCACGCCCGCATCGGGGTATCCTCGCGGCTGTTGTCGCGTGGTAAAATCGCACACGTACGGATAGAATCTCGGACGGAGGAACCGAGCGGCGACTGACCGTCGGTCGGCCGTTCCTCGTCCAAAAACCACGGAGAAGGAGCGCACCGATGTGTGATTCGTCGTCCAACGCGGGCCACGGCGGTTATCCTCCGGCGGCCGAGGCGCCTCGGTTTCCCCTGATCGGCGAGCCGGCCCCGGCGTTCCATGCCGTGACCACGCAAGGAGAAATCCACTTCCCACGCGATTTCGAGGGCCGCTGGGTCATCCTCTTCAGCCACCCGGCCGATTTTACGCCCGTCTGCACCACCGAGTTCATGACTTTCGCCCGGCTGCAGCCCCAGTTCGAGGCCCTCAACTGCCAGCTTGTGGGCCTGTCGATCGACAGCAACTACAGTCACATCGCGTGGCTCCGCACGATCAAGGAGAAGATCAAGTACAAGGGCATGGAAGGCGTCGAGGTGACGTTCCCGGTGATCGCCGATCTCAAGATGGAGGTGGCCCGAAAGTACGGCATGATCCAACCCTCGACCGACGACACCCACGCCGTCCGCGCGGTGTTCATCATCGATCCGGAGGCAAAAATCCGCTCCGTGCTCTATTACCCCATCAGCACGGGCCGCAACTTTCCCGAGTTGCTTCGCATGTTGGTCGCGTTGCAAACGGCCGACAAATTCGGCGTCGCCACGCCGGCCGACTGGCAGCCCGGCGACGACGTGATTGTCCCGCCGCCCGGCTCGTGCGGCACGGCCCAAGAGCGAGTCGCGGGCAAAGAGCAAGGATTGAAGTGCCTCGACTGGTTCCTCTGCCTCAAGGAGATGCCGAAGAAAGATCTGAACGTGCCGCCGATGTGGAAATAGCCCACGCCGTGTTTTCTTCTGTTTCGTCTCTTTCGTGGTCAAGAAAACGAACCGTCCAAACGGGAGGTGAAACCATGTATTGCGTGAAGTGGTTCGGCGGTCGCGGCCGTTCGGGCGTGGCGGCCCTGACGATACTCGTCGCGATGGCGTTAATCGCCGGCGACGTGCCCAAGGACGTGCCCCGCGATGAACACGGGGCGGCCCTCGTCAAACATCAAGAGCAAGTGCTCGACCAATTGTTGCCCAAGGAACCCGCCGACGGCGTACCCGCCGGAGTCGATCCCGTCACCTGGGCCTCGCTAGTTCCCACCGACAACGCGATGACTCCCGAGCGGATCGCCCTGGGCCGCAAGCTCTATTTCGACACGCGGTTGTCGGCCGATGGCACCGTCTCCTGCGCCACCTGCCACGACACGACCCGGGCGCTGACCGACCAGCGGGCCACGTCGGAGGGAATCCGCAAACAGTTGGGCAAACGCAACGCTCCGACGACGGCCAACGCGGCCTTGCTGCACGTGCTGTTCCTCGACGGCCGGTCGCCCACCCTCGAACATCAGGCAAAGGCGCCCATCATCAATCCGGTCGAGATGGGCATGGCCGACGGCGACGCCGCGGTGGCCGCCATCAAGGACGACGCGGAGTATCAAAAGATGTTCCGCGCGGCCTATGGACGCGACGTGAACTATGAGGACGTCGGCCGGGCGATCGCCGCCTTCGAACGGACGTTGGTGTTTTTGGACTCGCCCTTCCGCCGCTTCCTGGCCGGCGACGAAAATGCCATTTCGGCCGACGCCAAGGCCGGCTGGGAACTGTTCAACGGCAAGGCCCGCTGCGTGAGCTGTCACCCGATGAGCCCCTCGAATCCGCTGGGCACCGACAACCGTTTCCACAACGTCGGCGTGTCGGCCCGGCATCAGGATTTCGAGAAGCTGGCCCGCGAAGCCTTGAAAGCGATGGCCGACGACCCGTCGGAGCAACGGCTCGACGAGCTGGCCGTGGGCACGGACATGAGCGAATTGGGCCGGTTCATGGTCACCCACAACCGCTCCGAGATCGGCGTGTTTCGCACGCTGCAAATCCTCAACGCAGGCATCACCCCGCCCTATATGCACGACGGTTCGATGGAGACCCTTTGGGACGTCATGGACCACTACAATAAGGGCGGCGAGCCCAACCCGTTCCTCGACGGCGGCATGGAGCCCTTGGCCCTGACCGAGGACGAGATCAATCAGGTCGTGGCCTTTCTCTTCACGCTCACGGACGACCGCTTTGCCGACGAAAACCAGCGGCAGTTCGCCGAACAAAAAGCGAAGGCCGCCCAAAAACGACCCTTCCGCGACGACGACATGGCGACCCGCCGCACCCTCGGCTTCGAGGACCGCATCAAGGCCGAAGCGAACGCCGACACGCAGAAAGGAGCGAAGTGAGATGGCCAGTCACAAAAGCGTTGAAACCAAGTATTACGAGGAGCGAGAACGCCTCTATCGCGGACTCGTGAATCTCGACCGCCGGGCGTTTCTCAAGGTCTCGGCGGCCGCCCTGGGCGCTACGGCCGGATTGATCGCGCCAACCTCTTTTACGCCCGTCACCGTGGCTCAGGAACCGGGCCCGGCGGGCACCGCGTCCGGCGAGAGTTTCCGTTTCGCCTATATCTCCGACTCGCATCTGTACGAGAAGCAGATCAACGATCGTTTCGCTCGGGGACTGATGCGGGCGGTCGATGACGTAAACAACCTCGATCCCCAGCCCGACTTCGTCTTCTACGGCGGCGACCTGGCTCAGCTTGGCCAGCCCAAGGAACTGGAATTCGGCGCCCAGATACTCAAAAACCTGAAAGCCCCGTTGAAAATCATGGTCGGCGAGCACGACTGGTACTTCGACATGGGCGAGAAATGGCAGGACCTTTACGGCCCTCCGACCTATTCGTTCGACCACAAGGGCGTCCATTTCGTGGTGCTCAATAGCGTGGTCGAGGCCGATTTCTGGACGGCCCGCAAGATGACGCCGATGGAGCGCATGAAGACTGTCGCCGGGCTGGACAACGGCACGCAAAGCTCGTTCACCGTGGGTCAATCCCAGCGCGAATGGCTCGAAAAGGACCTCGCGCCGTTGGCCGACGACGCCCGGGTCATCGTTTTCTCCCATTCGCCGTTGTACAAGCTCTACAAGCCGTGGAACTTCTGGACCGACGACGCCGACGAGGTTCAGGCGATCCTCCGCCGGTTCAAACAAGTGGTGGTCATCCACGGCCATACGCATCAGGTTCTTTTGAATCGCATTGGCAACATCTACTTCTACGGCTTGTTGTCCACCGCGTGGCCGTGGCCCTACGCGCCGGAGGGAATGCCCGAGTTGACGGTCGAGATGGAACGTTCGGATCCGTTCAACCCAACCGACGGCTGCGGCAACGGCGAGGTGCCGGTCCACGCGGACGGCCTGATCGACATGGTCTACAACCTCTGGAACCGCAATCCGATCACGGTGAAACCGGGCTACATGCGGAGTTGGGGGAAGAAGGATGTCCCTCCTGCCCCGAATCGACCAAGCTACTGAAAAGAATCTCTACCGAGGAGACACGATAATGAAACGGATGATTCATGACACGCTGAAGTTCGCCCTGGCCGGCGTACTGGGCGCGTGCTTCTTTGTCGCGGCAACCGGTTGCGTGCAACAAGAAAAGCCGGTGCAAACCACGACAAAGTCCTGCTGTCCGCCCGCCGTCCAAGTCGGCGGCGAGGAAGTCGTTACCACCTGCGACGGCAAGAACAAGGCCAAAATTCCCAAGGATCTCACCGGCAAGGGCCGCGCCGACGCCCTGATGGACCAATGGCGTCGAGACCATCCCGACAGCGATTGGGTCCAGCACGAGAAAGAGGCCCACGCGCTGAAGCCGCCCGCTGACAACTCCGCCGTGCTGAAGGGCGATCAGGCCAAAGGCCACGCCTACGGCGAATTCAGCGAGACCGACCTATTGATTTGGGCCCGGGAGACCGAAAAGATGGTCGCCGAGGGTTCTCGCATCTTCCACAGCGGCGACGCCTTGGGCAGCACCGTGGGCGTCTCGTGCGACATGTGCCACCCCCACGCCTCGAACACCCATCCCGAGACTTATCCGAAGTTCCAAACCCAGTTGGGCCGCGTTGTCCTGTTGCGCGACATGATCAACTGGTGCATCGAAAACCCGGTCCGCGGCAAGAAGCTCGATCCCGACAGCCCCGAAATGCGGGCCCTCGAGGCGTACATCCTGTCCGAACGCAAGGGCGTCAAGATGGACTACGGGAAGCACTGATCGGCACGTGGCCTGAGTTCATCCAGCGGCACGTCAAGACGCTCTGGGCCACCGACTTCTTCATCAAGACCGGCCATTTCGCCCGGCAAGATCTCTCGGATCGACCGCGACGCTACCAGCCCACGGCTCGTTTAAAGTACTTTCCCGAGAGTACGGCCGATCGGTCGCCGCAATAAAGCAAACGAGGTATCGAATTCGGGCCGCCTTGCGCAAGGCGTATGAGCAGGCACACCCCGGGCGAAACGGGAATAGATCGCACCACGTTTTTTCTTCTTGCATCGGCCACGGTTTCTTCGACGGTTGATCAACGCGGCAATATTGGCAACTTTTCCGAGTGGTTGCCTACCGCTTCTCTAGAAATCGCCGCGTTTTCCTTCGCCTTGTTGTTCAGCCAGAACAACGGCAGCGAGTATTGGCTCCTCCCCGAAGACGTATGTACAACAGTGAATTTATAATTACTGTAAGAGTCAACATTGGTGAGTTTACTATCTTGCGTCAAATCGTCGTAACATTTTGACATTTAACATATTGCGTTAATTCCTAAAAGAAAGCCGGATTCGAGAATGCTGGCCGGTAAAAAAGTTGTAGCAAATCATTGACAGCCGAGTAACGTCCTTGTATGATAGACGTTCGGAGGAAAGGACATACAACAGCGGGACAATTCTGGCCTCGCAATCGTGTCGCTGACTTTGTGGTAGTCCGATCTCCGTCATGGCTTTTCTGTCGGCCGGACATCGCCAAATAGGGATTGCTGCTTGTCATGAGTTTAGCCGATCGCGCGAGTACGAATGGCGTCGAAGAACGGTTGCGGCAGCTCGACCTGCACGGGTCGGAGGACTCGCGGCCGAAGTACGAACGCCTGCGCAGCTTCATCGCCAATGAAGTCGGCAAGGGACATCTCAAGGTCGGCTCTCCGCTTCCCTCCGAGCAACATCTTTCGGAAATGCTTCGCGTGGCGCGGACCACGGTGCGACAGGCCCTGGCCGAGTTGGAAAAGGACGGAGTCATTGAGCGGCGGCACGGGGCCGGAACGTTCGTCAATGAGGTTACGGAGCGGACGCGTCGCGTGGGACTGGACGTGTTCGCGTTGGTCGTTCCTGGCGCGGGCACGGGCTTTTGGCCTTCCCTCCAAGCCGGCTTCCAAAGCGCGGCGATGAACGTGCATAAGCAGATCCTCGCCTGCAACACCGAAAACGATCTCGATAAACAGGCCCATATCTTCCTCCAGTTGGTGCAGAAGCGCGTGGCCGGCGTGGCGCTGGCGCCCACGTCTCTGCCACCGACGCCGGCCTACCAGGTCCAGCATCTTCGAGAACACGGCATCCCCGTTGTCTTTTGTCACCGCCCGGTGAAGGGCGTCGACGCGCCGCTGTTAGCCATTCCGTTCGTCGAAGTGGGACGAACCGCGGGAAGATTGCTTGTCGAAAACGGCCATCGCCGGGTCGCGTTCTTCTCGATGCACCAACGGGTCGAGGCCAGCACGGGCTACGAGGCCGGCTTGCGAGAAGTCTTGATGGCCGCCGGCGGCGCCTTGCCCGAGGCGTTGACCTACGGCGGCGAAACGGTTTCACCGGACGCGAACGTACAGAACGAGGCGGTGTTCAAGGCGCTTCGCCGGATGCTCGACGGACCCCATCCGCCGACGGCCGTCATGGCGAGTTTCGATCCGTTGGCCGAGCGGATTTATCTGATGCTCGGCCAGTTGGGCCTGCGGGCGCCGGAAGACATTTCGTTGATCGGGGTGGGCGGAACGGATCGGAGCGGCGCGTTGGCCGAGCGGCTGACGTCGATCACGATCGACGAAGTCGATCTCGGCCGCCGGGCGGCGCGCATTCTCCAGGAGATGTGCGACGGACACCGCCCGTTTGACGACGCGGAGAAGACCTACGTTCCCGTCGGCGTGGCCAAGGGGAACACCGTGGGAAAGGCAAAGTAAACCTAGCGACAGAGAACGCGAGGCCGGAAGGGGATTGGGTGCGGGAGAGGATCGTTCAAGAGTATTCACCAAGGTTCTTTTTCTTCAAGGGAGGGTACACATGCGTACTCGAATTTTCTTCATTGCGGCAGCATGTTTCGTGTTGGCCGCGGGATGGTGCTTGTCGGCGGCCACCACCGCCAACGCGGAGTTGGTTACCGATCTGGTGCTCTACTGCGACATGGAAGGCGCCTTCACCACCACGTTGCCCGACGTCTCCACCGATGCCAACGTGTATAACGGCGCCATCGCCGGGGCCGTTACGCAGCAGACCGACGCGGGACGCGGCAAGGTGCTCAGCTTTGACACCCGAAACAGCGGTAATTCCGTCAACTTCGGCGACGTTCTCGATCCCGGGACGACGAGCTATACGGTCGCTCTATGGATGTATCGCGACGACCTTACGGCCGTGGAAGTGCCCGCCGGGAAGGGCAACGCCAGCACGTCCGCGGAAGCATGGTCACTCGGCCTAAGGAATTCAGGCCACGCATCCGGCCCAGGACTGTCCGTCCGAGCCAATTACACCAGCGACGCCACAAACAAGCAGAATACCGTCACGGAAGGCCTCACGCCGGCCGGGAGGGTGGAAGCGCAAGTGTGGTATCACATTGCGATGGTGATCAATCAGGAAACGGGGCACTTTTATGGGTACATCAATGGGGTCGGATCGGGCGAGAATGGAGACGACGGCCTATGGAATTGCGACGAGGCCAGCTATACGGTCACGTTCCCCAATAACGGCACGGCCGATTTCAACACGACGGCTGCGCTGATCTTGGGCAAGTACAACACAGCGTCCGGCTACTACAAGGGCGACCTCGACGATGTCGCCGTCTGGACCCGGGCGCTCAGCGCGGCCGAGATCCAAACGCTCTATACCGAGACCGCCGACGGAACGCGCATCCCGGACATCGTTCCCGAGCCGGGTATGCTCGTGCTGCTCTCGGGCATTGGCCTGTTTGGACTGATGCGGCGAAGAGGCTAGTTATAAGTCGTCATTGGTGACAATGCTTCCCCCGGTAGGCGTCGACACGCATCGACGTGTCGGCGCCTGCCTTTGAACTCGCTTGGTTATGAAATGGAGATAGATACGATGACCCGACACAGATTAGGGCCCATCGGCGCAATGGTCATCATGGTGGCGTGCCTGATGGTTGCAACAACGTCGCACGCGGCGTTGTCGGACAACCTGACGCTCTACAGCACGATGAACAACGTCACTGCGCCGGCGCAGGCCAATTATTGGCAGGACGTTTCCGGGAACGGTTTCCACGCGCAGGCGGATCCGCCCACCTACGATGGAACGCCCGACGTGGGCGGCACGAACCGCGGAACGGCCGTCGATTTTGTGACGACGATCACTCCGGAAACGCAGTTCAATTCCCAGCAGATCACGTTCGCCAACGGCCTCGATCCGAACCTGGACCCGGGCACGACCGACTTCTCGTTCTCGTTCTGGTACAACCAACCGGAAGCGGACGCGGCGGGGGAGACCGCGGCCCGATACTTGCTCTCGAAGGGAAACTATTCGCAGATATCTCCCGGTTTCGGAGTTTACACGAAAGCGGGCGCGTTGACGATCCGCTCGGAGGACGCCGGCGGCGACCCCTTGGACGAGTTCCAACTGCAACACGTGGCCGGCCTACCTGGTTTGGAGACTCCCGTTAATCTGGTCGGCACGGGCTGGCATCACGTCACCGGCGTGTTCGACCGGACGGGAACCTATGGAGCGGTGGATTCGGTGACGTTGTACGTGGACGGCACGGCGGTCAACTCGGGCGTGCTTCCGACGGTGGGTGAGTTGGAGTTGCCCAACAACATCTCGGCGCCCACCAACGCGATCCGCATCGCGGGAAAGGACGGCGTGGACACCACCCGCGACTTCGAAGGCTACATGGACGACGTGGCCTTCTATCGCGGAGCGCTGTCGCCCACCCAGGTCCAGACGCTCTACACGGCGACGAGTTTCAATGCGTCGACCATTTCGGATCCAAACATCACGCCGGTGTTCGTCCACAACTTCGAGACGAACCTCCATGTCGCTCCGTCTCCCGCGACCGTGCCCGACGTCTACGGCGCGCCCGACGTGCCGGGCGTGATCCACGGCGACGTCACGCAGGTGACCGATGGGACGCGCGGCGAAGTGCTCAGCGTCAACACGCGGAACGTCAACAATTATGTTGACTTCGGCGACAATTTCGATCCGGGCGCGACGAGCCACACGGTCAGCGTGTGGGTCAAGCCCGACGGCGGAAACACCGCCACGGAGATGTTCGCCACGAAAGGCAACCGGTCGACCGCCCAAGAAGGCTGGTCGATGTCCTACCGGGCCGACGGGAAAGTAGGCGTGCGAGGCACTTACTTCATCGACGGCACCGCGTATAAGCTGAATACCGTCACGGAGACCGCCATCTCCGCCGGCGAGTGGCACCACGTCGCGCTGGTGATCGATCAAGACACGGGACTGTGGGAGGCGTTCATTGACGGCGTGGGATCGGGCCTCGACGGCGACAACGGCCTGTGGAACTGCGACGAGGTTAACTATGCAGTTACTTTTCCCACGGGCGGCTCGGTCGGTTTCGACTCGACGTACTCGCTCATGTTGGGCCGGTCCGGCGATGGGAATGCTCTCTTCCAGGGCGACCTCGACGATTTCGCCATTTGGAACCGGGCGCTCACGTCCACCGAGATTTCCGCGATCTACGGGGGAGCCAACCTCTTGCCGTCGGTGACGATCACCGTTCCCGGCGACACGGACGGCGACGACGACGTGGACCCGGACGACGCCGGCACGTTGGCGTCCAACTGGGGCGCCGCCGTGACGAACGGAGCGTGGGACGGCGACTTCAACGCCGACGGCGCGGTCAACGCCCTGGACGCCTCGATCCTGGCGGCCAACTGGACGGGCGTCTTGGAAAGCGCCGGCCAGGTCGGCGTACCCGAGCCGGGAACACTCGTTTTGTTAATGGGCCTTGCCTGTCTGGCGACGACGTTACGGGGCCGGAAAGAGTAGTGGCACAAGTGTTGTAAGACACACGTGGCACGCATGGCACGCAAAAACTCGCGAGGGGGTGTTTTGGGGGGAACGCCCCCTTCGCGGGTTTTCCTTGGATCGGCGAGAAGGTGAATGACGCCTTCCTGCTCCGCGAAAGAACACCGCTTCCGCGAAGCGAAGGGCGACGGCACAAGAGGCGACTGTACGCGAGCAATGGTTTCGCCGGTCTTAACGGTGGTGTTTGATGGGAACGTCCCCCAAGTGAAGGTAGGAAGGTAATCCGCGAAATGAATGCGACACGAAAGCCCTATCGGAAAAGCGGTTTCACCCTCGTGGAACTCCTTGTGGTCATCGCGATCATCGGCGTGTTGATCGCCTTGCTCTTGCCCGCCGTCCAGGCCGCCCGCGAAGCGGCCCGCCGATTGCACTGCACGAATAACCTGAAACAGCTTGCGCTAGGCCTGCACAATTATCACGACGCTTATGGTTGTTTTCCCTATGGGACGATCACCTCGCACAGCTTGGCATGGCGCGTGGCCATACTCCCCTACGTCGAGGAAAAGAACCTCTACGAGCGGTTCAACTTCCGTCTTCCCGACGCCGTCGGCTCGGCGAATAGAGCGGTCTGCTTGACGCCGATCAACGGCTTCTTCTGCCCCAGTGGAACGAACTTGCTCTCGATTTATGCCTCGGGCGTGGTCGGCGGCGTGCAAACCTACACCGCCCATTACTTCGGCGTGGCGGGCGCCGAAGGGACCGATCCCATGGGACACACTTACGAGTATACCAATACGTCCGACCCAGCGGTCTACGGAGTAGTCGCCCTGAATGGCGTTCTCACGCTGGACCAGACCGTCACGATCGCGGACATCACGGACGGAACGGCCGCCACGCTAATGCTAGGCGAAATCGTTCACAGGGAGCCGGGAATTTTCGGATATGCCGGCGGCACGGGACGAGCCATTGGCGGGGGCGACGGACAACCTTGGGCCATAGGCACCATGGGCCATAAACAGAATTTGGCATGCAAAGGCATCTTGATCGGGATCAATCTGCCGGCTGTCACCACCTCGGAAATCGCGTTCGCGAGCTACCACCCCGGCGGGGCCAATTTCGCCAAGTGCGACGGCAGCGTCTTTTTTGTGAACGAGGACATCGACATGATCGTGTACAAGGCCTCCGCCAGTCGAGATCACGGAGAAGTGGACGTCATTAAGCAGTAGCAGGCAGAGGGCAGTAGGCGGCAAGGTACATAAGTGATTTATCCATGAATCAGAAGAGTTCTTTTCATGTCGTGATTGTCTTGCTGGTTCTCGGCGGTTTGTTGACCGTCGAAGGTTGCGGCAAGAGCGGAGTCGAGCGGCACACTTTTTCCGGACGGGTCACGTTCCAGGGAAAGCCCGTCCCGGCCGGTCTGATCATCTTCGAACCCGACGTGAGCAAGGGCAATCGGGGACCGCAAGGATACGCGGAGATTATTGACGGACATTACCGGACGGCGGACAAGCTGGGAAAGGGAACCATGACCGGTGCGTTGGTCGTCACGATTAGCTCTTATCCCGTCGAAGACGCTTCGGGCGAAAATCCCAGCCCTCCGTTATTCGCGCCCTACAAGACGAACTCGCAGGTCTCGGAAGAAACCACCACGCTCGATTTTGACGTTCCCGCGAAGCGGTAAACACGCCTGAAAATACGCTACACTTGTTGTCCTATCGACAACGTCGGAATGCGGTTGAAGAAGATGGCTAATTTTACTTTTCGTCACACTTGCGCGGCGTTGTTTTCCGTTCCCGTCAATCCTTCAGGCATGCATCGGGAACGAACCGGGCGACGACTTCGCGGCTGGATGGCGCTAATTGCCGTCGCGGCCGTATTCGGCGCGTGGGCTTCGGCTGGAGAGCCGCGGTTCGACGCCGTCAGGATCAACCGCGACCGCGGGCCGGCCGAAGAGCGTCCCGTCTTCTCGTTCGGTCTCATGACGGACGTCCAATACGCCGACAAGCCCAATCGCCGGCTTATGTACTACCGCAGCACGGTCGATCGATTGCGGAAATGCATAACCGAGTTGAACCGGCATCAGCTTCACTTCACGATCCAGCTCGGCGACATCATCGACGGCTACAAGCATCCCGACAAGACACAACAAGAGCGCGAGATACTGAAGTCGCTGCAGGATCTTGATCATATCCTGCCCGAGTTCACCAGTACGGTCGACCGATTGTGGAAATGCATAATCGAATTGAATCGGTATCGACTCCTTTTCACCATTCAACTCGGCGACATCATCGACTTCACCATTCAGCTCAGCGACGTCATCGACGGCTACACACGTCCCGACAAGACACAACAGGAGCGTGAGATACTGAAGTCGCGGCGAGATCTCGATCGAATTCTGCCCGAGTTCTCCCGGCTCAATATGAAGCTCTATCACGTTATTGGGAACCACTGCATCAGGGCCGGCCGCGAGACGGTGCAAAAGAAACTGGGACTGACTAGGGCCTATTATGATTTCGTGCCCGAAGACGTCGAAGGCTGGCGCATGGTCGTGCTCGATAGCATGGGCGTCGGCTACGGCCAGTTCGGTGATGAACAGACCAAGTGGCTCGAAGAAACGCTGGCCAAGGCAAAACAGCGTAACGAGCGGGTCATCCTGTTCAATCACTTCCCGCTGTTGAAAGAAACTGCCACGCGTTATCGCGTTGTCTTCATGCAGAACCAAGAGACCATTCGAGATATCCTCGACTGGTCGGGCTGCGTGGTCGCCTATTTCGCGGGCCACGACCACGCCAAGGCTTACGCCATGGACCGTGGTATCCACCACGTCACTTTCCCGGCCATGGCGGAAGCCTACAAGAGCAACGCCTATGCGATCATCGACGTATTTGACGACCGGATCGAAATACACGGATTCGGCAATGTGCCCAGCCGCACGCTTCCGCTGAAGGATCTTGTTGGGATCCCGCAAAAATGCCGCCCGGGTTTCCGGTTCCGCATTTCCCAAATGAAATCGTCATGGGTGGCGCGCCATTTGCGCCAGTCCCGGTGGAATACCGGGATCCGGCGTACCTTTGCGCCAATCCGGCAAGGAAACCCAATGGGTGGTCGCCCAAATGGTGGTTTGGCGGTGTGCGACGAGCCAAGGATGGCTGGCGGACAGGGGCCCGTTTTGATTCGTGACACAACTCCGGACAACTAGAGGCGGCTCCCATGCGGCGTTTCGTGATTTCGTTGCTCTTTGCTTTTCTTCTCCTCACAGTGACGGTCCACGGCTGGGCCATTGAGGCCGATCCGATCTCTCCCGGTTCGTGGAGCATGGTCATTCTGCCCGATACGCAACACTACGCGGAAAACTATCCCGACATCTACTACGCCCAGACCGCGTGGATTGCCGCGCACAAGGACACGCACAACATCAAGATGGTGGTCCACGAGGGCGACATCACCGACCGCAAAACCGAAACCGAGTGGTATCGCGCCAAGGCCGCGATGAGCACTCTCAGCACAGCGGGCGTGCCCTATTCGATGTGCATAGGCAACCACGACCGCGACCCTGACACGCGGGCGACGCTCTTCAACAGCTCGACGTTTTTCGGTCCCGGCTCGGCGTATGCCTCGCAATCGCAATTCCAGGGAACCAATGGCGGTTTTTACGAAGCCGGCAAGACGGCCAACAGTTGGTGTACCTTCAACGCCGGGGGGGAGGACTGGCTGATATTCTCGGTCGAGTACGGGCCCAACAACGAAATGGTCACCTGGATGGACAATGTCGCCGCGGCCCATCCGAACCACAATTTCATCCTGAACACGCACGCGTACATGTATTACGACGACACGCGTTATGACTATGCGACCTACGGTTCAACGCAACAGTGGAGCCCGCATGATTGGGCCGCGCCCGACAGCGTGAACGACGGCCAGGAGCTTTGGGACAAACTGGTCAAAAAGTACCCGAATTGGAAGTTCACGTTCAACGGCCATGTCTTGGCCGACGGAACCGGTTGGCTCGCCAGCACGGGCGACAACGGCAACGTGGTCCACCAGATGCTGCTCAACTTTCAGGAGCGCGACCTGGGCGGCGAGGGTTATCTGCGAATCATGGAGTTCAATGAGGACGGCGAGACGGTCAAGGTGTCGAGCTACTCGCCCTACCTGGGCTCGTACCTCCAAACGTATGATCATAAATTCACGTTCAACATGAACGAACTACCGACGATTCGCGGCACGTCGTCCGCGGCAATCGACGTAGCCGACACTTCAAACGTCTGGACGATCGTTGGGAGCGGGCTTGGCCAACCCGAGATGATCAGCCCCGCCAACCTGGCCGACGCCTCGCTGGCAGTGAACTCGCTTCCCACGTATCGCAACCAGGGCGTCATGATGGTCACGGTCCGCCAGAACAGCCGCAACGGCTATTACGGCACCGCCGAAGTCTCGCAGACCACCCTCTTCGACATGAACGAGAACATACTTCAGGTCGCCACCAGCCGTGCCACCCTCGGCGGCGAATACAACGTGAACGTGGCCGCCGGCTTCTTCCCCTTCGCCGACGGATGGATCGGCGGACACGTGCAGAGCAACGGATCGATGCTCGAACGCTACGGCGTCTCGTTCAGCAACGTCGCCCAAACCGCCACCGGCCGCTATAAGGTCACGATCGACAGCGTCACTCCGAACGACGGCATGCTCTTCGCCGTCGGCGGTGAAAACGGATACAATCACATCTCCACCTCGCCGCTGACCAACGGCACCGGCTGGGACGTGGCCATCCGCGAAGCGACCGCCACCAGTTTCAGCACGCTGAAAAGTGCCCGATGGAGCTTCGTTTACGTCGATTACGACGCGCCCGGCCTGATCGGCGGCCGAATCGACTTTAATGGAAACATTATTCACGAAGAAGGTGATTTCAACATCTCCCATCCGAGCACGGGCGTCTATCAGATCAGCATCACCGGCTACACGCCGGCCGACGGCGTACTGCTATTGAACATCGCCGAATATGAAACCATCAGCGGCTTCACGGCCCCCGACGACAACATCATTTCCTACGAGGCCGCCGGCAATCTGTTCTTGGTCAACGTCCGCGACCGCAACGGTTCGTCCTCACCCCTGGAGAACGGCGCCTTTGTGTTTGCTTTCCTGCCTTACGATGAACGGCTCTCGCCGGCCACGCCCGGCGACGCCAACTACGACGGCCGCGTCGACTCGGCGGACGCCGCCGTCCTGGCCGACCACTGGGGCGACTCGAGCGTCACCTGGGCCATGGGCGATTTTAATCTCGACGGCACGGTCAACGCACGGGACGCCTCGATCCTGGCGGCCAATTGGAACCCTGCCGGAAATGAGTCGAATCCCGTGCCGGAACCGAGCGCGTTCGTTCTGTTGGCGGCGATGGGAGCCCTCGGCCTGCTGCGTCGGCGGCGGGCTGCTTGAGCGCCTTGCACGACCGGTTCGTGTGGATAGAAAGTAGAAACGAAAACGCCCTCGGGATAGAAAGACCCGATGGCTTATTTGTTGGGTGAAAGCATTATTTGTCGCGTCATGCGGAGGCCGTGCGCCACGCCTGCCGGGCCATACCTCTCTCGTACCTCTTTCGGATGCGGCATTTATCGCGCGGCGGGATCCGCGAAGTGAGACGTACTTCTTGCATTCGTTTTCCGACAAGGACGCGTATTGCTCGGGTTGTGGAATGCAATTATTCGGAAAACACGCTTTCGTTGTTTTTCAACGCATCGAAACGCGAATAAAAACAAAAGACGTATTCTTGACACGTACGGCGGCGCGTTTCTATATTCGCCCGATGCTGTCGCGAGGCGTGTCGGAGATCGGCTCGAATCGAAGGCGATCTTGGCATGATGCGACAATGGAATCGGCGCGACTTCGCGCGCGGCATCTCTCGAGAGCGGGGGCGGAATCGTGCGATGGTTCGACGTTCGGCGGACAGGAGGCACGTTGATTATGGTTTCGGCGGCGGCGACTATCTTCACTTCTCTGATTCACACGCTCTGTTCATGGTTCGCGTTACCGAGCGTATTATGGCGGAGACGATCTTGCGTAATCCTGCATCGATGAAAGATTGACGGCTGGTGGTGTTTTCCCAAAACTCGCGCTGCTCTTGACGGCACGACCTCTTTGTTTTCGGCGGAGTCTTCGGAAAAAACAAGAGCGTATCTTGGTCAACAGGTTTCACGGTTCGACCCTAGACGCCTGGAAGGCAAGGTTCGAAACCTCGACTTCGTGAGTCGGGTAGCGCAAACGGCCCGGAAGAAACGAAGGATTATGTTCCGAGATTCTTCCGGAGGCGTTTGCCGTCCTCGCTTTCAGGCCTGGGTCATTCCCTGTCTTGAAAGGAGTTCTCCCATGAGAGGAAGTCGTCCAGCGCGGGGGCTTTGTTTGGCGGGCATGTTTTTCATTCTGGGCAGCGCGTTGATTTTCGCGAGTAGCGCTCGGGCGGAGGAGTTCGACTGGCGCGACGTCGCCGGCTACAACTGGAACACCCCGGCAAAATCCCAGTTCGGCGGGACCTGCTGGGCGTTTGGGCCCTCGGGCAGCCTCGAGGCCAAGTACAAAATCACCCGCAACGATCCGAACTTTGATCCCAACGTCTCCGAACAGCAGCTCGTTTGGGAAACCAATCCGGATCTTGGCTCCACCAGCGGCGGAGGCGGATTCGACATCATGTTGGCGTACCAAAGGGACCACGGCATCGTCTCCGACGCCGAGTGCCCTTATCAATCGTCCAGCCCCAACGTCGGCATCGACCCCTACTGGCCGCTGGCCTCCGGTTGGGAGAACCGCGTCTGGAGAACGACGGGCTTCGGGTTTTCCGTGTCAAATAACATCAATGACATCAAAAACATGATCAAGACCACGGGGCCCATGGTCGTTGGCTTGAACGCCGCCGATCTGTATACTTCCGTGTCCGACTTGATTGCGAATTACGCGGTGCGATCCAACACGGACAACCACGCGGTGTCCCTCGTTGGATTTTGCGACGACGCAAACACGCCCACCGGCGGCTACTGGATCATCAAGAATAGTTGGGGCACGGACGACGGCGAGAACGGCTATTACTACGCCCCTTACGGCGGCACCCTTGAAGGTTGCGATCACGTCAATACGATCTCCGGCGCGGTCTATTACACCGGCGCGATGGCCTCGGCCACGTGGAACGGCGGGGCGGGAACCTGGACCGAAAGCGGAACCAACTGGAACTCGGGCGCGTACGCCTGGGAGAATGCCGAGACCGCGGCCACCTTCGGCGGCACGGGCGGGGCGGTCACGATCAGCGGGCAAGCCATCGCGCACAGCGTCACCATCAACGCCGGCTCGACCGGCTACACGTTCAGCGGCGGCGGACTGACGGTCACGGCCGGAGGAATCACCGCGAATGAAAGCGCCACGATCAACGGCCCGGTCACCGTCGGCGCCCCGCAGACGTGGACCGTGGCCGACGGAAAAACGCTCGCCGTCAACGGCGATCTGCACACCGTGATCAGCAACCTGACGATCAACGGGCCCGGCACCGTCGCGGTTTCCGGTTCGATCGACGGCGGAGGGGTGATCAACACAGTCGGCGGCGCCGCGCCGGGCAATATCACCCTGACGAACAACGCGTACCTCGTGCTCGACGGAAACGGCGATTATCTGTCGGACATCAACGCGGCCGCCGGCAGCCACGGCGTCGCGTTCGATCAGAACGCCGGCGAGGTCGGCCACTGTTACGGCGTCCTCAGCGGAAGCGGCTATATTGACAAGCTCGACTATGCGGGCACCGTGGTCTTCCACGCCACGAACACCTACACCAACTGGACGAGCGTCTACGGCGGCGCGGTCCAGGCCGACAGCGGCGTCGGACTGCCCGCGGCCAGCCTCTTGAACCTCAACGGCGGCGTGCTCCAAAGCAACGGCACGGTCACCTTCACCCGAACCCTCGGCACGTCCGGTTCCAACCGGTTCCAGTGGAACACGAACGGCGGCGGCTTCGCGGCCGGGGCGGGCGCGATGACCGTGCGTGTCAACAACGGCACCGGCACGTTGACCTGGGGCACGACCGTCGGCACGAACATCGTCGGCACGCTGAAATTCGGCTCCGAAACGGCCGGCAACGTCGTCACGTTCCAAAACGGCATC
>Ga0209342_10001986_pt1 | contig 22404 bp, 24 predicted proteins | sample RifCSP16_2_FD_184023 | JGI IMG/M metagenome (GOLD analysis project Ga0209342, IMG submission 184023) | Soil microbial communities from Rifle, Colorado - Rifle CSP2_sed 16_2 (SPAdes) (version 2) | ecosystem: Environmental > Terrestrial > Deep subsurface > Rock core/Sediment | place: Rifle... | reverse complement strand
GATCGCCCAGCTTAGTGATCTCGGTGCCGGTCATGCCCAGAATGAAGGGCAGGTAGTAGGCGGTGTTGGGGAAGGCGATGGGGGTGTCGGGGCCTTTCTCGGCCAGGGCGCGCTGGAGCATCAGGTCGGCTTCGTGGACGATGCCGTTGGCGCCGCGGATAGCCCGTGTGGCAATGTATCGGGACATACTAGGTCTCCTCGCGAGGCGGGGGGCATGGATTCGAGTGATTGTGGCGCTTCGATGGCCTCACCCCGTTCGGGCCGCGAGCCCCGGCGGCCCGCCGGGGCGAGACGGCCCCCCGTACCCCCCTCTCCGCGGCGAGGGTCGCTCGAGGCCCAAGGCGCGTGGCGGAGATGGGGGAAGTGGTTTTCCAGGGAGGTGGGGGGCAACGAAGTTGCCCCCCACCTCCCTGGATTCCCTCCCCCTGGCAAGAATCCCCGAGATGCGGGATCCAGAGAAGCCAGGGGGAGGGGGTCAGGGGGTGGGGGCGAAGGGCAGGCTTCATGGAAAGATGTGTCAGTTCGCTGGAATGCCGTAGAGCGCTTCGGCGCGCTCCTCGGGGCTCAGCTTTTCGAGCTCGAGCATCCGGGCGTCGCCGCTGCGGCCGAACTTGGCCGGGTCGTACGGCGGGAGCTTGAGGGCGGCGCGCTTCTTATCGATGTGCTCGAGGGCACGACGCAGCATCTCTTCCTTCTCGACGACAAACTCGATCTTGCCGCCGAGCCTGGCCTCCCAGTCCTTGCCGAGGATGTCGGTGACCACGGTGCTCCCCTCGACCGGGTTCTTGATCCCCATGATCACGTAGGCGCCGGAGGCGGCGCAGTAGGAGGCGATCGCCAGGGCTTTCTCGCTCATCCATTCGGGAGCCAGGCCCACCGCCGGGATATCGCTGATGTCCTCGCCCAGGCCGCCTTCCTCCACCATCTGGGTGAGCACGGTGAGGATGCGGCTGTTGTCGACGCACGAGCCCATGTGCAGGACGGGGGGCATCCCGGTGGCTTCGCACACTTCGCGCAGGCCGGGCCCAGCCCACTCGTGAGCGGCTTCGCCCAGCAAGTGGCCGTACTTGCCGCTGGCGATGGCGCCGCAGCCCGTCTCGACGACCAGGACGTCGTTCTTTAGGAGCTCTCGGACGAGGTATTCGTGGGTTGCATCCTGGGTGGTTCGTGGGTTGTTGCAGCCCACGTCGGCGGCCACGCCGCGCAAGCGCCCGGCCATGATGGCGTCGTTCAGCGGGCGGAAGGAAGCCCGGAAGGAGCCTCCGAGCATGTAGTTGATGTACTCATGCGAGAACCCAGGCACGACATCGGAGGAGATATCGGGGATGCTCACCTCGCCCCGGTTTGGGTAGTTGTCGATGGCCCGCCGGACGATCTCCTTGGCGATATCGAGCGCGTGGTGCTCGTCGAACTCGATGTGGGTGGCGCCGGTGATCTTCACCTTGGGGGAAGTGGTGATCACCAGGGTGTGGAACTTCTTGGCCAGGCTGGGCAGGGCCTGCATGATGCACTGCACGTCCACCACCATCGCCTCGACGGCGCCGGTGATGATCGCCAGCTCCTGATGGAGGAAGTTGCCGGCCGAGGGCACGCCTTGCCGCACAAGCGTCTCGTTCGAGGTGCAGCAGATCCCGCACAGATTGATCCCGTTGGCGCCTTTGGTCTTGGCGTAGGCCAGCAGCTCGGGATCGGTGGTGGCGGCCAGGATCATTTCGGAAAGCGTGGGCTCGTGGCCGTGAACGACGATATTCACCTCGTCCTTCTTGAGCACGCCGAGGTTCACCTGGGAGACGAGCGGGCTGGGCGTGCCGAAGAGGATGTCGGAGATGTCGGTGGCGATCATCGAGCCGCCCCAGCCATCGCCGAGCGCGGCGCGCATGGCCTGGTGGAGCAGATGATCGGGGTCCTGGTCGTCGCCCATGTGCGTGCGGTGGAGGATGTCGACGATCTCGCGGTCGATCCCCCGAGGCGCCAGCTTCATCTCGCGCCAGATCGCCTTTCGCTTCTTGGGCGCCCGCTCCACCATGCACACTTCGCCCGTTTGCTGACCGAACTGAGCGATGAAGAGATTGGCCAGATCGAGGGCGATGTCGGTCACGGGCCGGCCCTCGGTCTTGATTCCGAGGCCCTGGGCCACGCGCTGCAGCTTGAAGGGGTCCCGGATCTTGTAGCCCTGGGCCTCGCCCTTGGCGACGGCGGCGAGGGTGAACGCCAGGTCGCGGCCGTGGTCGGAGTGCGATGCGGCGCCGGCGGCGACGGCGCGGGCGAAGTTGCGGGCGGTGATCGTCTCAATCGTGGCGCCGCAAACGCCCGTCTGTCCATCTTTCACCAGGCGGCAGGGGCCCATGAAGCATAGCCGGCAGCAAGAACCGTCGGCGCCGATCGGGCAAGGCGCCATCTGCTCAGCACGCCCAAAGGCCGTCTCCAATCCCAGCTCTTCGGCGCGGGCGAGCATCGCCCGCGCGGCGGGGTCGATCGACCGTTCCTCGGGGGTCCGGCCCTTCTTCTTTCTCTCCTCGGGCATCTTGGCTCTCTCCTTGGCTCGGCTATGCGGCTAGGCGACTTTGTGAGGGCTCCGGACGTCAAACCCCGGGCATGGCCAGAGGGGCCGGCCACCTTCCACAAGGGTCTGCTCGGCGAAGGCGAGCGATCCTCCGGTGCCAAGCATCAGGCTGGTGTGTCTGGTGCTGCGTTCGGCGAGGCCGGCAGCGTAGGTGGGCTGAGCAGCCCCTGGCTCATACCCCTGCTCTGTCAGCGCCTTCTCCACCGCCTCTCTCGAAGTCTTCGAGGCGTCGAAGGCGAGGGACACCTGGTGGAAGCCCGAACTCACCCGCACGTCATCGACCCCGGCGATTCCTCCCAGGATCGTTCGAACGGCGATCGTGTGATGGTCTCCATACAGAGTGGGGATGGTCAGGACGAGAGACACCTTCTCTGGGCTCATCTTAGGCCTGCTCCTGGTCGACGAGGTTGGAGGGGCGGAGGTAGGGCACGGGCGTGAGGTGGGCGCGGATCTCCTCTTTGACTGCGTCCTGCAGGAAGTGACCCGAAACGTGCATGAGGGTGTCGAGGTAGTCGGGGTCCTTGTTCATGCTCGCCAGGCAGGGGAAATGGTGATGCAGCATTCCCGCCGCCTCGATCGCCTGATCGACGTCGCAGCCCACCAGGCCTTCGGCGACGTGACGGGCACAGCCGCAGGCCGCCTCGCGCACCACTTCGAGGCGCAGGATGCGCCGGCCCTCCAGCGTGGCCCGGAACTGCGGCCGCCCGAAGTGCCGAGCGAATCGGCGGATGATCGGGTCGTCGTAGGTTGTGACCAGAGGTGTGCGGTTATAAGAGGTCTCGGTGAGCGAGCAGAAGGGTTTGGGGAAGACGGAGGCGACCCCCATGTCGTCCAGCCAGCGGCGGAGCTGAGCCGCCAGGCCGGCCGGAACCGATTCGTGGCGGTCGATTGGTGCGACAACGGCGCGGGCGCCGGACATGCGGGCGATCTCGGGGATCAGCTGCGCCGCGCCGGCCACCTCGCCCAAGGCGAGGATCAAGTCGGCTGGAGGAAGAACAGAAGGGAGGATCTCCTCGGGCTCATCGATGACGGGAGGCAGCACGCGCGGCGCCTTCCACGACTGGACAACCCAGTCGAGGGGTGCGCGGGCGGCGATGTTGTCGGCAATCCGTTCTCCCCACAACCCCTGCGTGATCGCAAGGACTCGGAGGAGGCTCTCGTTGGGCGCAAGGCCCGAATCATGCATGGAATCCCCGGTCGCGGCTGGGCCGCGTGCCTACCATGATGCTGGTCGCAATCCAGACCTTGCCAGTGGGGAAAGTCACGCTTTGGGGTGAGAGGTATCATGACCAAAACGACCGAGTCGGTGGGGGCGATTGAAGCCGGACGGCAGGTCGGTTCGCCCAAGGAGTGTGGGTCTCGGACCGGGGGGATCAAGCATCCTGCCGCTGCCTGTCCAGGCGTGGTCGGCTCGACGCGCGATCACATTTCGGTTATGATCCCTTGACGAAACCGGACTCTATGGGTCCGATTACAGGACGAGGGAAGAGGACGGGGTGGCAGGCTGCCCGCGGCTGGCGCGGGCCTGGCGCCCTCGATCTTTTCCCCTTGGAGACTCGATGTTCGCAGCTCTTCCCGTTTTCTGGCAGGCCGCCCTGTTTACCGGCGGGGCGGTGATCCTTGTGGGCAGCTCGACCTGGTGGCTTTTCGTCTCGCGGGCACGGGGCGCGGTCGGGGAATCGCGTCCGCCCTCGCCCCGCCTGGCGATCGGTCTGGGAGCCTTACTCGGGGTCTCCGCGCTTCAGCTCGTCATCGGAGGATTGTGGGACGCCTCGCAGCACATCACCACGGGGGAGATCCCGGGGGGCAGCGACTTCCTCTGGCCATCGCACATCGTGATCTACAGCAGTTTCCTGCTTTCTTTGATCGGAGCGCTCGGAGCGCTTCCTGCGGTGATCGTTCCGGCGTGGCGTTCGGGGCTGAGGGATCCGCGGCTTTGGGCGCGGCGTTCGCCGCATCTGGCCGCGGTCGCCCTGGCGTCCCTCTACCAGCTCATGGCCATCCCCGGGGACGCGCTCTGGCATGAGCTGTTCGGAATCGATCTGACCGCCTGGAGTCCGCCCCATCTGTCGCTGGCGATCATGAGCGCCGTCGTGCTCCTCTCGGCCGCGGCGTTGATCGTGCGCGCTCGGCCTGCCTTGGCCCGGCCCGTCGCGGCGGACGCGTTGTTGGTCATCTTGCTGGCGTTGATGCTGAACGTGGTCTACATGGTCGGTGTGCTGGAGTGGGAGCTTCCCGGGGAAAGATCTCCGCTCGTTGCCGCCCGCCCGCTCTGGGCCTACCCCTTGGCCGCGGGAGCCCTCGGCTTCCTGGTGCTGAAGCTCGCCCGAGAGATCGTCCCCCGGCGATGGGCGGCGACGGCCGTGGCAGCCGTCTTCTTTGCGGTGCGGGCCTCAGTATCCATGGCTCTTGAACTGACCGGGAATATCGCTCCCGCGCTGCCGCTCTTCTTTCTTATCGGGGCGATTCTGCTCGATCTTCTTCCCTGGGAGTTCTGGGCCTCCCGCGCTTCTGTGGCGCGGCAAGCGCTTGAGCCTTTCCTCTACAGCGTAGGGTTTGCGGCGGGCGCGGTTCCCGTGCTTGCAGGCGGATCGTTCGCGCCGGCCCTCGGGGCAGCCGATCTCATCACGGCCTTTGGGCTCACGTTCGCTTTGGGGTTGGCCCTCTCGCCTCTGGCTCGGTGGCTCGGGCACCGGCTTCGCGGAAGATCGGCTTAATCCGTCCCCATTGCCCGCGTCTGTCCCGTTGGACTCGAGGCCGCGAGAGAGTCCCGGCGCAAAGGCTTACGATCCTGGAGGACTCAAGATCGTAGGGGCGCATCACCCTGGCACCGCCCGCCACACCGTCCCGGTGTCCTTCGGGAGGGCAGGTGTGCTGCGCCCCTACGTGTCTCTGCCGAGGGCCCCCAGAGCTTGACGCGAGACCGGCCCGGAACCCGCGTCCGGTGCGGATTCCATTGTGCTCGTCCGCTACAGAGCGCTCCGCGCAGCGGCGAGCACTGCCTCGTAATCCGGCTCATCCCCCAGAGCGGGCATGTACGCCGCGTAGACCACCTTGTCGTCGCGTCCTACGACGAAGACAGCCCGGCTGAGGATCCGTCGGGCCTTGATCAGGCAGCCATACTTCGTCCCGAACTCGGCCTCCATGTTATCGGAGAGAGTGACCACACGATCGACGCCTGCCGCGCCGCACCATCGCTTTTGCGTGTAGGGCAGGTCGGCGCTGATCACGAAGATTCGGACGTCGCTGGAGAGATTGGCCGCCTCGACGTTGAAACGCCGTGTCTCTCGGTCGCACACCGAGGTCTCCAGGGAAGGAGCCGCGGCCAGCACGCGCACCATCCCCTTGGAGCTCTCCAACGCCTGCACCCGCGACCAATCCGGCGCCGAGCCGGTGAACTCCGGAGCCTTCTGCCCGACTCGAATCTCGGTGCCGATCACGGCGAAATCAACGCCGTTGATCTTGGTGGTCCGCTCACCGGCCATGAGATTCAACCTCCTCGACGATCGATTCCGGGCGATGCCTCCCGGCGGAGGCGTCCCAGTGCATTCTACCATGCGGGTCTTGATCGACCTGTGTCAGGAAACTACCAGTTGCAGGACACGGTCATGGCTGAGCTGGCGGGAGGAGAGTGGGGGTGACGTCGGACGGAGCGCTGGTTCTCCCTGTGGGTTCCCGAAGATCAGCGCGATGGCCCCAACGGCCAAGCCTTTGAACAGCTGATCGCCAGTATCGAATTGCTCCCCTGAGAAGCGATTCGAGGGCCGCGGCCCGCGCCCACCACTCTCCTTGTGGCCGTCCTACAACTCGGAGTCCAGCAAGTGTCGAAGCGCCTCGCGCCGGTCGGCCACGCCTCGAAGGTCGTGCTCGGAATGGATGCGGCCGTCGCGCAGGACAAGCACTCGATCCGCGTGGCCGGCGGCCGCGAGGTCGTGGGTGACCAGAACGATCGTCTGGCCGTCCTGCTCGTGGAACTCGTCCAGCAGGGCCAGGACGGCCCCGCCGGTCTTGGAGTCCAAGTTTCCCGTCGGCTCGTCGGCCAGGAGCAGAGCGGGGCGATTGGCCAGAGCGCGGGCGATGGCCACCCGTTGGCGTTCCCCGCCCGAGAGATCGCGCGGGAGATGCTTGGCTCGCTCTGCAAGCCCGACGCGTCCGAGCAGCTTCTCCGCCCGGCCTCGGCGCTCGGCGCGACCGGTCCCGGCCAGGCGCATGGCCAGCTCGACGTTCCCGAACGCCGTCAAAATCGGCATGAGGTTGAAGGCCTGAAAGACAAAACCGATCCGCCGCGCCCGCAACCCAGTCCGTTGGCTTTCTCCCATTCTGGCCAGATCCTTTCCTTCGATGAGCACCTCTCCACGAGTAGGGCGGTCCATGGCCCCAAGCATGTGGAGCAGGCTGGACTTGCCGCTGCCGGATGGGCCCAGGATGGCGAGGTACTCGCCTGGCCTCACTTGCAGGTCGATCCCGCGGACTGCCTCCACGGGAACCCGCTCCGCCCGGTAGACCTTCCACACGTCTCGCGTCTCGACGATCGGGCCCATGCTTCACCTTCTCCGGGCGGGACCGGCTATTCGGCCCGCAGGGCTTCCAGCGGCGTCACACGCACGGCCTGCCAGGCCGGCCACAACGAGGCCAGCCCCCCTACGAGCAGCGCCGTGACGAACAGGCGCGCCCAGGATGGAAGCAGATCCGCCAGCGTGATCTCGATGTTGGCCTCGGCCAGCACGCTCCTCAAGGAGAGCATGACCAGGGCATAGACGGGCCAAGCCAGCAGCGTGCCCGCGACGCTCAGCACCATGGCCTGGGTGAGAACCAGCCCGGCGATCAGCGGACGGCCGGCGCCCATCGCCCGCAGGATCCCGATCTGGCGCCGCTGGTCGGCAACGCTGATCACCATCACGATGCTGATCATCAGGACGGCCACCAGAAGGACGGTGATCTTCAACGCCTCGAAGAAGCTCACGACCCCGCTCTCGATCTCAGGGGCGGGCTCTTCGAGCTCTCCTTGGCTCTCTCCCCCGATGACCTGCAGCCCGGGGAACCGCTCTCGAATTGCGGCGGCGACGGGGCCGGCGCTTGCCGGGTCGCTCACGTGCAGAATAACGGCGGAAACCACTCCGGGCCGGAGGAACAGATTCTGTGCGGTGCGGAGCGGGAGGATGACAGCGTGATCGGTGAGGGCCGTGCCGGGCTCGAGCACTCCAACGACCTCGAACTCCGCGCCCGCGAGCTCGATCACCGCTCCGAGCATCACGGTCTCGCAGGCCCCGGCTCCAGCGAAGTAGCGGGCGGCGCGTGGGCCAAGGATCACGCTCATCGAATCCGAAAGCGCCGCCTGGCCGTCTCCCACGGGCAAGCCGTCCAAGAAGGCTACCTCATGCCCTGGCTCGATACCCACGGCCAGGACGGCCGGCGGCTCGCCGGGCGAGGCGACGCGCGCCAGGGGCACGAAGAGCACGGATGAGCTGGTGAGAGGATCTGCTCCCCTCATGGCCAGGATCGCCTCCGCATCGCTCTCCGCCAACAGGCTGCTCAGCGCCGGATAAGCCTCGGCCTCGGAGTAGCCTTCCACTGCCTGCTGGACAATGATCCTTCCGGACAGGGCCTCGAACGGGGCTCGGACGTCCGGCCCCGCCTCGCCCACGCCGCCCGAGACGCCCAGATAGACCGCGATCACAGCGGCCACACCCAGGCTCGTCAGCGCAGCACGGGCCCAGCGGTGCATCAGGGTGTGCACGCCCAGGCCCACAGGAAGGAGGGGATCCCCGAGGTTCCGCTTGCCCTCGGAATGGCTCGAGTCACTCATCGCGCAAGACCTCGATCGGGTCGACCCGGACGGCACGCCAGGCCGGCGCGGCGGCCGCCAGGGCGGCGACGACCAGCCCAAGGGCCAGCACCTCCACCCACCGGGGGAAGGCGAGGTTGAATGTCACGAGGAAGTCACGCAGCAATGTGAGCGAGACCATCCACCAGATTGGCCAGGCGATCACCATCCCGGCGAGCGTTAGCAGAGAGGCCTGCACCACGACATGGGCGAGGACGTTCCAGCGCGTGGCGCCGAGGGCCCGCAGCGTGGCGATCTCCCGTCGCTGCTCGGAGACGGCGATCAGCAGGACGACGGCCAGGATGATGGCCACGCCGCTGAGAACCATTGAGTTGATGCCCCGGAAGAAGATGCGGTACGTGTTGATGATGCGGCTGACGTCCTCGATGAGATCGCCGGCGGCCCGGATCTGGAGGTCTGGGAACTGGGCCTGGATGGCATGTTGAACTTCCGCGATGTCGGCAGCCGGATCGACGGAGAGCATGACGCCGGAGACCGCAGTCGGCAAGGAGAACAGCGATTGGGCGGTCGAGAGCGGCATCAGCACCGCGCCGTCGTATAGCCAAGATGCGGGTTCCAGGAGTCCGGTGACCGTGAACTCCTGCCCCACAAGTCGCAGTGACTGGCCAATGGCAAGGGACGCCGACCCTGCCTGCGCGGCGTAGTAGCCGGCGGCTTCCTCACCCAAGATGACGCTGTTCTCGGAGGAAAGGCTGGGTTGCCCCGCTCCCACTGTTACGCCGCCGAGGAAGGCCGCCTCGTGCCCGGGCTCGATGCCCACCAGGAGGGCAGCCGGCGGGCCATCGGGGAGCGTTGGCCGGGCCAAGGGGAGGAAAAGCACTGCCGAGCTGGATGGGCGATCGACGCCGGGCGAGGAGAGCACCGCCTCGGCGGTGTCGGACGGCATGCTGCTGCTGAACGAAGGGAAGCCCTCGTTCTCGCCTGCGCGCGCCATCGGTTGCTGCACCACAATGCGGCCCCCCATCGCCTGCAGCTGCCGATCGAGATCCTCTTCGTAGGCGGCCAGCGTGCCGGCCAGGGTGATATACAACTGGCCGGCGAGGGCCACGCCCAAGACCGTGAGTGCCGACCGGGCGGCACGGTGCTTGAGGCTTCGCAGCGCAACGTCCCACAATGGGATCAAGGAGGCTCCACAGACCGGATGAGTGGTCCGCCGTCTTACACCGCGTTGGCGCGGCGAGGCGTGTGATTCTACACAGCCTTGGATTCTGCGCCTGAGTGTTGTTCCGTCTCGCGGTCCCGGGCCCTTGCACGTCCTGGGCCGCAGGGGCGTGGCGGTCTGTGGTCGCGAGCGGATTCCTCGTCTACAATGAAGCCCCCGAACCAGGAGGCCCGTGATGTGGCTTGACCCGTTCTTCACCTCCGACTGGCTCCAGGATCTCCTTGCCACGATCCTCACCTTCGCCGTGGCGCTCGGATGGCTGCGCCTGATGGACGCGCTGGCACACCGCGGCTGGATCGGGCAGCGCCTCAGCCGCAAGATCATCCACATCGGGACGGGCCCGCTGTTCGTCTTGTGCTGGAACCTCTTCAGCGCTGCGCCGGGCGCTCGCTGGCTTGCGGCGCTCGTCCCCTTCGCGATCACAGCCCAGTTCTTCGCCGTCGGGATGGGCTGGATGAAAGACCCGGCCGCCGTGCAGGCGATGACGCGCCACGGCGATCCCCGCGAGATCCTGCGCGGCCCGCTCTACTACGGGATCGTCTTTGTGCTGTGCACGCTCCTCTTCTGGCGGCATTCGCCGGTGGGGATCCTCGCCCTGATGCTCATGTGCGGAGGCGATGGGCTCGCCGACGTCGTCGGGCGGCGCTGGGGGAAGGCGAAGCTGCCCCTCAACCCGGGGAAGAGCTGGGCCGGCTCGGCGGCAATGCTTGTGGGCGGCTTCGCCTTCGCCTTCGGTTTCGTGGCGCTCTTCAACGCCTTCGGCAACTTCGTCCCCGCTCTGGACCTCGGGCGGGCCGCGCTCTCGGTGGGCATCATTTCCCTGGCGGCAACGATGGTTGAGGCGCTGCCGCTGGCAGACATCGACAACCTCACCCTGACCGCCACCGGCGTCTTGCTCGCCCTTTGGCTCTTCTGAGGCGCGGCAGACCGTGCTCCCCGAAGGAGGCTTCCTCCTATGACATCGACCCACACCTACTTCGCCGATCTAGCAGGCGAAATGGGGGAAATCGCGGCCGACAGCATCGTGAGCCGGACGCTCTATTCCGACGATGACCTGAAGGTGATCCTCTTCGGTTTCGCTCCCGGCCAGGAACTTTCGGAGCACACGGCTTCGATGCCGGCGGTGATCCACATCCTCGACGGGCAGGGGCGCCTCACCCTCGGTGGCGACGCCCGCCCGGCCATGCCGGGAACCTGGGCACGTATGCCGGCCGGGATGCGGCACAGCGTCCACGCCGAGACGCGCGTAGTCATGCTTCTATTGCTCATGAAGACCGGCGAAGCCTAGTGTCCTCCAGTAACCAGCGACTAGAGAGCACGCCAGGCCGGTCTCGTCGGAGCATCCGGACGGCCACGAGGATCGACCTTTGGCGGTGACGGCCCGCTCCAGTCGAAGGGCATGGAGCAATCTCTGGCCCTAGGGCCTCTTAGCCAAGCCTTGGCGATGATTATGATGATGAGGATGATAGGCACAAAGACGATGACGATGATGATGTTGTTGTTGGTGGTGATTGTGGCGGCGGCCGCGCTGGCAGAGCTGGCGACGGCAGCAGTTGTGGCTGCGATGCCGGCGATCGAGAGGGCTGCGGCGATTTCGGTCGCGGTGGATGAGTCCGACCCGGTGGGCGAGAGAGACGAAAAGATCGCGGTGGCAGGCGGAGATCGTGCTTCGCTCGCTGGAGAGCCTAGGGGCCTCGCGTGTGGTCTAGTGCTCCAGCCGTGCCCTTATGCGATCGAATTCGGCTAGCTTTCCCTCAGCCTCGGACCAGCGCCTGATTTCCTCAATGTCGATTGGACAGTCCGTGGAGACGAGGATGGCCTGCGCCAGGCACTGCCCGTCCCCGAAGTGGTAGTGCCAAGCGAGCCTGTCCTTAACGCAGTCCGTCGGCGTTATCACTCTTAGGATTCCCGTTTCAAAGCTTAGGTCGTCGAACTTGGTCACAGGCTCGTCACCGAATGACACGGGACCGGGAGGGAATTCTATGAAGAACTGTGTGTCTGGATGGGAGAAGTACCTATCAAGTTCAAGGAAGCCCAGCTCCCGCATTGCCTGGGTGATTTTGGCGCGCCCGGTGAAGGACTGATTGACGAAATCTAGGTCCTGCGACACGTACTTACCAGAGGTGTAGATTGCGACCGCGGCTCCACCAGAGAGGACGACGTCGATTCCCGACTTGCGAAGATATGACTGAACGTATGCTCCCAGTTCTCCCTGGGACATGTCACGTACGGCCTTCACAAGGGCTTCCCTCGGCGTCTCGGCCGTCGCCTCTCCATCGTGAGGAGTTCGCGCGCTGATTCAGGGTAGAAGGTAAGTGCTTTTCTCAACAGTGCATCGACTTCTGTTCGGAACGGATAGCGCGGGTTGAACTCGTACAGCACAGTCCGGCCTACTTGCCTTGTGACTAGGACGCCTCCCTGCTCGAATTTGGCCAGCTGCTTCTGGATCGAATCTGGGTCTGCATCGAAGAACCTGGCTATCTCGCGCGCGTAGCCTCTCCCTCTTGCCATTATGTAAAGCAACACTCTCTCGGAGTTGACGGAGCCCAAGATCGGCTTCAACATGCGATCACCCTCTACTCCATTATGTCAGACCAACTGAGGCATATGTCAGAGTTACTCTGACATATGCCAGAGTTTCTCTGACATGTTATCACGCGTATCGTTGAAGGGCAATACCGGGTCCGGATGCCCAACGAGAGGTTGTGTCGAAGCAGGAGCGTGGCTAGGCCGCGGCGATCGGCAGGCTGACGGTGAAAGTCGTCCCCTTGCCCTCGGCGCTCTGAACGCGGATCATCCCCTCGAAGGTCTCCACCAGACGCTTGACAATGCTCAGCCCGAGGCCGGTGCCGGTGATCCCGGAGCGCTTGGCGTTCCCGGCGCGGAAGAACTCCTCCCACAGATGTGGCAGGTCTTCGGCGGGAATCCCCATCCCCGTGTCGGCAACCGTGACGACGACGCCGGCGGGCTGACGGGCGACCTGCACGGTCACCCGGCCGCCCTGAGGCGTGTACTTGACGGCATTGCCCACCAGATTGCCGAAGATCTGACCGAGCCCGTCGGGCGTGGCCCGGACGAGGATCGCCTCGGCGGGGGCCTCGAAGGCCAGACGGATCTGCTTCTCGCCGGCCTCTTGGGAGACGAGATCGATGGCGTGTTGCACCGCTTCCTGCAGTGGGATCGCGCGCGGCGGCTCCTGAAGCTCGGCGGTCTTGCTGGCCGCCAGTGCCAGCAGATCGTGAATGAGCTCCATAAGGTTCTTGAGCCTCGTCTCCACCCGATCGAGGATCTCTCGCTGCTGACGGGTGAGTTCCCCGGTCATTCCCTGGATCAGCACCCGCAGCAGGCTCTGAGCTCCGCTTACCGGCGCCCGAAGCTCATGGGTGACCGTGCGAACGAAGAGGGCCCGCGCCCGGTCGGCGTTCTGAAGCGCCTCGTGAGCCAACGCGTTCTCGATGGCGATCGCACCCTGGCGGGCGATGGCGAGGACAAAATCGACGTCGGCCTGGGTAAAGCGATCCGGTCCCTCGGCATACACACGCAGCACGCCGAGCGTCCGGGAACGCCCGCTGATTGGGACCACCAGGATGCTGCCGATGCCCTCGGCGGCCACCTCCTTCGGGTATTGGATCCGCGGGTCTCGCGGCGCGTCGTGAACGAGGATCGCCTGGCCGGCCATGGCTTCGCGGTCCAGGGGGCTGCGCGAGAGCTTCACCAGCCCTTTGTTCTGATAGGCCTCGCTCAGCCCGTAGGCCGCCACCATGGGGATATTCTCCCCGGTTTCGTCGAGGATGCGGATCGAGGCCCGCCGGACCTGCAGCGCGATCGCCGCGCTCCGGGCCAGGTGCTGCAAGACGTTCGGCAGGCTGAGGGTGGACGATACGGCCTGGCTGGTCTGGAGCAGCGCGGTCACCTGCCGTTCGGTCTCGCGGACGCGCGACATCACCACCGCGACGAGGTGAACCGTGGCGAAGGCGACGATGGCGAAGAAGGCGATCTGGGCACCGACGTAGACCGGATCGCGATGAAGGGCGGGCGAGAGCGTCGGGATGACGGTGTAGTGGTGGAGGATCTGGGCGCTCTCCAGCCCGGCGATGACCGCCAGCGCCCCGCTGCCCAGGGTGGCGTAGACGTAGGGAGAGGGCCCCGGGAGCAGGATCGTCACTATCACCATGTGAATGACAAAGATCGAGATCGCCGGGCTGGTGATGCCGCCGGTCAGGTGGAGGAAGACCGACATGCTCAGCCAGTCGAGCACCACCTGCAGGACCACGAAGCGCTGCAGGCGTCGCAGCTGCGCGGCTGAAGCGTCGGCGTGAATTCTCGGCCCGAGCCAGGCGAGGATGGCGTTGTAGAACAGAATCGCGGCGCCGGTGAGGTAGAGCGGGCCTTCGGGGAGCGACACCCGGAGCAGACGCGCCGTCAGCGCGGTCAGGAGGATCACCAGGGCGCCGGCGACCCAGCGGGTGAGGATCAGGCGGGCGCTGGCCAGCGCCACATCGCGGGGGAGATGCTCGTTGAGCGAATTGGAGGCGAGGGGATGCTCGGCCACGCGGGCTCGGTCCCTCCGGCGAGCAGGTGAGAGGTGCCGGGGCTAGCGCTTCTGTAGCAGCGCCCCGACCTTCTTCACTAGGACATCCGGGTCGATGGGCTTATCGACGAAGTCATCTACCGGCAGGTAGTCTTGCTCCGGGCCGAAGCGCAGCGGCGTGGTCGTATGAATGGCGGTGAGCATCAGGATGGGGATGTGGCGGTAGGCGGCGAACTCCGCTTCGGGCTCGCGGCTGCGCAGCGTGAGTGCCAGTTGGAAGCCTTCGGTGGTCGTGTCCATCATCACGTCCAGGATGATGAGATCCGGCTTCTCCGCCTTGATCTTCTTCAGCCCCTCCGTGCCCGTGTTGGCCGCCAGCACCTGGTGCCCGGCGCCTTCCAGGCAGAGTCGGGTGGCAAGCACCATGTCCGGGTCGTCATCAATGACGAGGATTTTCGCCATGGTTCCCTCTCATCCAGCCCGCCCGGCAGCCGCGAGGCTGCCGATCTCGTTTCTGATCGCGCGGCCCACTTTCGCCACCGCCGCGCGCACCGGCCGGCTGATCCCAGCCGACCAGCCGCACTCCAGGGGTTGAATTCCATACACCGTCACGGATTCCGGGATCACCCCCAGCGCCGCCCCCAGGACGAGCGCCTCCGCCAACCCCGCCTGATGAACCGAGGTGGGTTCCCGTCCGCCTCCGCCGGAGGCCTCCCGGCAACCCAGGAAACCGTGCCGGTCCACTCCGATCCGGGCCCACTCGCCGGGGCGGCGCCCCATCTCGGCGGCGTCGATGATGATAGCACGTTGGTAGCCTTGAAGCAGCAGGGCGGTCTCCAGCCTGGGCGTGCCACCGTCGACGAAATCCACGTCCTGCGGAACGGGGGCGCCAGCGGCCAGCTCGCGGAGGATCTCCGCCCCCACCCCGTCGTCGCCGCGCAGCGGGCTTCCCAGCGCGAGCACCAACGTGCGCCCGCGCCGTTCGGGGAGGAGCGAGCCCGCACCCCGCGCCGGGGATTCACACAAAGCGGACATCCAGCATGTGGGTCGAACACGAGATGCAGGGGTCATAGGCGCGCACCAGCATCTCGAGCGAGAGCGTGATCTCCTCCGGCCTGCGGTCGAGGAGGGTGGGGACAAGTGTCCGCATATCGGCTTCGATGTTGTTCAGGTTTTGCCCGGTGGGGATGATGCAATTGGCCGAGGCCACCTTCCCGTCTTCGATCACGTAGTTGTGGAATAGGACTCCGCGCGGCACTTCGCATGCCCCGACCCCCTCCCCGCTGAGGCGCGCCGGCTTGGCGGGCTCCTCCCAAACGACGCCGCGTTCCAGAAGTTGATCCGTCAGGCGGATGGCGTCTTCCAGGCAGTGCACGATCTCCACCACCTGAGCAACGGTGATCCGGTAGGGGTTGGTGCATCCCGGCTTCAGCCCCAGGGCCGTGGCCGCCGCTTTGGCCTTCATGTGCAGCTTTTCGTGGTTGATATTGAAGCGGGCCAGGGCGCCCACCATGTACTCGCCCCGCTTGTGACGTGTGCGCTTGGCGGTGGAATGGCGGACGAGCGTCTCGTTTGTGATCTTGCGATAGTCTTCCACCGCCCACGCCCCGCCGTCGCTGCTGGCGATCTCGCCGTCGATGAAGCAATACTCGTCATCCTTGTGCAGAGCGATGTATTCCGTCTCGCGATCGAAGGCCGGGAGGCGGAGCATCTGAAAGAGCTCGACGGTGGCGTCGACGTCGGCGCGGGCGGCCTCCAGGCGGGCGCGCAGCTGCTCGAGGTCGGAGGCCGAGGGGTAGTGGGTGAAACCGCCCACGGTGAGAGCGATCGGGTGAGTGTGGCGGCCGCAGATCGCGGCGCACAGATCGCCGGCCAGCTTCTTCATGCGCAAGGCGCGCCGGACGACCTCGGGATGGGATTTGGCCAGGGGCACGACGCTCCCCACGCCGAGCGCATCCGGCGCGACGAGCATGTAGGCATGCAGGATGTGGCTGTCGAGCATCTCCCCGTGGAAATTCAGCTTGCGCAGCAGGACGGTCTGCTCGCTGAGAACGACGCCGAGGGCCTTCTCCGTGGCGCGGAGCGAGGTGGTGGCGTGGCCGACGGCGCAGATGCCGCAGATCCTCGAGGTGAGGTGCGAGGCTTCGCTGAAGGGGCGGCCGCGGAGCATGGCCTCGATGAAGCGCGGGCTCTCCACGATCTCCAGGTCGCACTGCTTGAGCACGCCGTTCTGGACATCGACGACGATGTTGCCGTGACCCTCGACGCGGGTGATGTGGTGGACGTCGATCCTAACGCTTGGCTGTGCCATCGCCGGCCGCCTCCATCGCCATGGTCTGATACGTCAGGAAGAGGGTGAGCTTGGCGAGGGTCTCGTCCGGGCTCAGGTGATGCTCGGCGAGAACCTGCTTGAGCGAATCGAGGTTGGGGCTGGGGATCAGGCCCCGACAGCCTTCGCATCCGTCGCCGTAGGTCGGGCAGATCGCGTCGCAGCCGGCGCGGATGATCGGGCCCAGGCAGGTGCGGCCGCGCAAGTAGACGCACACGTTTTCCTTGAGCTTGCACTCGACACATACGGGTTGGTCCGGGATCTGCGGGGCACGGCCTTGCAGCAGGGCCTTGACAGCCCGAATGAACTCATGACGGTCGATGGGACAGCCGGGGAGGAAGGCATCAACGGGGACGACGGCTTCGATGGGGCGGGCCGGGTAGGTGTCATACCAATCGGCCTTGTCCCCGTAGACGGCCTGCCGGACGTCGGCAAGCTCATGGCGGTTGCGGATCGTGTTGATCCCGCCGAGATGCGCACACGCTCCCAGCGCCACGACGAGCTGGGCCTTCTCGCGGATTTCCTTGAGGGCCGCTTCGTCGCCCGGGCGCGAGCAGGCGCCCTCGACAAAGGCGACGGCATAGCCCTCTCCTTTTTCACTCATCGCCTCCCGGAAGCGAACGATCTCGACGGCCTCGAGCAGCTCGGGGGCGGTCTGGAGCGAGTCGACTACCGTGAGCTGGCAGCCTTCGCAGCTTGTGAACTCGAAGAAGGCGACCTTCGGCCGGGCCATTAGAGCGCCTCCTCAAGATGCTTGATCTCGGCGTAGGAGAAGGAGGGCCCCGATTGGCAGGTGTGGAGATGGTTGATCTGGCAGTGGCCGCACTTGCCGACGCCGCATTTCATGCGCCGCTCCAGGCTCATCCAGATGTTGCCCTCCGAGATCCCCTTGCCGAGAAGCTCCATCAAGACGAAGCGATACATCACCGGCGGGCCGATCGTGATCGCCACGGTGTTGCGAGCGTGCACCTCGATCTTGGGGAAGAGGGTAGTGATCACGCCGACGTTGCCTTTCCAGTCGCCTTCGGCGCGATCAACGGTGAGGTGGATTTCGATGTCGCCGCGCTTCTGCCATTCGGCGATCTCGTCCATGAAGAGCAGCTCGGAAGGCAGCCGAGCCCCGTAGAGCAGGATCACCCGGCCATAGTTGCCGCGCTCATCGAGCACCTGGTTGATCAGCGAGCGCAGCGGCGCCAGGCCGAGGCCTCCGGGGGCGAAGAGAATATCCTTGCCGCGGAAGCCTTCGTAGGGGAACCCGCGCCCGAACGGGCCGCGAATCCCCAGCGCGTCCCCCGGCTGGAGCTGATGGAGCACGCTCGTCAGGTCGCCGGCGCGGCGGACGCAAAGCTCGAAGAATCCGTTGCTCCGGCTCGGCGACGAAGAGATGCTGATCGGCGCCTCGCCCACCCCGAGCACCGACACCTCGACGAATTGCCCTGGGCGATGGCCCAGCGACAGGCCCTCGGGAAGCTCGATCCGCATGAGCTTCTCGAGCTTGGTCATCGGCCGGACGTCGAGGATGCGGGCCGGCGAGGGCAGGTAGATCGAGGGTTCGGCCAGACGATCGCGGAGGGTGGTCGTCATGCCTGCGCCTCCTTCCTGCCTCCGTTGGCATGCCGGCGGTAGAGCTCGTTGAACGTATCCACCGGGGTGATGTGCACCAGGCAGGCCTGGGCGCAGCGGCCGCAGCCGACGCAGCCCAGGAGCCCGAAGGCGTCAGTCTGATACTTGCCTTTGCGGAAGAATCGGTGGCGTTGGCGATTGGCGCGGCTGGCCCGGAAGTTGTGGCCGCCGGCGACCGTGGCAAATTTGTCGAGCTGGCACGAATCCCAGATACGGGCCCGCCTGCCGGCGCTCAAAGTGAAATCCACCTCGTCGACGACGTTGAAGCAATAGCACGTGGGGCAGACGTTGGTGCACATGGCGCAGGCCAGGCAGCGCTCGCCGAGCTCGGCCCACAGGGAGCTGTCATAGGAGACGGAGAGCAGGCTGGGGAGCTCGGTGACGTCGAAGTCGAGCCGCATCGGGAAACGCGGCCACTTCTCACTCATCACCCGGCTGACGCGCCGGTAATCCTCTGGGGTCCCCTCCCTCGCCGGCCGGAATTTCGTCAGGAGGGACTCGCCCTTCTCGGTTCCTGTCCACGGCATAGGCGTCGCCGAGATCGGTCAGATGCAGATCGAAACCCTCGGTGACGCTGAGCGTGCCCATGCTCTTACAGAAGGACTCGGCCATGCACGGCTGAAGGCACTCGATCGAGACCAGGATCGTCTTTTCCCGGCGGGCGCGGTAGTGCTGGTCGGCGTAACCCTGGTCGAAGACGCGATCGAGAAGGTGGATCGCGTGCAGGTCGCAGGTGTGCAGACCGAGGACGACCGTGGGCTGCGGATCGACCAGGGCCTCGAGCCGCCGGCCCCCTTCGGCGAAGGCGAGCAAGTCTTCGCGCTGGGGGAAGAGGTACTTCTTGGGAGGGATCACCGTCGTCGGATAGGCCAGGTCGAGCTCGGCGGCGGAGCGGATCTCACCGAAGATGTGCCGTCCGTGCAAGGGCTTCGGCCCGACGACCCGATAGCCCGCCGACATCCGGTCGATCCAGTCCGGCAGCGACGCCTTGGGAAGCACTTTGAAGCTCATCGATGCCTTGGCTCCATTCCTTAGAAGGGCTGTCGTCCCGAGGGGGTTTCATCGGGGCACTCTCCCAGTCTAGCGCCTGGCTCCTCCCAACTGACCTAACACACATCATCCTATTCTTGCGAAATGTGTCACAAAGGGAACTGAGTGGTAGGGGATTGGGGCGGCGACGGTACACCGACGCCTAGCGAAAGGCCCTGGAGGGCGAGGGCCACCGCCCGCCTCAGAATCGCCGGCCCTGGTGGCGCCTGCTCCACGGGATCAAGCCGCGGCCCGGAAGGCCGCAGTGCCCGGCCGGGGGCGGCGCGCTTGACTCGCTCCACCTTTGGGGGAGAATCAGCCGCATTCGCTCCCAACGGAGCGGCGCCTGCCACAGGGGCAGCCCCGTCTTCGCCTTGCCGCGGCGTGATCGCCGGGCCACGCCCAACTCAGGAGAAACCGGGATGAAGGTGATCCTCGTCCTTTCCGACGCGCTGCGCGATGATGTGGCTGCCGAGCGCATGGGCTACCTGGGCCACCTGGTGGAGGCCCGACTGGCGAGCCGTTACACGGTGATCGGCGAGCTCCCCTCGCTCTCGCGGCCGGTCTATGAGACCGTCCACACCGGCCTCACGGTCAGCCAGCATGGCGTGGTAAGCAACGACATCGTCCGGCGCTCGATTGTCCCCAACGTTTTCGACCTGGCCCGCTCCTGGGGAAAGCGGACGGCAGCGGCGGCCTACTATTGGATCTCCGAGCTCTACAACCGCGCCCCTTTTGATCCGATCAACGATCGTGAGGTGGACGACGAGACTCTCCCCATCCAGCATGGGCGCTTCTATATGGAAGACGCCTACCCCGACCGAGAGCTTTTCCTCACCGCCGCGCTGCTCGTGCGCCGCTATGCGCCGGACTACCTCTTGATCCACCCCATGGGAATGGATTACAGGGGCGAGACCTTCGGCGCAGATAGCCCCGAATACCGCAATCACGCCACCCGCCAGGACATGATCCTCTCCAACCTGATTCCGGAATGGCTCGGCATGGGATATGCCGTCCTCGTCACGGGCGATCATGGCATCAACAGCGACCACACGCACGGCGGAACGACGCCGGACGTCCGCAACGTCCCCCTCTACATCGTCCGCCCCGGCGCCTGGGGCCATGGCGACACGAAGACCGTCCTCTCCCAACTGCAGATCGCGCCGACGATCTGCCAGCTCTTGGAGATCCCCATCCCGGAGACGATGAAGGCACCCCCGATCAGCTGACGCGGCCTCTTGCCTCGATTCTCCATTTCGATACCGACAAGGTCCGGCGGGGCGAGGCCGCCTTCATCATGACCGGCCCCTGGGCGCTCGAGCGATTCCGCGCAGCCGGGATCACCTACGCCATCACCCCATTCCCAAGCGGAGGCCAGGCCTTCGGCGGGATCCAGGGCTTCATGGTGAGCGCCTTCAGTGAGAACGCCCTGATGGCCGAGGCCTTCCTCACCGAGTTCGTGGCGACGGAAGACGTCATGCGCCAGTTGTATGAGGCCGGTGACCGGCCCTCTGCCTTCCTGCCGGTGCTCGAGGCCACCGACGATCCGGACCTGGCAGCTTTGGCGAGGCGGCCGAGGACGCGGCTCTGATGCCGGCGATCCCTGAGATGGGCTCGGTCTGGGGCCCATGGAACTCGGCCGTGATCCAGGTGATTACCGGCGAAGATACGCCCGAGAGCGCCTTCAGCACCGCGGCACGGCAGATCCGCGACATCCTCGGTGGCTCTATGGCGGGGATGGTGAATGTGCCTGGCTCCTACCAACCTGCAGTCGGCTGTGAATCAGAGTGGGACTCTGCCTGTGAGTTGACGGTTCTTGTGGAGGGGGCAGACGGCCTGTGGACGGCCTCCCATTCTCTGCTCGCCGGCGACTTCGAAGCCAAGGTGGCCCTCGACGGCGCGTGGACGGTGAACTACGGGGTCGACGGCGTTCCGGATGGCCCGAACTACGCTTTCAGTCTGGCCGCGCCCGGGACGGTGACCTTCGCGTACGATCCCAGGACGCACATCCAGACCATCACGGTTGAGTACCCCTAACCTGTGTTGGAAGAAGGCTGGGGTCGCACACCTATCGCCTGTGAAATCGCGCCGGGGGTATGCGCGTCCGGCACGGGAGCATCCCCCATCTCCCTCCTTGGTTCCCACCTCTCGTCCGCACGTCCTTGCAGCGACTCCTCCGAGTGGCGCGTAGGGGCGGGTCTCAGACCCGCCCCTACGATGGCCATCCTCGGTCGCTGAGACCTGACAGGTCTTCAAGACCTGTCAGGTCTCGCGTGTTTCCCTGCGCACGCCGTGCTCCCGTTCGGGCCGCGAGGCCCGGCGGCCCGCCGGGACGACACCTGCCCCGAACCGCAGGTGCGGGGGACGGTCGGCGTGCGACTCGACGCGGCAAGGAAAAGGACGTTGGGGCGCTTGCCCGCGGCGGCCGGTGCTGTGTTGTCCTCAGGAGGGTTTCGGCCGCGCCCACTCCTGGAGCAGATCAAGCAAGCCGGTATGGTCGAGCTCGCCGCGGCCGGAGATCACCATCTGCTTGAACATCTCATGGACGATACCGGTGGCGGGGAGGGGCGCCTCGTAGGCCTGCCCGGCGGCGAGGGCGATGCGCAGGTCTTTGTAGTGGAGGCGGCTGCGAAAGCCGGGCGCGAAGTCCGCGGCGATCATGCGCTCGCCGCGGGTATCGAGAATGCCGCAACGGGCAAGCCCGGCGCCCAGCACCTGGACGATCTTCCCCGGATCGACGCCGGCTTTCATTCCGAGCGTGAGCGCCTCGGCCACGCCCTGGATCGTCAGGGCCACGAGGATCTGGTTGCAGGCCTTGACGATCTGGCCGGCGCCCGGCCCGCCGCAGTGGACGATATTCTTTCCCAGCGCCTGGAAGATGGGAAGGGCCCGCTGATAGGCATCGGCGGAGCCTCCGACCATGATCGAGAGCGTGGCCTTCTCGGCGCCCACCTGGCCGCCGCTCACCGGCGCGTCGAGCACGGCCGCGCCTTGGGCCGCCCCCGCCGCAGTGATCCGCTCGGCCAGCATCGGTGAGACGGTCGACATGTCGATGTAGAGAGCGCCGGGGCGTAGACCCATGAGGACGCCCTGGGCGTCGAAGACAACCGCCTCCACGTCCGGCGAGTCGGGGAGCATCGTGATCACCACCTCGGCGTGCTCAGCGACGCTCGCCGGGCTGGCCGCGGGCTCGGCGCCGAGGGCGGCCAGTTCGGCGACGGGCTCCGGGTTGCGATCGAGGACGATCAGCCGATGGCCGGCCTGGATCAGGTTGCGGGCCATCGGCCGGCCCATGATCCCCAGGCCGATGAAACCGACGTTG
>Ga0209342_10001985_pt1 | contig 22405 bp, 18 predicted proteins | sample RifCSP16_2_FD_184023 | JGI IMG/M metagenome (GOLD analysis project Ga0209342, IMG submission 184023) | Soil microbial communities from Rifle, Colorado - Rifle CSP2_sed 16_2 (SPAdes) (version 2) | ecosystem: Environmental > Terrestrial > Deep subsurface > Rock core/Sediment | place: Rifle... | reverse complement strand
AGCGCGGGCGTCAAGCTCTGGGGATGAGTAATCATCCCCAATAGAGTGCCTGTATGACAAGAGGCTCGTGTGGCAAGGAGCCGTGTGAGATTGAAAAACTCATGCACGGTTCTGAATCAGGGGTGGGGGAAGGGATTCCCCTGCCTACTGTAACCGTTGGGCGCTTCCTTACAATCCGCAGAAGTGTTCCGCGAAACGCAGGCGGATGAACGCGCGATCACAAAAGGATTAATCAATGCCTAAAAGCACATCCTATGCAACATCTGAAAACGAAGTCAAGATTATGGCGATGGATGACTCCAAATTAGCCCGCTGGCCCGTGCCCTATGAAAGTCTCACTGTGCCGACACGTTGTGGCGACACTCATATCATTGCCAGTGGCCGCCAAGACGCGCTACCACTCGTACTTATTCACGCCCTGGGCGTCACTTCTACCATGTGGCTGCCGAATGTCGCCGCGCTGAGTCGTGATTATCGAACCTATGCTTTGGACACGATAGGTGACTTGGGCAAGAGCACACTCTATGAGCACGACCTGTACCCCAAGAACGGCCAGGCGTACAGCGAGTGGCTGGTGGATGTGTTCAACGAAATTGGCATCGGGCAGGCGCATGTAATAGGCGCGTGCAGCCAACGTTGCTACCGCTGCGCCCCAGCGAAGGTCCATCTGCGTCCAGCGAGTCTTGCCCGCGAAGGAGTCTTCGACACCCGCAACGCGGCTGACGCACCGGCCGTTGGCGGGACGGGTGAACTGAACTGCGCCACATCCTAAGGTCTATAGCCAGAAAGCACGTCAACCAGGAGTGCAGGAATGACTTTCACATCTGGCCCCAGGCGGAGCACGGAAGCCGGCGCAGACTCGACCAGTAGTCGCAGCACGCGCAGATGCTCCGGGATCATCTCGTGATCCCATTGTTCAACCGCGTGGGGCAAGAGGCGGCGCAAGGCTTCGGGTGGGCTGATAGGTTCAGCGGCATGATTCACGCGCGACTCGATCCGTGGAAAAAAGATTGCACGCGCAGGAGCGCGCTCGATCCACACGTCCGGCCAGATACTTTCGGCGGCGACCGTGAGCTTCTGGCGATCCTCGGTTTCAGGCATGGGACGTGACAGCGACGCCGTCGCCTCAAAGCGCGCGAAAGTGTCCGGGTACGCTGCCAGCAGGCCGGGATAACTCAAGATGTCCGCCGACGCCGTGACGATCGGCGAATCGTTCGACAGCAGCTTCCATCCGGCGTCGAGCAGCGCCATGCCGGTCGTCGTCTTGCCCGAACCGATAGAACCGACAAGCAACACGGCCCCCCCTGTTATCCCCCCCGTCAAACGGGGGGGACAGAGGGGGGGTGGAACCGCCGCCGCAAACGCATGGATCAAGAACAGCCCGCGCCGGCGCAGATGCGGCGACAGGCCGATCGCTACCAGGTCTTCGAAGACACCGTAGGTCGTCAGCACGCCTGGAACGATCCGGCCCTCGGTCGTTCCGCGCGCCAGATCAAGACGCAACTGGCCGAAACGCGGAAAGTGCGCAATAACCGCGTGCCCGTCGAGATAGTATTCCAGCAGCTCAGCCTGCCTGAATTGGGGGGTGCGCGCGGGAACTGAAGGAACTGAGGGAACTAAGGTGAGCGCGAATGATAAATCCGGCTCGGCGTTGGTGCGGTCTTCACTCAGCGAGGCGAATGACGCTCGCCAGCGATCGCGCAGAACCGCATCGTTCGTCGTGCCCTCAACGATCAGACCGTGAAAAGCCCAACGCATGATTCGAGATTATACTTGATACTCAACAGATGGGTAGGCAGCATTGGAGAATTCATGAACAAGATCGTGGAACGCATCGAACGTGAAGCCGGCGTGCCGGGTCTCGCATCCATCCTTGCAGAGCGTCTGGCGCCCACGGACCTGCAATCCATCCTTCTCGAAGTCTATCGCCTTCGCGGCAGTCAACTGCACCCCTCCGCCGTGGCGTCCAACTACGAGACGAACCGGTTCGTCCGACCCTCGACCGTATCACCCGCTCAGCTTCTCAACTGGGAGCGGGTTGCCTTCTCACAGTTGCTCCAGGAGTTCGAGGCGCTTGCCCTGTCACCCGTCTGCCCACTTGGCGCCAACTCCGTGGTCGCGCCGGTAGCTCAAAACTGGGCCGTGGCGACCGCTCGCAATACGGAGGTCGTATCGGATTCAACAAACGTGCTCGCACTCGAATGTGCAGTTAGACGCCGAAAGCTTCTCCGTTCTAATCCGAGGTCTACAGAGCCAGTCCATCTTGCCGCCAGTCATCGACTTCTTCGCGCACAACACTACACAGGCTCTCATCTGGTTGCCCATTTCAGCTCGTTCGCGTTGTGCAGCGCGGGCAGAGACCAGGGCGGCTTACAATTCGAACTCTCAGCGCTTGGGCTGCATTTCCGATTCTACCTGAGATCGCTCCGGGCCTTCCTGGGTTCAGGCGTGCCGCTGCATCTTTCTGTCACAGATTTTTCACAATCGGCGCGCGAGGAATTTCTTGAAACTCGACTTCTCTCACCGGTTCGATCGGAGTTCGAGAACGTCGATTGTGCAATCGACGACCAGCGAACGAGCGGTCGAGGATACTACCTCGACCTATGCTTTCACATCCACGCCACAGCCGCTTCCGGCCGGCGATTGGAGCTGGTCGACGGCGGTTCTGTAAACTGGACACAGGCGTATCTGAGCAGCGCCAAGGAACGGCTTGTCATTAGCGGCCTCGGAAGTGAAAGGCTTTGTCAGGAGTTCGCAGGGCGCCGTGCCGCCTGACTGTTGCGTCTCTGCGCGAATCCACGCCAGAAAATTGGCGAAGCTTCGCGTAAGCGTTTAGATGGTGTCAACGAATGGGCAACGAATCATCGAATGGCCGCTGTCGTATCCGTTGACGGCAGCCCAGGAAATGCCAGCGGGTGGCGCGAGCATATCCGTTGATTCGTTGTTGATTCGATGACACCACACCCAATAACCACCTAAATGGTTACGATTCGTGTTATTCGCGGATAACTGCGGCCGCACGGGATTCAAGCCTTGGATGCCACGACTAGACTAAAGCGCTCCGACAATGTGACTTTTCAGAACATCGCCGGTGAAGCGATATTAATTCGGCTCGACACCGGCACGTACTTCTCACTCAACAAGGCCGGGACGGAATTCTGGGAGATGCTCGACGGCCAGCAGACGATCGAGCAGCATGCCGCCGCGCTGGCGGGCAAGAACAACCGCATCGTCCAGGCCGCCGTCGACGGGCTGAACGACGCCGCCGACAGGGTTGCGCGCGACCACGGCGCCGAAGCGCAAGTCTTGATCGACGACCTGCGCGGGTACGTCCAGACGGTCAATCACAAGTATCACGTCGACACGCCGCGCGTCGTGAGCGACTTGCTAGAGATCGCGCAAAAAATGGCGGCCGACAAACTGGTGGACATCGTCAGGTGAAAGCGCGTTTGCGTCACATCGGGCTGGCGCTCGCCGCGCTGCCTGGCCTTATGATCTCCGCCCGGCGGCGCGCGCTCTTTCGTGAGATGCGTGCGTTCGCCCGCAACTTGCCTGCCGTCTTGAAATCGCCTCTGCCGGCAGCGATGCAGCAGATCACGCCCTTGTCGCAGCCGTCCGGCGACTCCGAACCCGTCGTGCGGGACCTGGCCGATCTGGCTGCCCTGCTCGACCGGCGCTCGCCGCTAGGGTTGTGCCTGCGCCGCTCGTTGACGCGCTACCACTTCCTGCGCCGCGCCGGCGTGCCGGTCGTCGTGCGCTATGGCGCGAAGTTCGTCGACGGCAAGCCCGACCGCGAGATTACCGGGCATGCCTGGCTGACGCTCGACGGCCACCCGTATCACGAGGCGGATGAGAATTGGCGCGGGTTCACTGTGATGATCACCTGGCCGGAGTAGTCTGGTGATTATCCACATCTGCTCACTGTCCGCGAGGACGCGGACAGCCCGCCCGCGGGGATGCGGGCCTTGAGCGACTTGTGTGCAATCGCCGGGAGTAGTGGATTGGCATGGGCAGTGAATTCGGCTAGAATGTGTCAGCCAACATGCTTGGCTGTAGGAGGATGGCACAGCGATGCGGACTGTGTCTGCTACAGAAGCAAGAAACCGATTCGGTCAGGTGCTGCGCGTGGTGGCAAATTCCGGCGGGCCAATTTTTGTCGAGCGGGATGGCAAACCGGTAGCCGTCATCTTGAGCATCCACAAGTATGAGCACACTCGCCGCCCAACACTGCCACGGGACAAAATGCACGTACCACCTGCTATTGCCAAAATCGCGCCGGACGGCAACCTGACGCCGCGCCAGAAGCGGCGGTTTCTGATTGAAATGAGTCTGCGCAAGCAGAAGCCGGGAACCGGCAGCAGCCCGGAGTTCCAACGCAGGAGGACGGCCGTAGTTTCGTGGCCCGACCTGCGTCCCATCCTGGAAGGTATCGACTGGGTAATCGTCGGCAGCGTCGCCACCCGCGCTTACATGCCGGAACGCACGACAAAGGGCCTCGACATCCTTGTGAATCGCGGGGAGGGCGACGCCGTCATCGAGCGACTGAAAGCGGCAGGATACACCGTCGAGTCTCGGCTGGCACTTCCCGGCTACGCGCTGCGCTCGCTGGAAGGCGCCGAGGTCGATGTGCTGTTTGGCGATGCGCCGTGGGTCGCAACCGCCTTGAAGCAGCCATACCATGACGCGGCGGGTTACCCAGTGCTGAGCCTGCCCTATCTCGTGCTGATGAGACTGATCGCAACTCGTACCAAGGATTGGGCCGATCTATCGCGCATGCTCGGCCTTGTCTCTGAGGAAGAACTGAACGAAGTTCGAGCAGTCGTCACCCGCTACAGCCCAGAAGACAGCGGCGATCTGGAATCGCTGATCTACCTGGGCAAACTTGAAGTCCACACACCACTGGGCCAGCCCACCGACTGACCACCTCGATGTGCGGCATGGTCGGCATCCTCGCCCCCACCCTTTCGCGCGATGAGCTTCAACATGTCACTGATCTCCTCGCCCACCGTGGGCCGGACGACGAAGGCTGCTACCTCGGCGACGGCATCGGCCTAGCCGCGCGCCGCCTGAGCATCATCGACCTCGAAGGTGGCCACCAGCCGCTGAGCAACGAAGACGGCAGCATCTGGCTTACGTACAACGGCGAGGTGTTTAACGCGCCTGCGCTGCGCGCCGAACTGGAATCCACCGGGCATCGCTTTGCGACCCATACCGACACCGAAACGATCGTGCACGCCTACGAAGAATGGGGAGTCGATGCGGTCGCCAGGCTGCGCGGCATGTTTGCCTTTGCCCTGTGGGACGCGCCGCGTCGCCGTCTTTTGATCGCGCGCGATCGCTTCGGCGTCAAGCCGCTGTATTATGCTCGACACGCCGGCCGCTTCGCGTTCGCATCCGAAATCAGTCCCATCCTTGCCGCGCTGCCGGACATGCCTCGCCGGGCCAACTCGGAAGCGCTGTGGCGGCTGTTCGAGTGGGGATTCATCCCATCCCCGCTGACGGCGTTCGACGGCATACACAAACTGCCCGCCGCGCACACGTTGACGCTGGAGAATGGCCGGATCGACGTGCGGTCATATTGGGAGCTGCGTTTCCCACCGGACGGCGAGCATCGGCGCATCGACCTGCGTTCCGCCGCCGAGCAGTTCGCGGCGCACCTGCGCGAAGCCGTCGATGCCTGGCGCTTGAGCGACGTGCCGGTAGGCTCGCTGTTGAGCGGCGGCATCGACTCGGCGTCGCTCGCCGCGCTGCTGGCCGAGATTTCCGGTGGGCCGATTCACACGTTCACGATCGGCTTCGCGGCGGCGTCTCACGACGAGTCGGCGCAGGCCCGCGAGATGGCCCGCTTTCTTGGCAGCCATCATCACGAGCTGGCTTTTACCGCCTCGGACTTCGATCACCTTCCGCGCGTCGTTGGACACCTCGAAGAGCCGCAGTGCTCCGCGACGAGCGTGCCGATCTACCTGCTTTACAGGGCCTGCCACGAGGTGGGCTTCAAGGTGATCATGACCGGCGAAGGCGCGGACGAGCTGCTGGGAGGCTACCATTGGTTCGACGGCGACCGGCGCGCGCGCCGCCTGCTCCGCCTCCCACAACCGATCCGCGCCGCGATCGCGCGCGCCCCCATCCGGGCCTCGGCCGCCGCGCGCCGCGTCATCGCACAGGGAACACCCGATCCGATCCGGCGCTATGCGTTATGGCAGCGAATTGCCGATCGCTCCCAACTCTCGCGATTGCTGAGACTGGAACCGCCTGCACGCGACCTGCCTGAGGGAATCGGCGCCGATGGAATCACTGGCCGCCATCCCCTCGATCAATTTCTGCGCCTCGACTCGCAGACGCGCATGGTCGACTTCATCAACTTCGAGGTCGATCGCATGAGCATGGCCAGCTCGGTCGAGGCGCGCCCGCCATTCCTCGACCATCTCCTGTGGGAGTTCTGCGCTGTGCTGCCGCCGGAATACAAGGTCAGCCCGGGCGGGAACAAGCTGCTGCTGCGACTGGGCATGAAGGATCGGCTGCCCGAAGCGGTGCTGCGCCAGGCCAAGCGCGGGCTTGCCACGCCGCACGCCAACTGGTGGCGCGCCGAACGCCTGCCGCCTTGGGCGGAAGACTGCCTCGATCGGGCAGCATTGTCTGAGACCGGCTACTTCGATGCGGAGGAAGTCACACGCCTGCGCCACGACCACCGGTTGGGCAAGATGGATGCCTCGCGACTCCTGATGGGCGTCCTCACAACGCAATTGTGGCATGATCAGTTCATCCGCTGATCGCCTATCGCATATCGCCTATCGCATATCGCTTATCACGCATCACGCTTCACGTTTTACGTTTCACGTATCACGCATGACCTCGCTCCGAGTTCTGGCCTATAATCTTTACCTCGGCGGAACGGATCGCGTCGACGCGATTCTTGCCGTTCTGCGGCACGTCGACGCCGACGTCATCGCGCTCACGGAGGCCGACGATGCACGTGTCGTGGCGACGCTGGCCGAAGGGCTTGGACTGCATCATATTTGGGAAAGAGGCAGCGGCGATCGGCACATCGCGACATTGTCACGCTTCCCCATTGTCGAATCGCGCATCTACAACACGCCGCCACTCACGCAAGCCGTTCTGGAAACCAGGGTCGAACTGCCTCACCCCCCAACCCCCTCTCCTGGCGACAGCAGTTCCGTCGCCAGGAGAGGGGGCGACTCACCTCCCTCCTCTCCCGAAACAGGCAATTTCGTTTCGGGAGACGCGAATGCGGGCCGGGGGGGTGAGGCCATCACCCTCTACAATGTTCACTTGTTGCCCTATCTCTTGCTGCCCTACGAAATCCGGCGCTGGCAGGCAGTTGGCAAACTGCTCGGCGCGATCGTATCGCGCCGGCCCGGCGCGCACCTGATTCTGGGGGACTTGAACGCGATCGCTCCGCGCGACCGCGTCCTGCGGCGGGACAACCCGCCGCGCATGCGGCGCATGATGGCGCTGCAGCTCAACGTGGTCTTCCGCCTGGCGATTCCCCGCCTGCTGCGCGCCGGCTACGTCGACTGCTTCCGGCGGCTGCATCCCGCAGAGCGCGAAGACGGCTTCACGTGGAGGCCCGGCAACCGCACGACGCGCTACGATTACATCCTGGCCGATCCGATCATGGCCTCTGCCCTGCGTGCCTGCCGCGTCGTCGACGACATCGAGGCGGTGAATATCGCCTCCGATCATTTCCCGCTGCTGGCGGAGTTTGACCTGCGTGCAGTAAAACGTAACGCCTGAAACGTAAGACTCACGCATCACGTACCACGCAACACGAATCGACAAGCACAATGATGAGCAAGCCATTTCCTCCCATCATCCCCACCGAAGATTTCTGGTCGCGCCGGGAGAACGCGCAGGCGCACGCCTTCGAATGCGCGCCGTACGGTGTCCCAACACGCATCACGGCCAATCGGGCCGATGCCCTGGAGGCGGCGCGCCTTTCGGCGAGACGATATAGTCGCTCCGAGACAATCGCGGGCGAACCTATCCACATTCAGGTCGTCGTCAGCCGAGAAGCCGGCGCGCCGCTGCCGGACGACCTGCCTGACCGCTTGAAGTACACCGGCGTCGACGAGTGGATTTTGCTCTCGGCGGGCGAATGGGGACACAGCTTCGGAAACCTGCGCACGCGCACGGCGCTCGTCGCGCTGTCGCAGACGCTCGCCGCCGACGCACGGCTGGTCAGCCGGTACTTCGTCGACCATTACGTGCTGAACTTCGCGCTGACCGAGTGGGCCATGCTGCACGCCTCGTGCGTGCTCGACGCGAGCCGCCGGCGCCTGATCGTGATGGTCGCTACGCACGACACCGGCAAATCGACGACCGCGCTACGCCTGACGCGCGCCGGATTCACCTTCCTGGCCGACGGCATCGCGCTTCTGAAGGTGAAGAATGGCAACCTGGTTGTCGGCGGTTATCCGATCGGGGAGGTCAAGCTGAGGGACGACGCTCTGGGATGGTTTCCGGAGTACAGCGGCCAGGCTATTCAGGTCAGAGAGCATCAAAAGACAATCGTTGACTTGCGATCCGCCCACCCGGATCGAATCGTGGAATCGCTTTTGACGCCTGAGGCGATCCACCTGTGCTTCGTCGAGCGCCACGATTCGCCGCGCACACACATCGCGCCGATAGGTGCGACGGAAGCTGCGCAGATCGTCTCCACAAACACCGTCTACTGGCACACACCCGAGTACCTGGCGCACAATTCAGCCACGCTGCAACATGTGCTTCGGACAGCCAGCCTGCACCGCCTGCGCATCGGCGGCGATCCGGATGGTATTGTCGCCGCATTCGATCGGCTCGCCGGCTAGTCACACTGATTTCCCTGAGCTATTTTGGAGGTTTGAAATGGCAAGTAACTCTGTCAACGAATGTCCAACGAATAAACGAATAACGCCAGCGGCCATAGGTCATTCGTTTATTCGTTTCTCCATTCGTTGACAGACTGGGGCGGCGATTCTTGCCAATCCGTGTAATTCGTGGGAAATCTGCGTGTCAGGAAAGTAGGCTGGCATCCCTGTCCAACTATTTCCTCGGCACGTATACCACGCGCGTCTGAGAGAACATGCCGGTCGTCGTCGGCGGCGCGTCGGATGCGTCCAGTGTTTCCGCGCGCACGTAATTGGCCTCGATCAGGCCGAGCAAAGGCGGATCCGTTTCAAACAGCGTCTCGTCGGACAGGATCGCGGCGTAGTAGCGCGCTTGAATCCGGCTCACCAAGTCGGCGGGCAGCGGCAGTGCCCCTCGCTCACGCCCATGCCATACAATCGCGATCTGTGCTGAAGGCTGCTTCCCGGCGAGCAGTGCGTAGTACGGATGCATCATCACGAACACCTCACCGTCAAGCGACGCAATGCGCTCGATCAGACGGTCGCCACTCCCACGCATCCCTGCCGAGGGCATAAATCGAAAGGGATTGTACGCACCCAGGATGAACTGGACGAGGATTAGCGCGGCGATGCAGGCGGCAGGGATCGAGGCAAGACGAAACACGAGCAACGAAAGATGTACCGGCTCACTCGTTTTCCACCGCTGCTCGATCGCCGGCAGCCATGCCTTCCATTCGGCGAAGAAGAGCGCAGGCGCAATGCAGAGAAAGGCGTAAGCCGGCATCAGGTTGTTCATCGCGCCGCCAACTGAGGCCCGGCCGAGGCCGCTGACGGCGATGGCCACGGTGATTCCGACCAGCCACGGCCGTTCCAAGAGGATCGCCCGGCCTGAGCGGCGCGCGCCCAGCAGCGCGGTCGCCATCGCCATCACGCTCAGGCTGATCATCAAACCGAGCAGTTCGAAGCGCACATACGTCACGACGCGCTCGAACTCAATGGGGTTCGACGATGCGATGCCGAAGATGTAGTAATCGAACCAGCCGCCGGTTGTGCTGTTCATCACGACGACAAAGGGAACGGTCAACCCGAGGTAAATCGCGGCGAACAGCCACGCCCGTCGACCGACGGCCATCAGCAAATACAGGAACAGCGCCACAGCGAAAACGACGCCCGTTTGCTTGGTGTAGAAAACCAGTGCCATCGCGAGGGCCGACAGGATCAGGCGGCGCATGCCGCGCGCATACACGCCTGTCCCAAACGCTACAAGCGCTAGCATCACGAACAGCGAATCGACCCGCGCCAGCTCGTACCAGCCGTCGATGATCCGGTAGCCGCCGAAATACAGCCCGGCGCACGCGATCGCGAGCCAGCCCCGGCCGCTTTCGTATCGCGCAGCGCGGTAAATGACGAACGCCGAAATCAACGTCGCGCCGAACGACATCAACCGCAGGGGCACGTAGCCGGGGCCGGTGACCCTGAATAGCATCCCACCCAGCCACATGTACAGCGGCGTGTAAACGTGTGGCACAAACTCGACGTTGGGCGGAAGGTAAACCGGCTGGCCGTGGGCAATGCGCAGCGACTGCATCAGCATGCTGTTTTCGAGGAAATCGATGTCGTAGGGGTAAGCGATGCGGCTGGCTGCGACGAGGAGGTATGTCGCCGTCGAGACGAATGCAGCCAGCAGGGTCATTCGTGAAGCGTAATGCGTGAAGCGTGAAGCGTAAAACGTGAAACGTGAGGCGCCAGACGATAAGTCATCAGCCATCAGCCATCTGCTATCTGCCATCAGCTATCAGCTATCCGCCATCTGCCATCAGCTATCTGCCATCTGCTAATAGTGCGCCAGCTCGCCCGTCCGCTTCAGGCGCCGGATCGCGTAACCCATCGCCCACAGCGCCAGGGGCAACAACACAGCCGTGAAGGCAAGCAGCGCCAAAAGGTCGGTGGCCAGATCGGCCAGCGCCGCGCCGCCGAGGAGCGCGCCGCGCAGCGCGTGCAGCGAATAAGTGAACGGCAAGAGGTACGACACCGCTTGCAGGAAAGGCGGCAGGATCGCCACCGGGAAGAAAACGCCGCTGAACACGTAGGCGATCGCGCCGACGAGAAACGTGATCGGATCGCTGCGCTTGAATACCAGCGTGAACGCGGCCGACAGAATCCCCCAGCACAGCAGCGACGCCAGGCTGACCACGACCACGACAATCGCCGAAGGCCAGTTGGCGCGCGATAGGTCCGCGCCGAGCAGAACGCCCAGCGCCAGTTGCGCGATCACAAGCAGCGTGCCCTCGATCAGCATGAACGCCGACGGGCCGAGGAGCGCCAGGCGGGTCGGCGTGGCCGTCGCCAGGAGCGGCTCCAGCGTCCCCATCAGCATCTCCTCGCGCAGGCTCTCCGCGAACGAGCGCGTGGCGACGTCGAGATACTTCAGGAACGCGCCGCCGACGAGCACGAATGTGAAATACGAGCTGCCTTCCACGACGCTCACGCTCGCGCGCCTGAACAGTTGGTCGAGCAGGTAGAAGAACAGCACGGACACGAGCGCCGCCAGGTAGCGACTGGCGAAGTTCAGCTTGTACGACCAGGCGAGCGCGAAACCGTGACCTATGAACGCGGTCAGTTTTTGGACGCGGATAGACGCGGATTCACGCGGATTTTTTGTCAAGGTTTCCTTGTGGCCCTATCCAGGACATTTTGCCTTTGCGCGAGTTGTCAAAAGCCTTGCGCTTGAACGACGGCTCTGGGCCGAAATTGAGTAGCAACCCTACCTCAAACCGCGTAGCCTTGAGATAGTTCAGTAGCTGGGCCTCGTGCGAGGCAGCCAGTGTCTGCGCAGCCTTCAACTCCACAATGACAACGTCGTTGACGACAATGTCGGCTTCATAACGGCCGATTGCTCGCCGCTTATAATACACCTCAATCGGGACTTGCCTGCTCACGTTCAGCCCCAAGTCGGTCAGTTCAATTTCCATTGCGGACTCATATACGTTTTCCAGAAATCCATAGCCCAGTTCGTTATATACTGCGTAGAAGCCCCTTATTACGAGTTCGGTGACCTCCCGATGTTTCAAGTTCGTCGCAGGCATTGATCTCCTCCTTAATATCATAGAGATATCCGCGTATCTCCGCGTTTATCCGCGTCCAAATTCTATGTTTGTGAAATGCCGGATCACGTCCCTCAGGGAGCCGTCGTCGACACGGCGGTACTCTTCGACGCGGCCGCCGCATGCGCCGACTGCCGTCAGCACGTCCAGCCACACGCCCGATGTTTCGTCCGAGAGCGTCACGTCGAACGTCGTCAGCGTGATGCCGCGCGACACTTCGGATACCGCTTCGACTTTCGAGAGCGAGCGCCAGCGCAACGCGATCTGCCCGGCGTCGCCTTCGACCTCGATGCGGTAAATCGCCCGGCGCGGGAGGCGCGCGCTCAGCTCCTCCGGCGTGCCGACCGCGCGCAGTTGGCCCTCGGCCAGGATCGCCACCCGATCGCAAAAGCTGTCCATCTCGTACAGCTCGTGGCTGATGAACACGATCGTCTTGCGCCGCCGCCCGACCAGCTCGTCCTTGATGAGCGCCTTGACGAAGTCGCTCGTCTGGACGTCCATGCTCTTCGTCGGCTCGTCGAGGAACAGGATTAGCGGATCGTGCACCAGCGCGCGGGCCATATTCAGGCGCTGCCGCTGGCCGGTCGACAGCGAATGGAACGGCGCGTCGGCTTTCGCCAGCAGTCCGAACAAATCGAGTGCGCCGTCGACGCGCGGCCGAACATCCGATCGCGGCACGTTCTGCAGCGCGGCGTAGAACGACAGGTTCTGGCGGCACGTCAGCCGCCCGTAGAACGACCGCTCGTCGCTCGCCACCAGGCCGATGGAGGCCCGCACCTTCAGCTCCTCGCGCGCGATGTCGAATCCGTTGACGGCCGCCGTACCACTCGTCGGCGCGAGGAGGGTGCTCAGCATGCGGATGAGCGTGCTCTTGCCTGCGCCGTTCGACCCGAACAGGCCGAACAGCTCGCCCGGCTCGACGCTGAACGACACGTCGCGCACGGCGCGCACTTCGCGGCCGTAGGCATTGAAGGTTTTGGAGAGGTGATCGACGCAGATAATAGGAGTCATGCAAATGGGATAGGGCTCTACCGAGGAATCAGCACATAATCATAAACATAAACCTCAGATGCCGCGAATTTCACCAGCCGGGTGCTTTTCCCACCGACGGTGCCCAGGTAAAGATCCCCATCTCCCCAGAACAGAAAACGGGGTGCATCCAGCCAGCCGAGAAATTGTGCGTCAGTCACATTCGTCACGGGGGATGCCGCTCCGCAAATATCGCCATACATAAACTGCCCAGGAAGTCGACTATATGCGAAATGCTGCGAGTCAGGCGCCCAGCCATGAAACTCGGGTTCCTGGAGGGAATCGTAGAGCACGTCTTCGGATCCATCCACATTGGCAATGTGCAGGTCCCAAGTGTTGTCCATGCGATAGTATGCCACCCGTTTCAAATCCGGGGAAAAGTAGAAAGAACCAACCGTATCGGAGAATTCGCCCAGCTTTCGGGTGGTGGATCCATCGCCAGATACCTCCCATATCGTGTGTGGCCCTTGATTGACGAACATAAACTCATCAGGCGTGATCCCCTCCGACCCGAGGGCGAGTAGGAAGGAAGAGGAATCAGGTGTCCAGGCTGGCTGCGGAATAAAGGGTCCACCTACGCCGCCAAAACCTAAGGACGAGTAGCGGATGACGGTCTGAGGATCGCCGGGAGCATCTACGTTCATTCGCCTGACACGGCTGGGGTCGACAATGACCATCATCTTGCCGTCTGGTGAGTAAGTGATGTGGCCGCCCTCGCCCTCTGGAAACAAAACGCTTTGCTCCCCAGTGGCCGCGTCCACCAAATGCACCGGCTCAAAGAACTCGCCCACATCTCCCCCATAAAACAGTACAGGCACATAGGTCAATCGGTGCGTGCCGGGAATCCAGGTGACCCGATAAGGGAAGACCGCAGGGGAACCGGCCCCCCCTTCCAGCGCCCGTAAATCCTCCAGGCTCACCAGGCGACGCACACCAGCGCCGTTGGTGTAGACAACCCAGAGTTCTCTATTATCTGGGTCCGCCAGGCGGTAAAAGGCCACAAGTTCCTGGTCATTGGAAAACGAGATGAAGTCAATGCTGCCCGGGAGGCCCTGCTCCCCTGACAGTCGGCGCGGCGGCTCTCCCGAAGGGTTTACGGCCCACACTTCGGCGGTGTGTTCGTCCCGTTGCCGGGCGAACACGATCAGCGATCCATCGGGAGAGAGCAGGACTTCCTCGACGTCGCCGCTCCCCATCAGTAAGGCAGGCTCCTGGCCCTCATCCAGAAGCCAGAGATTGCCCTGGATCACATACACCAGGCGTAGCTTACTGGCCGGATGGCCCGCTCCTTCTCTGGCAGGGAGCGGGCAATCTGAGAAGACTCTGGCAGCGGCAGTCACGGCAGGTGGTTCCGCGGTTAGAGTGACCGGCACGGAGGTAGGTGGGGAGATTGTGACGGTCGTCGTAGCGGTTACAGAGGGCACCGAAACTGTTGCCGCGATGGAAGTGTGAGTGGGGTGCGCGGTTGGTTCAATAGGAGCCTGGACACAGGCGGCCAGCATTACGACCATCAAGGCAAACAGAATCGTCCTGAAACTGCGCTCCAGCTCGACCAATCTCGCCAGCCGGCGCGGATCAGTCCGCGCCTCTTCAGCCGTCGGTCCTGGGCGTTCGCCTGTGGTCACGTACTTGTCTGTGTTGCCGCGAACGTAGACCGCGTTCTCCAGCGTCGAGAGGCGATCAAGCACGCCGACCGGATCAGGCCCGATGGCAGCCAGGTCGCCCAATACCCAAATCGCATCGACGCTGCCCTGTGAGCGTAGATCGGCGAGGACCGCGTCGAGCGCAATCGAGTTGCCGTGGATGTCCGAGAGAATAGCAAGACGCATCTTGAGCAATCCTTTTCGCGCAACGTGCATAAGCCGGTAGGGCAGGTTTCCATACCTGCCCGCTAGCGGCGGCTAAGAAAGCCGACCTACCGCCCATCCAGCCACGACCTGACTTGCGCTTCCAGCATGCTGAGCGGTATGCAGCCGTCGCACAGCACCACGTGGTGGAACTCGCGCAGGTCGAACTGCGCGCCGCGCTCCCGCTCGGCCAGCGCGCGCAGCTCGCGAATCTTCAGCTCACCCATCTTGTACGCCAGTGCCTGCCCCGGCCACGCGATGTAGCGATCGACTTCGTTCTCGATGTTGAGCAGGGTCAAAGACGTGTTTTCGGCCATGAAGTCGATCGCCTGCTGGCGCGTCCACCCCAGAACGTGCATGCCGGTATCGACGACCAGCCGGCACGCGCGCCACATCTCGTAGGCCAGGCGGCCGAAATCGCTGTGCGGATCCCGGTAGAAACCGACCTCGAGTCCCAGCCGCTCCGCGTAGAGCGCCCAACCCTCGCCGAAGGCTGTGATCCATCCGAAACGGCGGAAGTTGGGCATATCTGCAATCTCCTGCTGAAGCGCGATCTGCAGGTGGTGTCCGGGCACGGCCTCGTGAAGCGATAGCGCCTCGATCTCGTACAATGGCCGGCTCTTCAGATCATACGTGTTCACGTAGTAGACCCCGGCGCGCGTGCCATCGCCGGTGGGCGGGAAGTAGTACGCCGTCGTCGTGTAGGGCGCGATGAAATCGGGCACCGGCTTCATGCCATACGGCGTACGCGGCAGCGTTTTGAACAGGCGGGGCAGCTCCCCGTCGATCTTCTTCAGCACCAGAGCAACTTCCTTCATGAGCGCCTCGGGCGCGCCGACGTAGAAGCGATCGTCCGCACGGAGGAAGGTGACGAACTCGGCGAAGCTGCCCTGAAAGCCGACTTTGCGGATGATGTCTTCCATCCCGGCCCGGATGCGCTTCACCTCGGCAAGGCCGGTCTCGTGAATCTCTTCGGGCGAGGCATCGAGCGTCGTGAAGTAGCGGACACGATGCTCGTAAAAGGCGCGGCCGTTGGGCAGCGACGACGCGGCGACGTCTGCTCTCGCGGCGGGGAGGTATTCGTCGGCGACGAACTGCATCAGGGCCTGGTAGCCCGGCGCGATCGAATTCATGATGGCCGCGCTCCCCGCCCCGACCAGGCGCTGCCGCTCGGCCTGGCCGATCGCGTCGGGGAACTGGGTGAAGGGCCTGAAGAACACGCTGCGCGCGGCGTCCTCGACGACGTGCGAGCGCAGCGAATCCACGACGCCCTCGAGCACGGCTCTCGGCGGCGCGTAACCATCTCGCATACCAATACGCATCAGCTCGATGTGACCTTCCGCATACGCCCTGAACGCGCTCAGACGAGCGATGTAGTTCTCGTAATCCTTCGGCGTATCGAACGGGACGTACTCCGGCAGCTCGGCGAACGAGGAATGAAAGCCGCCGGTCTTCGACATCGGCATCAGGTAGGCGCGAAACCCGGTTTCCGCAATCTCATTTTCGAGCATGTGCATGAAGATGTCGTGATTCAGGCGCTCTTCAGACGTCAGAGCTGCCCGCTCGATCGCCCGCGCCCGATCGAGGAACGTGCGCATGCGAGCCAGCCGGCGCGTGAAGTCGGTCTCGGCGACAGACGGCAACCGATCGTCGTAACGGTGATCTCCGCACAGCGTTGCGAACAAAGGATCTTCCTGCATTCGGAATTCCCATTCGTCGCTAAACAACTGTCGAAGCTGAGAAGAAGCCGTACTCTCGGCAGGCATCACTCATCCTCCAGGTGGCCTGATTTTCGGTGACTGCTCAGCCTCACCCCCCGACCGCTTCGCGTCTCCCGAAGTGAAAAAGCGCACTTCTGGAGAGGGGGAGCGCGACTCCCCTCTCCTGAGAACTGCTTTTCGTTCTCAGGAGAGGGGCTGGGGGTGAGGTGCAGCCGGTTTCCCCCTCATGCCCTCGCGCCGAACACCTTGCGCAGCGCGCGCAAGCTCCGCTCGGCGCCAGAAGGGGAAGACACTCTCATTTCCTCATGATACGCTCGCTCGACGTTGACCGACCAGACGTCGTGCTTCTCCCCGAACAGGTTGCGCACGGCGAGCATGGCCGTGAGCATCGAATGATCCTGGTTATTATACATGTGCATCCCGTTGCGCCCGACCGTCTGCAGGTTCGAGAGTGTCTCCAGGAAGCGGCGGATGGTCTGCAAGTACGATTCGTATTCGCCGGTGTAGACCGGATAGGCTTTCGGTTGGCGGATGACGACGCCGTCCTCCGCGTCGACGGCCTGCGCCAGCCCAAGCCTTTCCAGCTCGGTCGCCGCCATCCGGATTAAGTCGGTGTCACCCATGCGCCAGACGTCGTCTTCGACGGTGCAGAAGTATTCGAGGCCGAGGCAGGTCTTGCCCGGATCGGCGACCATGTCCGCGCTCCAGTTCTTGAAGTTCTGGATGCGCGCCACACGCACGTTTGGCTCGTGAATGTAAATCCAGTTGTCGGGGAACACATGCGCCCGGTTGACCACGAGCGCGACGGTCAGGAAATCGCGATAGGTCAGCCGAGACGCGACCGCTCGCACCGCGTCGGGCGCCGGGGGATCGAGCGAGGCGACCAGTTCGCCGATGGGCATCGTCGAGATGACGGCATCGGCTTCGATCATCTCTTCGCGTCCGTCACGCCGGGCGGCCACGCCGATGGCGCGATCATCGCGATACAACACGCGCGTCACTTCGGCATCGAGCCACACCTGGCTTCCGCATGACGCGACGATGCCGGCCACGCGCTCCCACAGCATGCCCGGCCCCTGGCGGGGATACTCGAACGCTTGAATCAGCGACCTGATCTGGCCGTCGCGCTGGCCGAATACCGCGTTCCACGATGCGCGCAGCAGTGACAGGTTCTGGATGCGCTGCGCCGCCCAGCGCGCGCTGATCTCGCTGCACGGGATGCCCCACACCTTCTCAGTGTACGACTTGAAGAAAATCTCGAATAGCCGGCGTCCGAAGCGGTTCGACACCCATGCTTCAAAGGTATCCTCGGGCCGATACGCAAACACTTGGGCGCGCAGGTAACTCAGCACGATGCGGGCGCTCTCAGGCAATCCCAGTTTCTCCAGCGCATCGCCCAGGCGCAGCGGGTAGGCGAACAGCTTGCGGTCGTAGTAAATGCGGCTGAGGCGCGGCCGCGTCAGCAGATCGTCGCCCAGCACCTCGCGCCACAGCGCTTCCACCTCTGGCACCTTGGTGAAGAAGCGATGGCCGCCGACGTCGATCCGATACCCCTTGTAAATCTCCGTGCGCGCCAGCCCGCCGACGCGCGGGCCTTTTTCCAGCACGATCGACCGGACGCCCAACTTGCTCAGCTCGTAAGCCGCCGTCAGCCCCGCCGGCCCGGCGCCGATGATGATCACCTTCTCTAAAGCCATTCCAACTCCCCAAACTTCAAACTTCAAAGTCCAAACTTCAAACTCGAAATTCCAACCTCCAATCTCTAATCTCCAATCTCCAATTACCGATCAATAATGCCCAAAGGCCCCACTCTGCCGCAGATGGCGTGTGGCGGCGCGAAGCGAGAATAACGCTATCGGCAGCAGGGCGACGGTGAAGATCAGCAGCGCCGCGATCTCCTGCCATACGCCGGCCAGCCCCCTGCCCTGCAGCAGCGCGCCGCGCAGCGCCTGCAGGCCGTACGTGAACGGCAGAAGGTATGAGATGACCTGCATCGCGGGAGGCAGCAAAGCAACCGGCACGAACACGCCACTGAACAGGTAAGTCAGCGCGCCGGCGATCGCGCCGACGGGCTCCGGTCGCTTGGTGCGCAGCGTGAAGGCAGCCGCGATCAGGCCCCAGCAGTACAGGCAGCCGACGAGCAAGACTGTCGCCACGATCGCGGCGGGCCAGTTCGCGCGCGAGAAGTCGGCGCCCAGCAGCGCACCCATCAGCAACTGCGCCAGCACCAGGAGCGTGCCTTCGCCGACGAGGAACACGGACGGGCCAAGCAATGCCAGCGTCATGGGCGTCGCCGTCGCCAACAGAGGCTCGAGCGTGCCCATCAGCATCTCCTCGCGCAGCGTGTTGGACAGCGAGCCTGTTCCGATCTCGACATACTTCGAGAACGCGCCGCCGATCAGCAGAAAGGTGAAATAATCGGCGTCCGGCACGACCTTCACGCCGGCCCGCTCGAACATCTCTGCCAGGAACACGTAGAACACGACCGTGACGAACGCGGCGAAGTACCGGGCGGCGAAATTCAGGCGGTACGAGCGCGCCATCTCAAAACCGTGCCACGCGAACGCGCTCAACTTCGCAACGATCATGTCCTTGCCTCACTATAGTATTGCCCTTGGCTCTACCGGATCGGACGGGAAAAGCTCGTCCCCCTGACCGAAAAGAACACGGACAAATTCATCGGACGCTGACAAGTCCGTGTTCGCTTCAGTCTGTGAGGTAAAATCCCCTTAAAGTTGGAAGAGCCCTGCCCTTCAATAACCACGTCAGCCGCGCAGATTTTTAACCACGGATGGCACGGATGGCAACCTCTTAACGTCCGTGTCATCCGTGTCATCCGTGGTTATGTACTCGCCAGTTGAACCCGACGACCAACAGCCCGATGATCGCGATCCAGGCGCCGACGACGCCCCACGTCCGCGCTCCGTCGACGATCACCGTCACCTCCGAGATCCACGTGTCGGCCAGGCCACTGCTGTTCACCTGAGCGTACACCGGATAACTCCACCTGTTGTAAAACGGGCTTTGGAACGGCAATGCGAACGATCGATACGCGCCGCTTGGATCGAAGTCTGATGCGCGCAAGACACGATGCAGCAGCAGCACGCCTTCTCCGGAAAAAACGTCGACCGAAAGCAAGGGAGCATCGGGCGCGGACGCCTTCCCGACCCGCGCCTCGAAGCGCAGCTCATACGAACCTACCGTCAGGTCTTTCAGCGCCGCGCTCTGGAGGACGATCCCGCCGGCGCCGGCAGGCGAATGCCACGCCGTGCGATCACCGTCCGTGACGATGCGCGACGCCGACGTGGCATCGGGATCCGGATCGACTCTACCGCCGCCGCCCATGGCCGGGAGCAGGCTCCATAAATCGACCGGTGTACGCGAATCGTAAGCCAGCACAATCGATTCGCGGTATCCAAACAGGCCGGGCTGGCTGAGCAGGATCGCCGTGTTCAGCAGGCTGATCGCGAGCATGGTCGCTGCGAAGATGCGAAAGGCCCATCCGCGGATGTGTGCGAAGGCCAGCCCCATCGGCGCGGCGAGCAGCGGCAGGCCGACTACCAGGTAGCGCGCCGAAATCTCCCAGGCGACCCAGAAGCCCCCCCACGCGGCGACCGCCGCGCACGCGATCACCAGCGGCGTCAGCAGCGCAAGCCCGCGCCCGTGCAGACGCCGCCACAGGAGCGGCAGCCCGATCAGCGCAACCAGGTAGATGGGCGAGTAGATCAACACGCCGCGCTGCTGATCGAGCCACCAGCCGGTCAGGCCGCGCAGCAGGCGCTCGACGGAAAAGCCCTCGAAGCCCTGCACTACCTGACCGGTGTCGAAGTCGATCGTGCTCGATCCACCGCCGCTCATCCAGGCGTTTGCCGCGAAGTAGCCCGCCAGCGAAATCAGTGGAATGCCGATCACCAGCGCCAGACGGCGTCCATCGCCGGGCCAGCGCCACGCGCTCCATAACGCGAGAAACGCGGCAATCGGAATGAACCTCGCGGAGAGCCAGGGCAGCCATCCGATGGCGAGCGGAACTCCCAGCGTGAAACGTGGGGAGTAAAGCGTAAAACGTGAGGAGTAAAACGTAAAACGTGAGGAGTAAAACGTAATCTGCCGCACGCTCCACACGACCAGCAGCGCGCCGATCATCTCCGGGTAAACCCGATAGGCGTAGACGGACAGCAGCGGCGTCAGCATCATCGCCGGCCACGTGACCAGCGCGGCAGCTCGATTCCCGGTGACCTCGACCGCGAGGAGATACACGTTGACTGCCACCAGCGCCGCGATGATCGCTAAGAACGCCGTGACGCCGGCGCGCCCGGCCAGTGCATAGGCGGGCGCGATCAGGATCGGCAGGCCGAGGTCGTGGGACAGGTACGACCGGCCGTCCCTGCCAACCCGCACGTGCTCGTCGATGGCGTGCGGATAGAACGACCACTGATCGTTCTGGGCATAGTTGTTCGCCACATCGAGATCGCCGTCGCGGGCGAGACTGTGCGCCGCAAGCAGGTAGTGCGGCTCGTCACTCTGTGGCTCCCATCCAACAACCGCCCAGGTTGATGGCAAAAGCACGACTGTCGCCGAGATCAGGAACACGACCCACTCCGGTCGGACACGAGCCGGCCAGCGTCTCTTCACGCGATCGGCGACGTGCCGGGACAGGCCAATCGCGAAAGCAACGCCGTTATACACGTAGTACAGCCAGTGCAGTGGAACGGCGCGCAGCGCAAAGAACCAGCCGCGCCTGGCGATGAAGAACCGGTAGAGGGACCGATTAAGCGCCAGCAGAGTGAGAGATAGCACGGCTGATGCCGGCCAGGCGAGCGGCCACCCCAGCCCGAGGCACACTGAGAGCAGCAAGACGTAGATCGTGACGACGCTGACTCGATTGTGCGTCTGCAAATTCAGATCGTTGACGAGCGCGCCATCGCGCAGAATAAGCTCCGTCCACGGCACGCCGCGGTCGAGAATGTCCGAGCGCAAGAGCGAGCGCAACGTCCACGTCTTCAGATGCTTGCCCTGCAGATTCTTGTCCAGCCTCAATTTGAAGCTGCACGCCTTCAGCCGATAGCCCAGCTCGATATCTTCGATGGCGGGGCGGTCGTAGCGCTCGCTGAAGCCGCCCGCCGACAGAAACACGCCGCGCCGGATCGCGCCGCACCCCGCCCAGAACGTCGACGCGTCTGCGCGCGCCGACTGATGCACGTAATGATGGAACAGGTTCTTGTATTGGGACAGGAAGTTCGGCGCGGCCGGATCGTCGTCATACGAGCCGAAGCACGCGGCCAGATCGGGATCGGCGGCGAAGTGACGAGCGACGCGGCCGATCGCGTCGGGGCGCAGCGCCACGTCGGCGTCGACGAACAGCACCACCTCACCCGATGCCGCGTGCGCCCCGAGGTTGCGCGCCTGCGCCGGGCCGCTGCCCGGGCGCGAGGTTTCCAGCACGCGCGCACCCCATTCTTGCGCCACGCGCGCCGAATCGTCGATCGAGCCATCGTCGACGACGATCACCTCGTGTGGAGCCGGATCGCATGCGCGTATGGCTTCCAGGCAGCACTGAAAGTTCGAGCCACCGTTCCGCACCGGTATGACGACCGAGATGGTAATCAGAGATTGGAGATTGGACTGCCCGCTGCGCGGGCGTGGAGATTCAGGGCTGGTCATCCGAATCTTCGGCTCGCCGACTGCTTGCGCCCCGCTCTGCGGGGTTCTTCGACTCCCGCAACTGCTCAGGCGTCATTGCGAGATAGCCATCACCTCAAGCGTGATGCATGAGGGCAGAAACTTGAGCGCGCGGATGGGCTATAATCGCAGGACGGATTCAGACAAGCTAAGACCACGCGCTCAGTGGTGTGTGAGAG
>Ga0209342_10001983_pt1 | contig 22411 bp, 18 predicted proteins | sample RifCSP16_2_FD_184023 | JGI IMG/M metagenome (GOLD analysis project Ga0209342, IMG submission 184023) | Soil microbial communities from Rifle, Colorado - Rifle CSP2_sed 16_2 (SPAdes) (version 2) | ecosystem: Environmental > Terrestrial > Deep subsurface > Rock core/Sediment | place: Rifle... | reverse complement strand
AAGCTCTCGGGCGAACTCCAGGACTTGGCATTTCCTTATGCGTACCCGGACGAGTATAAGTGGATAGTAGATAACGTAAAGGAGCGATACGAAGCACGTGAGGCGTATTTAAAAAAACTCAAACCGATTGTAGAAAAGGCTCTCGAAGATAACGGCATAGAAGTTTTGGCTATGGACTTTCGAGCAAAACGCTATGCAAGTTTATACAAAAAACTTTTGAGAAGCGAGATGAACCTCGAGAAGATTCACGACCTCGTCGCCTTCCGCATTATCGTAAAAGATATCGAAAGCTGTTATGGAAGCTTGGGTGTAATACATAACTTGTGGCCGCCGCTTCCGGGAAAGATTAAGGATTACATTGCGACTCCCAAGCCAAACGGTTATAGAAGTCTACACACCACAGTATTCGGACCGGATAAGAAATTAGTCGAGTTCCAAATTAGAACTGCCGAAATGCACCAGGAAGCGGAGAATGGGATCGCTGCTAGCTGGGCTTATGAAGAGAGCAAGGGGACGAAAACCTATAAAAAACGCAGAGCTGCAAGAGCAAATTTAAAGGAAGCGGCTTGGGTGGAACAGCTTCGATCATGGCAGAAAGGATTCGCCGATCCGGAAGAATTCATTGATGCTTTTAAAATTGACTTCTTAATGGACAGTATATTTGCTCTTACCCCAAAGGGCGCGGTCGTCGATTTACCCGCTGGAGCAACGCCGGTGGACTTCGCTTATCATATTCACAGTGATATCGGAAACCAATGCGTCGGCGCCAAAGTAAATGGCAAGATTGTTCCGCTAGATCACGTACTCGAGTCTAGTGATGTGGTAGAAATCATAACTCAAAAAAACAAGAAGCCATCGCAGTCTTGGTTAGATTTTGTTGTCACATCAAGCGCAAAGGCCCATATACGAAACGCCCTGAAGAACACGAGCAAGGGAAAATTGCTTGATACAAAAGCACAGAAAATCGAATTGAAAATTGTTGTGGAACACAGAACCGGTATTTTAAATGACGTATCTAGTATTATATCGCGCTCACACGTAAATATAATCACCCTTATTTCTGGGCCGCGTGATCGTGATTCGTATCACGTAATTAAAGCGCTGTGCGATACAGACAACAAAGACAAAATTCTCAAAATAATTTTAAAGCTTAAGACTCTGAAGGAGGTAAAGGAGATTGATTATCGTTTTGTTTGATAACTTTGTCTACAATCGCCTCGAGTTCCTGCGGTGAATAGAAGTTTATGGTTATTTTTCCACTTGCGCCCTTGCTCTGAAGCCCGATTTTTGTACCCAAGAACTCTTCTAGTTTATATTTTAGTGTTTCGATTTCTGGGTTAATTTGGACAATCGCATCCTCCGTAGCAACACCGCCTCTTCCCCTTTTAATTCTCAGGTCGGTTTCTCTAACATTTAGAGAATACTTTAGAATATCCTCGAAAACTTCGAATCGCAGAGCCGCATCGTCAACTGATAGTAAAAGCCTGGCATGACTTTCACTTAATTTTCCCTCGGCGACTGCGTTTTGGATTTCTGTGGGCAAGCCCAACAGACGCACTGCATTTGCGATTGTCTCTCTGCTTTTCCCGATACGAACCGCTATTTCGCGCTGAGTTAGGCCGAATTCATCTTGTAGTCTGGCAACCGCACGCGCGAACTCTATCGGATTCAAATCTTCCCGCTGAATGTTCTCGATTACCGCAATCTCAAGTTTCTCTCTATCGTCAGGCTCTTTTCGTATTATTGCCGGTACTGTATGAAGCCCGGCAATTTTTGCCGCCATCAACCTTCTTTCTCCTGTTACTAATTCGTATCTAACAGTCCATCCCGTTTCAGACTCGCTCTCAACTTTCGATATTACGAGAGGCTGGAGAATACCGAACTCCCTAATAGAGAGCGCGAGCTCTCTTAGCGCGTCCTCGTCAAAGTACTTTCTTGGCTGATGAGGGTTCGGAAAAATCTTATCTACTTCAATCTGAAAAACAGCGTCTTCCACTTTCTCTTCTGGCTTGGCATTTATATAGACGCTGGGAACTGACACATTGGTTTGGGGTTCTATGACGGGCGGCGCTTCTGTCGAAAGATTCTGCTCTTCATGCGGTGTAATATCGGGAGCTGTTTCCTCTTCCCGATATTGCTGTGGTTTATTCTCCCTCTCTTCCGGCGGGGGAATTAATGATGCGAGTCCTCTTCCAAGTGGCATATAGTAATCTTACTTAGTTCGTGTGTGATAGGTCAAAGCTAAAGTGAGTAGTGGACCTCTTCGTCGATAATTTCCTCTGCGAGACGACGATATGCTAGGGCGCCGGCCGAGCGGGGTTTATATAAAATGATGGGCTTATTGTGGCTTGGCGCTTCTGCAAGATCAACGGAACGTGGAATTTCGACCTTAAAGACCTTGTGCGGAAAATGCCTGCGGACATTTTTCGCCACATCGCGTGAAAGTCGTTCCCACTTGTTGTAGAGCGTAATTACCGCGCCTGAGACAACTAGCGGATGCCTTAAGTTATTCCTTATTAGCGTAACTGTGTCGAGTAACTGCCCTAACCCCTGGAGACCATAAAATTCAGACTGAACTGGTATCAGCACTTCGTCTGCGGCAACGAGACCGTTTACAGTTAATAGCGAAAGGGACGGGGGTAAATCGATTAAAATATAATCGTAGTGGTGACGCAGTTGGTTAATAAACTTTCGTAAGTAGTATTCCCTTTCAGGAAGAGGAACCAGCTCAATTAGCGCTCCGGCTAAATCGGACGAAGAAGGAATAAATTGATAGTTTATAATCCCACTATTTTTAATGATATCCATATACGACGCCTCCCCCAGAATTCCGTGGTATACGTGTTTATCAAAATCTCTTTCACTTGTGAGTGCGGCAGTTGCATTTCCTTGAGGATCAAAATCAATTAAAAGAACACGGCGACCCAGCGCAGCTAAATACGCCCCGAGGTTCACTGCGGTAGTGGTTTTACCAACACCGCCTTTCTGATTACAAATCGCTATTACACGCGCCATTTGGTATAGATTTGGTATATCTTATTTTGTATTGTATATTCAGCACGCGATAATTGAAACAACGGGCAGGTGGCGGAATGGTATACGCGATGGACTCAAAATCCATTGATGGCAACATCATGAGGGTTCGACTCCCTCTCTGCCCACAATATTTACTCGAGTATGCCGGTTGGCACGTCTTCTGTTTCTTTAGAAAGCTTGTTTTTCAGAAGTAACCAGGCGATCGCATACCCTACTATCCCCACGAGAAATCCTCCCAATATGTCGCTCGGCCAGTGCACAGCGGATCCGATTCTCGCGATACCTATAAGAAACACTCCTATAAGCCCCCACGTCCCTCCACGTTTGTCTGCATACCAAAGAGCAATCATCAGCGGCGCGATAAATGCGATATGCCCAGACGGGAACGATCCTGTGGCTTCGTGAGCACTCAATGGGTCAATGCCGAACGCAACAAACGGACGCGGTCTATCTAAAAAGAAACGGACAAGTGGCGTAAAAATTCCCCGCGATATGATTACTCCGAGAGCGCCGAGTGCAAATATATTCACACGCTCTTTCCAATTCTTGACCCGCACGAGATAAATCCCAAACACGAACGTCAGAATATAAATGAGGTATTGCGAAAAAAATACAAAAACGCCATCGATTAAGAAAGATTTTCCGATGAGGCCGTGTAAAAATTCGAATACTACAGAATCGATTTCCGTCATTTCTGTACGTAGGGCAGAAACGCCATAAATCGCGCTCTTTTAATCGCGCGGGCAAGACGGCGTTGGTGCTTAGCACAAGTTCCCGTATATCTGGGATCGATAATTTTCGCTTGACTGGAAATAAATCTACCTAGGAGCTCTGTATCCTTGTAGTCTATGTCCTGGACGTTTTGCGAGCAGAAGAAACACTGTTTTTTCTTGTGTATGGCCATTTTTAGAATGGTAAGTCTTCAGGCTTTATATCATCGGAGTCAAGATCTATAACCGGCATATCTTCCTGCTTATTATCGGTCTCAGTTTTGTCTTCACTTCCAGCGCTTCGAGTTGCGGTGCCTGCCGCCCTTGGACCTAGCTGAATGCGCTCAGCAACAATTTCTGTCGTTTTTCTGGTTTGCCCATCTTTGCCCTCCCAAGATCTTGTTTGTAGTCTTCCCTCGATCATTATAAGATTCCCTTTCTTGGAAAATTGATTTACGACATCGGCTTGCCTACCCCAGGCGACAATATTATGAAATTCTGTCTCCTCTCTCTTGTTACCATCTTTGTCAGCCCAGTTTCTATTTGTGGCAATTGAGAATGACGTAACATGCGCCCCGGATGGCGTTGTCCTCAGCTCAGGGTCGGCAGTCAATCTACCTATTAATACAACTTTGTTTAGGTTCATTGCAGAATTTCTTCCAATTTCTCTTCTAATAGTTCGTTGGATAAGGTACCGTCATCTGGCTCTTCTCTCTTTGTGGGTTTACGTCGAGCAGGCTTAGTAGACTCGCTCGGCGCACTACTAGATGGCACTTCAGCGGTCCTGTTTCTTGCCGGCTGTGGTTCTACAATTAGTGTTCTGATGATTTCTCCCTCGAGCTTAACTGCATCGGTAAACTTGGAAACCGAATCCGCAGAAAGCTCACAATTGATGCACCCAAAGAACGCCGATGCTTCTCCCTTCATTGGATATGCAAGCTTCATCTTTTTAAGATCCACTTCTTTTAAGCCCTCTGCGCCAAGGCGGGTTAGGTGCTTTACTATAATGGCCGCGCCGTTCTCGCTTTTAGCCAGGAAGGAAACCTCGTATAGCTTCTTATCGTTCTCTTTCATACAAGCATGAGATTAACAGAGGGGATATAGCAAAGTCAAACTTGTGCTAATTTTCAACTCTCTCGTCCATTCCTTCGTCCTCTGGGACGTCTATCTCCCCCCTAAAAGCTGCGCCGATTGGCACAAGGCGTCCGATAATTACGTTTTCCTTGAGTCCCCTTAAGTTATCGATTCTGCCCTCGCTTGAGGCTTTAATAAGCACTCTTGCAGTTTCCTGAAATGAGGCGGCTGCCAAAAATCCATCTCCGGAAAGTACTGCCTTCGTAATACCAAGAATTAATTCTCTTCCTTTGGCGCGTTCCTTTCCAGCATCTTTCACGAAGCTATTTACTTCCTTATATCTGGATTTATCTACGATGTCGCCGACGATAAAATCTGTGTCTCCTGGATCTACGATTTCGACGCGACTAAACATTTGACGCACAATCACCTCCATGTGCTTGTCGTGAACAAGGGCACCCTCGGATCTATAGATGCGCTGTATTTCACGTATGAGGTACCGCGCCGTATCAGCTTTGCCTTTCAGCGCGAATAATTCTTGCGGATCGAGACTGCCGGAGGTGAGTTGGTCTCCGGGCATAACCTTATCTCCCACTTTTACAAGAATTTCTTTTGACCTAAGAACGGAGTGCTCCACAAGTTTGTCTTTCTTGGCTGTTGCTCCCTTCTTCTTAATTTTCACGATTTGTAGTGCGCCGTCCTCGGATATATCCTCTACTGTTCCTTCTATCTCCGATAAGAGACCTTTCTGTTTGGGTATGCGACGCTCAAAAAGCTCATCGACTCTTGGAAGACCGGTCGTGATATCACGCCCCGCCAAACCACCTCCGTGAAAAGTTCTAAGTGTAAGCTGTGTGCCAAGTTCACCAATCGATTGCGCTGCGACTATACCAACCGCCTCGCCAATTTTTACATCTTCATTTGTCCCTAAATCTAATCCATAACACTTCGAACAGAGACCATAAAGAGTCTTACACGTTATCGGTGACCTGACTTCGATTGATTCTATGCTCTTGTCCAAAGCTATTTCTGCGGCAGCTTCCGCGGTGATTATTTCTCCGGCCTTAGCAACGATTTTCTTGCCTATCTTAATATCGTTTAATGGAACTCTCGAGAATAGTCTGTCTGTAAAACCGTAGCTGTATTCCGCTATCTCATCTTCTTTATAAACCGTTATGCCTGTCGTCGTCTTACAATTATCTTCTTTTATAACCATGTCCTGAGCGGCATCTATAAGCCTGCGGGTAAGATATCCAGCCTCAGCTGTTCTTAGAGCAGTGTCTACGAGACCCTTACGTGACCCGTGGGTTGATATAAAGTACTCCAAGCTTGTGTGTCCTTCTTTGAGGGATGTACGAATCGGTAGTTCGATGCTTTCACCTTTAGGGTTTGCAACGATTCCTCTCATGCCAGCCATTTGGTTCGGTTGGTTCCAAGACCCCCTAGCTCCGGACTGGATGATAACCGATATCGGGTTTGATTCTCCAAGACTTTCTGGAACCCTTTGGTCAACTTTGCTCTTGGCTTCTGACCATACCTCTATGCTTCGCTCTCTACGTTCAGCGTTTGTAAGAAATCCGTCCTGATATTGCTTGCCGATGAGATCAACTTTTGCGCTCGCTTCTTCCAAAATTTCTTTCTTGAGTTTGGGCACAATGATGTCACTTGCGCCAAGGCTGATGCCAGACACGGTCGCGTATTCGAACCCGACGTCTTTTATCTTGTCTAGCGTATCGCGAGCTGTCTCCGCGCCATAGATATTTATAAGTTTTCCGACAAGGCTCGTGAGCGATTTTTTTGTAACCGTCTCGTTAAGGAATGCATGCTCCTCGGGTAGGGCTTCGTTAAATATAACCCTTCCACAGGTCGTTCTCATTTTACCCACGTAGACAGGAGTGGATAGTTTTATGTAGTCGTTGTTGTAGGCAAGCTTTGCCTCTGCTCCCGATGAAAAGTGTTTTTCCGGAGTTCCGCTTTCTTCAACCATTCGAGTTACATAGTGACAACCGAGCACTATGTCTTGTGTTGGGACCGTAATCGCTTCACCCGAGGCCGGTTTTAGCAGATTGTTTTTTGATAGCATGAGTCCGCCCGCTTCGAACTGCGCTTCATCTGACAATGGCAAGTGGACTGCCATCTGGTCACCGTCGAAGTCCGCGTTGAATGCAGCACAAACCATAGGGGGAATTTGAATAGCTAAGCCCTCTACAAGAATCGGCTTAAATGCCTGGATACTTAATCTATGTAACGTTGGTGCGCGGTTTAGTAGAACTTTCTTATCGGCTATAACATCTTCTAAAATTTCCCACACTTCCGGAGGCGCCTGGTCAATTAAGCGGTTTGAGTTCCTGATGTTATATGCCAGGCCGTGCTCTATAATTTTGTGTATTACAAACGGGCGGAAAAGTTCGAGCGCCATTCGTTTTGGAATTCCGCACTCATCAAGGCGCAAATTAGGACCGACGACGATTACTGAACGGCCAGAATAGTCGACTCTCTTACCGAGGAGGTTCTGCCTAAATCTTCCCTGCTTACCCTTTAACATATCTGACAGAGATCTTAGCGGCCGCCTTCCACGGGCAGTTTGCTTTGATCGAGAGTTATCGATCAACACATCAATTGCTTCTTGCAACATTCTCTTTTCGTTTATGACGATCACGTCTGGAGCTTTAAGCTCAAGCAACTTCTTTAGCCTGTTGTTTCTGTTTATTACCCTTCTGTAGAGATCGTTTAGGTCGGATGTCGCGTAACGGCCACCGTCTAGCGCGACCATCGGCCTTAAGTCTGGGGGGAGAATCGGCAGAACTGTTAATACTGTCCACTCGGGTCTTATTCCGTTTGTGATCATCGACTTCATGAGCTTCAGCCTCCTCAATAATTTTTTTCTTCGTGCCGCGTCTCTTGAGCTCTTAAGTTCTTTCTCAACATCCTTGACTGCTTTTGCGAGATCTATACTCTCGAGGACTTTTCTAACACCTTCACCGCCGCTCATCACCGTGAATGCATTCCCGAATCTTTTTCCAAAATCTATGAATTCTGCTTCGCTTAGAATTCTTCCTGGGCGCAAATCATTTAAGAAGTCCCGCGCACCCATCGCAGCTGTTTCAAGCTCCGATTTCTTCTTATCCTGTTCGTTTTGACGTGCTTTGTATTCTTTTTCCACATCAGCCAGGGCGGCTTTTCTTTTTTCTTCGTCTACTGCTGTAACAATGTAGGCTGCGTAGTAAACTACTCGCTCAAGCTTTTTCAGCGGTTCGTCTAACACAAGGCTCATTACAGATGGCACGTTTTTCAGAAACCAGGTATGTGCAACTGGGGTTGCAAGCTCGATGTGCCCCATTCTTTGGCGTCTTACTATCGAGCGTGTTACTTCGACACCGCATTTGTCGCAAACCACACCCTTGTAGCGAATTTTTCTATATTTACCGCAATAACATTCCCAGTCTTTTGTCGGCCCAAATATGCGCTCCGAAAATAGTCCGTCTTTCTCAGGACGTTGTGTTCTATAGTTAATCGTTTCTGGCTTTGTGACCTCGCCGTGCGACCACGAAAGTATATCCTCGGGTGAGGCTATTCTAATCTTCAACGCTTCAAAATCTGTTCTTCGTGGCATATCTACTTACTTTTATGTATTCTCTTGTTCTTCCTCTCGTCCTCTTCGGTTCCGATCTCGTCGTCCTTACCTCTAACCTGCTCGACAGATAATCCAAGTGCTTTTAACTCGTTTACCATTACGTTAAAGGATGCTGGGATATTCTGCTTTCTAACTCTATCGCCACGCACTATTGCTTCGTAAACCGCGGAGCGCCCCGACACATCGTCCGATTTTATAGTAAGCATCTCCTGGAGTGTGTGCGCTGCCCCATAACCTTCTAGGGCCCATACCTCCATCTCACCGAACCTTTGTCCGCCAAGCTGTGCTTTACCACCCAACGGCTGTTGGGTAATTAGAGAATATGGACCTATCGAACGCATGTGTATTTTGTCAGCGACTAAGTGGTTCAACTTCAAAATATAGATAACGCCGACTGTTACATCGCCCTTGAACGGCTGGCCCGTCCGTCCGTCGTAAAGTTTCGCTTTACCGGTCTCCGGTAAGCCGGCTTTTATCAGCTCTTCCTTGATTTGCTCTTGTGTCGCTCCAGCGAAAACTGGCGTGCTAGCTCGATACCCAAGAGTTTTTGCTGCCCAGCCCAGGTGTGTCTCGAACAATTGTCCAAGATTCATTCTGGACACAACTCCGAGTGGATTTAGAATTATGTCGACAGGCGTGCCGTCTTCCAAGAATGGCATGTCCTCGACTGGACGAATTTGAGATACAACACCTTTGTTACCGTGACGACCGGACATTTTGTCGCCGGCTTGGATATTTCTCATAGTCGCCACTTGAACGTGTATTTTCGAGATCACTCCCGGGTCAAGCTTTCCTCCATCTCCTTTTTCGCGTGAGAATACCTTTATACCCACGACTCTGCCGGATTTGCCGTGCGGTAATTCAAGCGAAGTATCTTTGACGTCCCTCGCCTTCTCTCCAAAGATTGCACGTAGAAGTCTTTCTTCAGGCGTTAGTTCGCTTTCTCCTTTAGGAGAAATTTTACCGACGAGGATATCGCCACCCCTAACTTCAGCACCGATGCGAATTATACCCTCTTCGTCCAAATTTCTAAGTTTATCTTCCGAGACGTTGGGGATGTCCGGAGTTGTAATTTCGGGTCCGAGTTTTGTATCACGCACATCGACTACGTGTTCCTCAATGTGAATCGAGCTGTAGATTGCCTCTCTTTGAACTTTTTCTGAAAGAATTATGGCATCCTCAAAGTTCGCACCTTCCCATGAAGTGAAGGCTACAACAAGATTTTGTCCCAGAGCCAAAACTCCATTTTCAGTAGATTGGCCATCTGCCAACGCCTGCCCTTTCTTAATTTTATCTCCTCTTCTAACAAGAGGTCTGTGCGAAATCGCCATGTACTGATTCGACATCTTAAATTTGTCGAGTTTGTACTCTTTCTTTTTCCCATCGTTAGCGTTCTTTATAATAATGTGGTCGCCATCAACCTCGGTAACAGTCCCGGGGGTCTCAGCTAGGATTACTCTGCCCGAATCTCTCGCTACTTTCTCTTCTACGCCAGTACCGACGTACGGCGCTGCCGGGCTAATACATGGGACCGCCTGTCGCTGCATGTTTGATGCCATTAGAGCTCTATTCGCATCGGTGTGCTTCAGAAACGGCACGAGGGATGTTGCAACACTGACTAACATATTTGGAGCGACATCGATAAAGTCAACTTCGGAAGCCGCGCAAGTTCCCGCTTTGCCTTTTATCCTGCCGTCTACCGTACTATCCGTGATTACTTTTTTGTCGTTGAATTTCGCACTAGCCGAAGCTATGTTAAATTTTTCTTCTTCTTTAGCGTCAAGCCAGACAACTTTGTCTGTTAACTTTCCTTTTTCAACTTTTATGTACGGCGTAACAATGAACCCGTATTTATCCAGCTTCGCGAAACTCGCAAGACGATTAACAAGTCCTATGTTTTGCCCTTCCGGTGTTTGAATCGGACATATACGACCGTAGTAAGAAGTATGTACGTCGCGCACTTCCATTCCGGCACGCTCACGAGTAAGTCCTCCGGGACCGAGTGCCGTAATAATTCTTTTGTGCTCTAGCTCATCCAGCGGATTTACCTGACTCAAGAATTGCGACATCTGTGAGGAGGCGAAAAATTCTTTTACAACAGCGACAAGTGGACGTGGGTTAATAAGCTGAGCTGGCGCGATATTTTCCATTTCTGGAGTTGCCATTCTATCTTGGGCGATTCTTCTAACTCTGGTAAATCCAACTCTTAGGCGGATCTGAAGAAGCTCTCCTAACGCGCGGACTCTACGTCTGCTTAGATTGTCTACATCGTCAGACTCGGCGTTCGGATCATTATTCAAACGGATAATTTCTTTGATTACATTTATTAAGTCGTTTAACGTGAGTAGCTTGCTTACTTCCTTGTTGTTCTCAAGTCTCTGATTCAGCTTGAACCTTCCAACTTCGGATAAGTCATACCTGTCCTCTTGCTGGAACATTGAATCTATAAGTTTCTTCGCATCCTCCGGTGTTGCAAGGTCGCCGGGTCTAATGCGCTGGTAAATTTCGAGGTATGCGTCTTTGACCGACTCTGTGGTGTCCTTCTTTAGTGTCTGGGCGATTGGCGAACCGAGTTCTTTTTCTATATTCTTTCGATCCATTCCGAAAACCTGAAGAAGTATCGTGGCTGGGACTTTTCTGTTCCTATCAATTTTCACGCTTATGGCCCCGTCTGGATCTGTCTCAAACTCCAACCATGTTCCACGGTTTGGAATTAACTTTGCGCCGAAGAGTTTTTTACCACGATACATATTAAGTTTGAAGTAAGCTCCTGGAGATCTTATGAGCTGGGAGATTACGACTCGCTCAACACCGTTTATTACAAATGTCCCCCTGCTTGTCATTACAGGAAAATCTCCCAAGTAGACTTCCTGCTCTTTGCTTCTCTTAGTTCCTTTTCTAACAAGGCGAACTTTGGCACGAAGCGGAGCTTCATATGTCATCCCTTTGAACCTAGCCTCCTCTTCGGTGTATTTCGGTTCATCAAAATAATAGTCTACAAAATGTAGCTCTAGGTGCTTGTCTGAATAGTCAGTGATTGGCGATATCTCCTTGAATAATTCTTTCAATCCCTCTTTTCTAAACCACTCGTAAGACTCCGTCTGTATTAAAGCTAAATCGGGCTGCTCAACTAAAGCGCCCGAGTGAGATGAGAATGTCTTCGTTGGAAGTTTTGGCATGAGAATAAGGCGGCCGATTCAATAAACGGTTTTTATTCCTCTAAATTTTAATAGCCTAGGTATTTAACAACATTACTGTTGTGTTCGTCAAGACTTGAAGCAAACACAGCCCTTCCAGTCTCCGGATCGGAAATATAATACAAATATGGAGACTTTTCTGGATTTATGCTCGCTTCTATCGCATCGAGGCCCGGGTTCCCTATCGGACCCGGAGGAAGACCCCTATGTAGGTAGGTATTGTACAGTGAATCAATTTTTTTGTCACTATCTGTGATTGGTAAACACGGATCCCCTTTTAGGTAGCATATCGAGGCGTCTATCTGAAGCGGAATCCCGGCTTCTAGCCTTTTTTGAATTACACCGGCAACGATTCTGCGATCTTCCGAGTGTGGTACTTCTGCCTCTATTAAAGAGGCTATTATAATAACCTCTTTAAGCTCTTCAGCGGATAGATTCTCGACAGACAAAGATTTTAGTTTGCTGTTAAAGTTCTCCTCAAATTTTCCTTTAACAACATCTAGGCTTGAACCGAGAAAGAATTCATATGTATCTGGGAATAGGAATCCCTCGAGCTCTTTTGGCAGTGTACTATCTGCTAAAACGCCTTTAGCATTTAGGATGCTGTTTACCTCGGATGCCGTCGAGCCTTCCCTAATCGTAACGGTTGCCTTTGGGGTTTCCGGTGGCTCACGAAGACTGACTCTCGAAACCATGCTAGCAAGCCCCATAATAAACAGCGCGGTTACCGCCGCGAGTATAAGTGATGACTGTTTCATTAATATCCTACTCTCTTTTCCGTAACACTCTGCAGGATGCCAATGAGCGCCGCTACTGTCAATAAGTTCGACCCTCCGTAGCTTACAAATGGCAATCCTATACCTATAACTGGCAAAAGCCCCAAGGTCGAACCCATATTGATAATGAAATGAATTAGCAACACTAAAACTGTTCCTAGCGCGACGAACCTTGGCATATTGCTGTTACTCTCGCGGCCCCTTTTAAGCAATCTGTAAATTAGAAACACAAACGCGGACACAAGAATAAATCCTCCCAGGAAGCCCCACTCTTCAACGAAGGCGGCGAATACGAAATCTGTCTCGGCCGCTGGGAGAAATCCGAGTTGTACTTGGGTGCCACCGCCGAATCCCTTTCCAAAAAATCCGGCTGATCCTATGGCAATCTTCGACTGAGCAACGCTGTAATTCACTCCCAAAGGATCTTCTCCTGGTTGAAACAATGCCGCGACTCTCGCCTTCTGATAATCCGCGAATAGAAAACCCCACGCTAGAGCTCCAATTATAGCGAATACTAATAAGCCAATGAGAATATATTTTTTTGGTATGCCGCTTAAAAGCAGATACCCAAGCCAAATGCCTAAGAGAACAAGACCACTGCCAAGATCCGGCTGTAAAAGGACAACTACCGTTGGGATAAAGAAATATAAAAAGGAGGTAGTTATAATTCCTAATCTCGCTATCGCTATGTGACGTGTGGCGAAAAAGCTAGAGAATAGAATTATTAACGCCGCTTTCATAAATTCGGACGGCTGGATTTGGAATGGCCCTAATACAATCCAGCTACGAGCTCCATGTATCACCGGAGCTATAAGATATGTAATAACGAGGAGGAGGAGAATCGAGAAATAGATTCCAAAGATAAACCACCTGTAGTTAAATAAAGCCCGCAGATTCGAAAATGGTAGGCCTAGCATCAAAAAAAGTGCAGCAGAAAGCCATATAAGTTGCTTCATAAAAAGCCCCGTATCACTTGCCGCTATTGTGAGAAGTCCTGCCACAATGAGAACGACAACAGCTCCGAGAATCCCCCAATCGAGTCTAGCGGAAATTAATCGACTCATGGGCTTTGTACAATCTCACTGAATATTTTTGTCTCTACTTCGCTTTGTCCCAATTCCGCATCAAGTTTTGGAAAAAATACTGTGAATGCTTTTTCTTGAGCTACACCGATATTTTGTACATCCACGGCAGATGCGCCAAGCACACTTTCTCCTAAATCTAGAAGGAGCGCTGTTACTCTTACGCGTTTTATAATATCTAGTGAATCGTTAAACGCTCTGCCAGTAATTCTTGCTCCGTCATCCGTTACGACGGTTTGCAAGTTCCTTAATTCCACCTCGGGAAGTTTCGTCGTTGAGTCTTCGTCCCATTTTGCATTTGTTATTTCTATTGTCGCTTTCGAAACATCATCTTTATTCAGAGCTATGCCGGGGATTACTATGTATCTTTCACTTTCTTCATTGATTGACGAAGCGCCGCTTAGCGATTGGAGCGAAGTATTAAAGGTTCCGAGAATGTTGATTTTGTATTCGAAGGTCGCGTTATAATTAATCGGATTAACCACTTTAGCGAGTACAGTAACCCTTCCTTCCCCGGCCCGCATAACACTAATCGTTTGAGTCTCGAGTTTTGCGTTTTTTATTTCGCAGGGAATACATGTCCCGTCACAATCTACGCTGAGCTCGTTTTGATTTAGTATGCCGTCAAAACACGTCGGCGTTTCATAAAAGTAAACTTTATAAACTCCAAGCCCCACTAATGCAAAGACGATTAAGTATAGTGAACCGTATGTAACTTGCTTCAGGAACCTCATATAAATATTTTACTCTAGATTTTTCCAATGTGTAATTTTAAATACAGAAATCCCGCCGTGGTGGCGGGTTTCAATTTATAATCTCCACTGATATCCCGGCAAAGCTTACTTTCGCCTTGTGGACTATCATCGGCGCATTGCGCTTTCACTTCTCTGTTCGGAATGGGAAGAGGTGGTACACACAATACTAAATCACCGGGAAATCGGTAGAGACTATAGTGTATTTTTATCAACTTCTGAATGGCCAGCTCCTTACGATAACGGTCTATTAGTACTCCTTGGCTAAACACGTTGCCGTGCTTGCACCTAGAGCCTATCAACCTGGTAGTCTTCCAGGGACCTACGTCTAATCTTGAGATGGGTTTCGCACTTAGATGCTTTCAGCGCTTATCCCGTCCGAACATAGCTACTCGGCAGTTCACTTGGTAGCAAAGCCGATAGACCAGAGGTTCGTTCAACCCGGTCCTCTCGTACTAGGGTCAACCTCTCTCAAACGTTATACGCCTACAGTAGATAAAGACCAACCTGTCTCACGACGGTCTAAACCCAGCTCGCGTACCCTTTTAATTGGCGAACAGCCAAACCCTTGGGACCTGCTTCAGCCCCAGGATAGGGTGAGCCGACATCGAGGTGCCGAACACCGCCGTCGATATGGACTCTTGGGCGGTACCAGCCTGTTATCCCCGGGGTAGCTTTTATCCGTTGTCTCCGGCCGTCCTATAAAGGACCGTCGGGTCGCTAAGTTCTGCTTTCGCACCTGCGCGACTTGTAAGTCTTGCAGTCAAGCCAGCTTGTGCCTTTATACGTCCAGTCCGATTTCCATCCGGACTAAGCTGACCTTAATAAACTCCTCCGTTACTCTTTAGGAGGAACACGCCCCATGTAAACTGTCCGCCAGGCACTGTTCCATAAGGTTTTTGCCCTTAAGGTTAGACTTTAACGTTCAAAAGATGGGTGTTTCATTGGCGACTCCACACGGACCGAAATCCATGCTTCAAAGTCTCCCCACTACGCTACGCATTCGGACACTAAAGACAATACCAAGCTCCAGTAAAGCTCCCGGGGTCTTCTCGTCCCACTGCAGGTAACCCGCATCTTCACGGGTATTGCATTTTCACCGAGCTCCTCGCTGAGACAGCTTTCTAGTCGTTACGCCTTTCGTGCGCTCCGGAACTTACCCGGAAAGGAATTGCGCTACCTTAGAACGGTTATAGTTACCGCTGACATTGACGGGGGCTTCACCCAGTGGGCACCCAGCACTTTGTATTCGAAATTTCGAGTACAAAGTGCCGGGCACTCCCAGGATTAACCTTCCCGCATCGGTCAGGCGTCAGCCCCTATACATCCACTTACGTGTTAGCAGGGACCTGTGTTTTTAGTAAACAGTCGCCAGAAAAACTTTCGCTGCGGGCCGACCGAGGTCGGCCAGGCCTTATTCCTAAGTTACGGCCGCTTGATTGCCGAGTTCCTTAGCGAGGAATCACTCGTTCCCCTTGGGCTACTCGCCCTATCCACCTGTGTCGGTTTGCGGTACGGGGCCGACATAATTAATCTTAGAAGTTTTTCTTGGAAGCCTATTCAGAAAAGTTGATCAGGCAAAAACCTGACCTTCCGCCGATTCCCGAACCTCATCATTAAAGATAGCAGTCCGGACTTACCATGACTGCGGCTCTTGGAATAAGCGATGCGAAACCATTAACGCACTCTTCCTTATTTGCTCCGTCCCTTCATCGAATTATGTCGGCGGGCTGGAATGTTGACCAGCTGTCCATCGGCTACAGCTTTCGCTATCGCCTTAGGCTCGCCTAACCCGTGGATGATTGACATTGCCACGGAAACCTTGGATTTTCGGGGATCCGGTTTCTCACCGAATTTGCGGTTACTCATACCAACATTCTCTCTTCCCAGCGCTCCACCCGCCGTTACCGGTCAGGCTTCAGTGCCCTGGGAATGCTCTCCTACCACTCCACCAACGCGAACGTTGGTGAAATCCGTATCTTCGGTAGCTTGTTTAGCCCCGTGAATCTTCGGCGCAACTCGCCGTCGAATAGTGAGTTGTTACACTTTCTTTTAAGGGTGGCTACCTCTAAGCCAACCTCCTATCTGTCTATGGCGAATCACAACCTTTCACACTTAACAAGCATTTTGGGACCTTAGATTACGATCAGGGCTGTTTCCCTTTTGACCATGGAGCTTAGCCCCCACAGTCTAACTGCCGTACTGAACCTCTCGGTATTCGGAGTTTGATTGGTGTGATGAGCTTGCGCCCTGTTCACACCATCCAGTGCTCTACCCCCGAGGGGAATCATACGACGCCAGTCCTAAAACTGTTTCGGAGAGAACCAGCTATTACCAAGCTCGATTAGCTTTTCACTGCGTACCTCAGCTCATCCAAAGACTTTGCGTCATCTACTGGTGCGGACCTCCCCCCACCTTTCGGCGGGGTTCATCCTGGCCAAGGTAAGATCGCCTGGCTTCGGGTCTTGTACGTGCTACTACCAAACCGCTACTTCGCGCCTAAGCGCAAAGTAGCGGTTTTATCGCGCTATTAACACTAGCTTTCGCTTCGTTTCCATCCCATTGGGACTTAAACTTGCAACACACACAAACTCGTTGGTTCATTCTTCAATAGGCACGCGGTCACCCCCTCTTGAACCGAAGTCCAAGAGTAACGGGCTCCCACTCCTCGTAGGCATATAGTTTCAGGTCTATTTCACCGCCCTCACCGGGCTACTTTTCACCTTTCCCTCACGGTACTGGTTCACTATCGATCACAAAGTATATTTAGCCTTACCCGATAGTTCGGGCAAATTCCCACAACACTTTAGTGTGTCGAGGTACTCAAGACTAGGTCATGTAAACATGACTAGAAACAGAGAGTTCATTAGCTTTCGCCTACGGGACTATCACCCTCTTTGGTCAGACTTTCCAGTCTACTCGACTAGCAAATGAATTTTTGACTCTCCTCCATCTCTTACGAACATCCACTATGCGATGTTCGTAAGAAACAGAAAATTTCTATCTTACAACTCCACAGATCTCAATTGTAAAAAATAAAAGATCTCTGGTTTGGGCTTCTCCCTCTTCGCTCGCCGCTACTAAGGGAATAACGTTCGTTCTCATTTCCTCTGGGTACTGAAATGTTTTACTTCCCCAGGTATGCTCAACTGACCTCTTATGTGTCAGAGTCTCCGACGTTCAGTCGGAGGGGTTGCCCCATTCGGAAATCTCCGGATCGTAGGTTACTACACACCTCCCCGAAGCTTATCGCAGCTACGTCGCGTCCTTCATCGCTACTTTGTGTCAAGGCATCCACTATACGCCCTTACAAGCTCCGCCGAAGCGGAGCAATTCGTAAGAAACCGGCCATTCAAAAGTTGATTTTGAATGACACTATTTTTATTTGTCCATCATTTTTGGTTTTCCTCTCAGGCTCGTCGGGAAAACCACTATTTTTAACCAACTCTCTTTGCACTCGGGGACTAAAAAACCGCTCTCTACAAGCGGCACCCTCGACACGGTAAAACCCGTCGTTCGTTAGCCGCTTGATGTTCTTTGCAATCTGTTCATTCCTGGGGGTGATTATATACTCTCCGGTCAATCGGTGTCAATATCAATTCTAGTCGTTGTAGTACGTCCCCGGAATCTTGTCGAAACATGCCTCAACAACCTCTCGGTATCGCTGTGGCGGCAGATCTGTAATCGGTGTCTGATCCTGCAATTTACAGTAATCAAGGCTGTTATTCGCATTGCACTCAGTGAGTAATTCTCCTAGCTCTGTACTAATGAAGTTACGCAGACAAGTTACGCTGGTGCCAATGGGACAGGAACTCGATATTAGCCTCGTATCGTAGTCCTGCTTGCTCTCATAATCTGCTCTGCTTTCCCAGAATAATCTCCCGTCGAAACTAATGGCCACGACGGGGAAGGTGCACGTAAAGGACTTTACTGTGTCCTTCGTTATCTCCACATCTGACGTCCCAGGTTCGCCGGATCCTGGACCGCTTGGTACTGTGCAACTACCAGTAGCCGGATCGTTCGGGTCAGTAAATCTGCATATGCCCGATTGGCACTCACTGTTATCGAAGCACGAGCTGCCTCCAGGCGCGCCGGAGGTCTCACCATCACCTGGGGCTGTGCCTGTTGCATCAGATGGGCAAGTTTCCTCTATCGCGGTTTTTATCGTACCTATATCTCTTTGCGAACAGCCACTGTCACCGAGTCCAAGCTCGAAAGTTAAATACATTCCTATTACTGCGTCCGTGCGGGGCCTATATGTTTCGTCGCAGAAAGTTTCAACGGTCTCATTTATTACACTTTGTGAGACAACGCCGCCGTTACCAGAACACGAGCCATAGCCCGACGGCAAAAATCTTCCGCTCCTCGGTGGAATCTCATCGAGCTCACCGAGAAAAGTATCTTCGATGTTTCTCAAGTCCGGATTAATAACGTTCAATATTAAAACCGTTGACAAGAGAAGCCCCAAACCAACCAATGCCGCCGAAATCCATTTCCTTGCGTCGCTTATCGCAGATGAATTTCCGCCCGATGCCGCGTATCTCACACCGGCATAGATCAAGATTCCGAGCGCCAAAATCACGCCTACGCCCAGGGAAATGTTATATGCATTTACGAATTTCTCTGCGAGTCCTAGGTTGTATGCTTCGTTTATTACTTCATCTGTCCCCATATTTTATTTAGTTGGTCATTTCGAAAGTCTTTATCTGCTCCTCACACTGTGATAGCAATTCGATGTAGCGCGGATTACTAATAACAGTACACCTAACAAGGTAATACTGGTCGTTACCAGTAAAGATATATGCGATTGTGCCGCTATTCTTCATGGGCGTTTTTATGGTTTCGAAGTTTTCACCTGACTCTTCCTCGAATAACCCATATGGTGCTCTGTACACTTTGCTTCCCCCAATTTCTATCTCATCAAAAACAGCTTCTTCCGGCACGAGATTTTTGACCTGCTCTAGGTTGCCTATAGTGCGAATGTTTAGAAGGACTCCGCCAAACGACTCCGTATCTACACTGTCTGGTTCGCTATATATATCAAGTCCATCGAGGAAATCAGCTGTCTCACCCACCCCCCAATCTAGCGGGACTGTGATTTTGTATTCATCGGATCTGTTCACGGCGGTCTTAAGGCCATCGCCCGTCTCATCAATGAACACAGCTCTAGGCCAATACTCCTTTGGCAAATTTGGATCTTCAACTAAGTCTTTACTGTCTCCAAGTTTTATGAATAACAGTACGATAAGTACTATCGTCAATATTGCTCCTATTACTATTGTCGTCAGTTTTGTTTTCTTGTTCATGTTCCGAGTCTTGTTTTTTACTTTTATTTAATGGAACTTCTTATTGAATTCCGGTATCAACACAACATTTATCATCTTGTCCTCCAGAACAAAGGTTTTCCATAACCGTACCACGTAACCTGGCGCAAGTGGTTTGGGTTGTACAGAATCCCCCTGCGTCTTCACAGCGAGTAGCTCCGCCTGTGATTTCGCCAGTTGGGGTTGCGGGAACGTCCACGCCACATACTTCTTCTATTTTAGGCCCTGGGTTCCTTTTCTTTCTTTGGCCTAAAGCATAGCAACCCGGGAGTATTTCGCATGTGTTTTCACCGCAATCCGATCTGTACATATTAAAGTGGATGTGCGGCCCCCTAGCGTTTCCGCTCTTCCCATTAAAGGCAATCTGCTCCCCAGCTACCACATGCGCTGGAAGGTCGTGAATTTTATCTACATACCCCGCCAAATGGCAATACCCGTACTCCTGTCCGGAGTCCCCTCTAAGATTCAAAAAATTACCACATACATCATCGTAGCTAATACTTGTTACAACACCGCTCTCGAGAGCGTAAACGGGTACATTCATCGGCGCTCCCAGATCGATTCCCGAGTGATCACTAGTACAACCGCCCTGGTTCCATGGACATATTGCGCCCGAAAGACCCGGAATTGGTCCATTGCCGGGTCTACAAGAAAGCCACACTCCCTTTGAGCTTAAGCCCGGCTTTCTCAGACCTAATGGACAAGCTTCATCCGGACACGCAGGGAGACCCTCGCAACTTTCGATCGTGCCCCCACCCGATATACACCCTTCGTAACAAAACTGTTGTAGCGCTGGTGCAAAGTAAGCCCCCCCTCTTATAACAATTTTCCCCTCGGACGGCGTTATTCGCTCGTCAAGCCGCAGAGCTATAGCTTCTAGATTTGTGAGGTCCGGGTTAATTGTATTTAGAATAAGATACGAGCTAAGAAGGATGAGCAGTCCAGTGAGTGCCGCTGTAATCCATCGTTTGGCCTCCGTTATTCGGGATGAGTTACCAGCGGATGTTGTATACAGAAAGCCGGCGTAAACTAGGATTCCGAGCGCCAAGATTGTACCCACCCCAATGCTCCAGTCGTATAGTCTTGCTGCGCGTTCGGGGAGATCAAGCTCAACGCTTCCAGTTGCACTCGAGCCCTGTGCGTTGGCATTCTCAATAAAAACAATATCGTGGCTAAGTGCGAGAAACGACACAACAACCAGCAACGCGATGAATAAATGTCTTCCCATAAATCTATTTCTGTCTCAATTGAATTATACCAAATAAAGAACCGCCGGATGGGCGGTTCTTTATTTAGCTCGAGCTAAATCCTATTTGTCTCCAACCTGACTGCGTAGCTTACCGATTAGGTGTGAAGCGTAATCTTTACCACCCAAACCGAAAGCGATACCGCCAGCTAAAGCAATCATCACAACGAACCCTGTTACGAGTGTGTTGATGATCGAAACTGCGATTCCAAGCTGAGTAAGGGAGGCTAGTAATCCGAATATGACCACAGCCCACCATGTGAGCGTCCCAAGGAAATTAGCAGCATGCATTTTAGCGCCAAGCACTGAAGCTTTTACTAAGTTCCTCAGTACATTACCGACGACAACCGCAGCCAACATTATGAGCGCCGCAACTACAACCTGTGGAATGTAGAGCAACACTGATCTAAGGAATTCGGATAGCGCGTCGAATCTCAGAAGATCCGCTGCCGCTAAGATAAAGGCGACTACGATAAACCAGTAAGTTAATCTTCCGAAGAAGCGAGCAATATTTAGAGGAACGCCCGCCCTCTTGAAGTATTTCTCCACTCCAGCCTTTCCAACTAGGCTGTCTAACTTCAAAAGTCCGATTAACCTTTCGATCAGAGCGCCCAATCCTGCTGCGACTATAAGACCGACTATGAAAACCACAATCGCTCCTACTAACGCGGGGATGAATCCCACGAATGCGGCCCAAAGGCCCTGCAGGGATGATGCTAAGACTTCCGTCCAAGTCCGTAAAAACATTTTTGTTTTCTATTGATTATCGACTATTCATCGACCTTTAAAAGCCGTGTGGCTTTAAACTACCTTAATTATATCAAAAATGTGGAATTTTACTGTGGATAAGGGGATGAGATAGGATTTTAAATGCGAAACGGCCGTCCCATTTTGCACACCTTACAGACTAGGTGTGTGGGACGACCGTCTCATCGGGCGCGCTCTGGGTCTCACGGAGACCCATCGCGATTGTCGCTGACCGGCACGCGGACGTGCGGGTCATCGACGAATCGCGGCGCCGGGTGGCTGAAGAACGTTCGACTGATCCAGTGGGCCAACTTCTTGATTCTCACGACGGATGGCGAACGCCACCACCCGACAGCGAGAAAGACCACCATGAGCCCCGCGATGGTCCAGAGCCAGGCGATACCGGCTGTTTTCCACATAGTTCTTACCTCCCGCCGAGTAGCTCGGCGCACTTGTCAGTCACCTGACCGGTGTTCTGGTACGACGCCTCGCAACTCACACGGTCGTTCGCATCTTGGTTCCGCACGGCGGCCCCAACGCAAAGCGACGCGAACGCGAGCAACAAAGCGACGACGAGAATGACCTGACCCATCCTTTGGAGAATTCGGTTTCGGAACATGGTTCCCTCCCTCTTTCTCCGCCCGCGGGGCTTTCCCCGCCCGATGTTTTTCTTAGCGTGTTAAGGGACGGCCAGCACGGCCCCCGTTACACGCACTGTCTTAAGATTATTTATACTATAATTTTTACGTTTTGTCAAACACAAGTCAAAATCTCCCCATATAAAACAAAGATCCCCTGCACCAATTGATACAGGGGTTCGGGCGGGGAGCGCT
>Ga0209342_10001982_pt1 | contig 22415 bp, 21 predicted proteins | sample RifCSP16_2_FD_184023 | JGI IMG/M metagenome (GOLD analysis project Ga0209342, IMG submission 184023) | Soil microbial communities from Rifle, Colorado - Rifle CSP2_sed 16_2 (SPAdes) (version 2) | ecosystem: Environmental > Terrestrial > Deep subsurface > Rock core/Sediment | place: Rifle... | reverse complement strand
GTATAGGGTGTGACGCCTGCCCGGTGCCGGAAGGTTAAGTGATGGGGTGCAAGCTCCTGATCGAAGCCCCGGTAAACGGCGGCCGTAACTATAACGGTCCTAAGGTAGCGAAATTCCTTGTCGGGTAAGTTCCGACCTGCACGAATGGCGTAACGCTGGCCACACTGTCTCCTCCAGATACTCAGCGAAGTTGAAATGGTTGTGATGATGCAATCTACCCGCGGCTAGACGGAAAGACCCCGTGCACCTTTACTGTAACTTTGCATTGGACTGTGAACCGATCTGTGTAGGATAGCTGGGAGGCTTTGAAGTGGGGGCGCTAGCTCTCATGGAGCCAACGTTGAAATACCAGCCTGATTGTTTTGCGGTTCTAACCTAGGCTCGTCATCCGGGCCGGGGATCGTGCATGGTAGGCAGTTTGACTGGGGCGGTCTCCTCCCAAAGAGTAACGGAGGAGTACGAAGGTACGCTTACCACGGTCGGAAATCGTGGCTCAATGTGCATTGGCAAAAGCGTGCTTGACTGCGAGACGTACATGTCGAGCAGGTGCGAAAGCAGGTCAAAGTGATCCGGTGGTTCTGTATGGAAGGGCCATCGCTCAACGGATAAAAGGTACGCCGGGGATAACAGGCTGATTCCTCCCAAGAGTTCATATCGACGGGGGAGTTTGGCACCTCGATGTCGGCTCATCACATCCTGGGGCTGTAGCCGGTCCCAAGGGTATGGCTGTTCGCCATTTAAAGTGGTACGTGAGCTGGGTTTAAAACGTCGTGAGACAGTTTGGTCCCTATCTACCGTGGGCGTTGGAAGTTTGAGGGGGGCTGCTCCTAGTACGAGAGGACCGGAGTGGACGCATCCCTGGTGTACCGGTTGTCACGCCAGTGGCATCGCCGGGTAGCTATATGCGGAAGCGATAACCGCTGAAAGCATCTAAGCGGGAAGCGTGCCCCAAGATGAGACTTCCCGGGGACTTGATCCCCCTGAAGGGTCGTCCTAGACCAGGACGTTGATAGGCGGGATGTGCAAGGGCCGTGAGGCCTTCAGCTAACCCGTACTAATTGCCCGTGCGGCTTGACCCTATAACCGTGAGCATCACGGCATAGGCGCTTGGATTGATCTCTGCCCTTAATTCACTTCTTCAACCTTCTATCTGGCGGCCATAGCAGCCTGGAACCACGCCTTCCCATCCCGAACAGGACCGTGAAACGGGTTTGCGCCGATGATAGTGTGCCGGTTACGTACGCGAAAGTAGGTTACCGCCAGGCCATATTCACAAGAAACCCCGGGCTCGAGAGAGTGCCGGGGTTTTTTGTTCTTGGTTTCCGCCTGCTTCCATCTTGACGAAACGGTCGGTGAGCTCGGCCAGCTCGCGGTAGAAACCGCACTGCGCACCCGCCTTGACGGCTGCCGTGAAGGGTCCGATCCAGCGCCCGAGCTCCGCGTCCAGGAAACGCTGCTTGAGGCCGCTTGTCGCCTTGAGCGCTTCAGCCTCGCCGCTTCGGCGCGCCTCGTTTTCCCGGTAAATGAGCAGATAGAGGAACTCCAGCTCGGCCGCGATGTGATCGGGTAGCTCGCGGAAACCTTCGTCCATCTCGAATCCGCCCTCCCGGTACAGCTCCAGGACCGCCATGCTCGAGTCCCCCATGCCGGCCTTCTGTCCGTTCAGCCAGACCGATGCGTAGGGCCTGGCGACGGCGTCGAAGGGGCCGAGGAAGAGGCGCGTGTAATCGACCAGAAGGTTTTCGACTCCCTCGGCGCAGAATGCCTCGCCGAGCCGGCGCACCCGCGCCGCAAGCTCCGGCTGAATGCGGGTCGCGGCGCCGAGCATCGAATCAAAGACCTTCTCCTCCGCGAGCTCCGGTCCCGGCTGGTAGTAGGACGCAGCCAGAAAGCGGCAGAGGTCTTGGCGAGCGGCTCCGTTGTCCCGGTCGTTCATGGTCCGAGAAGCTCAGGCCCTGGCGCTGTACTTGTGGATGTAATGCACGTTGGGCTTCGTGCCCTTTTCCTCCTGGAGGCGGAACGATTTCTCCGCCTTGAGTATCTTGGCGATTTCCGAGTTCGGATCGTCCTGGTCGCCGAAGATTCGCGCTTTGGCCGGGCAGACCTCGACGCACGCCGGCTGCAGGCCGTTGCTCACGCGGTGATAGCAGAGCGTGCATTTCTCAATCACGCCCGCTTTCCGGATCGCCTTCACTTCCCCTTCCGCGTACTGGTTCAGCGCAGGGATCGCGGCCGCCGTCATCTTGGCGGTTTCGGCCCCCGAACTCGTGCCCCCGGGAATCATCTCCGACTTGTCGGTCCATTGCGGCTGGGTGTCGCCTTGCCAGGGGTTGAAGCTGAGCACGCTGTAGGCTTCGCCGTCGAGACTCGTCTCGCCAAGCTCGAAGTTGCTGTACGGGCAGGCGCGCTGACACAGCCTGCAGCCGATGCAGCGTTCGTTGTCGTACATCGTGATGCCGTCGGGCGTCTTGAAGATCGCCTTGGGCGAGACCGGGCAGACCGCGACGCAGGGCGCATCCGTGCAGTGATTGCACAGTACCGGCATCACCACGTGCACCGCATCGGGAAAGGTGCCCCCGGTCTTCATCAGGAAGTCGGCCCAGTTGAAGCTCTGGCCCTCCGCGCGGTTGCGGGTGTTGTTCTCGGCTTTGCAGGCAAGCGCACAGGCTCCGCAACTGACGCAGCGCTGCAAGTCGATGACCATTCCAAGTCTTGCCATCTGTTCTCTCCTTCAGCTCGTGGTCGCGGGGTTCAGGCTTTCGCCACCTTGACGCCGACGAAACCTCCGTTGCGCGCCGTGGAACCGCTCAGGCGGTCGTAGTCGTCCACCAGGATCTCGTTGTTGTTGCCGCCGCGCGGCGCAGCCTTCGCGTAATCGCGCGCGGCGACGCGCCCGTAGGCCCAATGTCCCTGGCCGTAGCACTTCGCCGCCGTGCCCGGCCGCACCCCTTCCCACAGCTTGAGCCTGGTGACGATCGAGCCGGCCACCGAGGTGACCCTGACGGTGTCCCCGGTCTTGAGTCCCAGCTTCGCGCCGTCGGCGGGATTTATCTTCAGCACGTCGTTCCACGACACGTCGCCGGGATCGACCTTCTTGAACTCCTGGTACCAGGGCAGGTTCTGCGAACGCCCCTCGCGGTTCAGGCGCGACTTGTAGTCGATGAAGGTGAACGGATACTCCTGCGGGCTGCCGTGGCGCTTGGGCGGTTCGTAGTGCGGCACGAACGCGAGCTCGCCGCGCGCCACATAGCCGGAGACCGCGAGGATGTCGTCGATCGTGGTCTCGTACTTCTTGGCGTGCTCGGCGAGGCCTTTCTTCGCGGTCTCGCTGTAGAACTCGAACTTCTTGGTCGCGGTATTGAACTTGCCGCCCCAGCCCTTCTTGTAACTGTACTTCGCGCTGTTGTAGATACCCTTCTTGCGGAAGTCCGCCCAGCCTTCGATCTTGTCGCCCTTCAGCGGCTCCTTCGGCATCCACATCGGCGCGCTTGAGATCCTGGCCGCGATCTCGGTGAACTCTTTCTCGTTCGCCGGGGTCTTGCCGATCTCCGGGTCCTTGAACTCCTTCGAGTAGTAATCGAACAGGTTCGGGAAGCCCTTCGCCTTCAGCTTCTCGGCGAGCAGCCAGACCACCTCGGTCTCTTCCTGCTTCACGTCCCACAGGCGCTTGCCGACCGGCTGCTGGATGGTCGCGTAGCCGTAGGTGTTGCCCATGTTGGTGACGATCGAGTATCCCTCGCTCGAGTTGAACGTCGCGGGGAGCACCACGTCGGCGAACTGGGTCATTTCCGATGCATTCGTCACCATGTGCACGAAAAGCGGCACTTTGGCGAGCGCCCTGTCCCAGCGGGACGGATCGGTGGTGGAGAAGCTGAAGTTGTTCCAGGAGGCGAGCAGCACCTTGACCGCGCCCGGGTCCTTCAGCATGCCGTTGGCGACGTTGTTGGTCACGACGCCGCTGCCGGGCCGCGCGTTCATCATCGCCGGCATGTCCTTCGCCCCGCGGCCGTCGAGCTTCTTGAGCTTGCTCGCAGCCTTGGCGACATCGTCGACGTAGGCATCGGCGCTCGGGAACTTGCCCAGCGGGACGCCGGAGCTTTGCAGCGTGCCGCCTTCGACGTCGATCGAGCCAAGCAGCCCGTTAAGCGCGTGCACCGCCATGGCCGCGTAGGTGCCGCGCGGCGTCATCGCGACGCCGGGCCCCATCCACACCGCCACCTTCGGCGCCGCCTTGCCCATGGCGCGCGCCACGCGAACGATCTGCCCGGCTGGGATCAGAGTTTCATTCTCGGCCCAGGCCGGAGTGCGGTCCTTGAGCTCGACGTTCCACCATTTGGCGAGGCCGTGCGTTTCCTTCTCGGCGAAGGCGGCCTCGTCGATCATCTGGCCGGCGACGAACAGATTCTTGCCTTCCTTGAAGTCGCCGACGAACTCCCTGTTCCAAAGTGCCTCGGTGAGCAGCACGTGCGCGATCGCGCCGGCGAGCGCCCCGTCGGTTCCCGGCTTGACGGGAAGCCACTCGTGGGCTTTGGCGGCCGCGTTGGACATGCGCGGATCGACCGCGATGACCGTGCCGCGAGCGAGGATCTCGCCGAACCGGCGGATGGTGTTGGGCACGATGCGGTTGGAGGCGAGGGGATCGGTGCCCCAGGCGACCAGGCAGTTGGTGTTGGCGAGATCGTAGTCGCGGTACCCGAAGTAACCCTGCGTGAAACCCGGCCCCATCTTCTCGGCTTCGGCGCAAATGGCGCTGTGAGAGAAGTAATTGGGTGAACCGAAGATCTTCGGCAGCGTGCCGTACAGGAGCTCGGTGGAGGTCGGCGAATAGCGCCCGCGGAGATAGACGAGCCGGTGCGTCTCGTTGTTCTTGCGCAGCTCCATCATCCTGTCGGCGATCGTGTCGAGCGCCTCGTCCCAGCTGATGGGGACGAACTTCGGATCGATGCCGCGCCCCTTCTGCGGGTTGGTCCGCTTCATGGGCACCTTGATCCTGTCGGGATCGTAGGTCTGCTGCGGAATCAGGTGGCCGCGGGGACAGACGTAGCCATGGTTGGTCTTGGAAAGGGGATTTCCGCGCACCCTGACGGCGCGGCCGTTCTGCACGAAGATCTGGATCGCGCACCACTGGGTACACCCCTGGCATGCGGTCGATACCCATTCGCCCTTGGCGGGGCCTGCGGGCTTGGCTTTGCGCAACGCCATCGCATTGGTCACCGGCTGGGCCAGAGGCGTTCCGACCACCAGCAGACCGCCGGTGGCGAATGAGGCCTGAATGAACGCTCGCCTTGTCAGTTTCATTCGGGAATCTCCTTAATTCTTGAAAAGAATGCTCAGAAGGACTGAACGGGAGTGGGCGCCATTCAGAATCGAGTACGGTTTTTCGTCGTTGAACACGATGCTGTCACCCGGCATCAGATCGGCGGACCTGTTCGATGCCCGAAAGACAGGGGTTCCATCAATGACGAAGTGGACGGCGGAAAAATCGCCGAATTCCAGGCTATCGAAAGCGCTTCCCTCATCCATCTCCGTGCGCAGGATTTCCAGGGAATCGCATTCGTAGATCACCCGCGTCAGGACCCCTCGATGCTGGCGCGATCGCGCACTTTGCTCGCGTCTGACGATCTTGAGCTCGCTATCCAAGCCGATCGTGGCGCTTATGGTTTTATCCATGCGGATCTAACCGCAAGTCCCATGCCAATGGTCTTGGCCAGACCCGCAACTTGTAACCGCTTAATCTATCGCCAGTTTTTTGGTACACCCGCCTGGGGTCGGTGAGAAATCAAAACTGGAAAATCCATGCAGTTTGCAACAGTCAAGCCTAGCTGCTGAAAACAAAGAATTTTTCCGCTTCCATCTTGCAATGCAAATGCAGATTGGAATGCTGCTTGGATTACGTTTCTTCCTGAAGCTTGCGCCAGATCGTCGAAGGCGAGATTTCCAGGATCTGCGCAGCCCTTGCCTTGTTGCCGTCGCAGGCCTCCAGCACGGCGCGGATGTGATCGATTTCGACCGCTCGCAGGCTCCTCAAGTCCTTCGCGGGGGAATTGAGGCTCGTATTCGCCTTATCGCGCAGCTCGGGCGGGAAATGGCTGGTTCGGATCAGCTCGCCGGGGCTGGCGAAGATAAGCGCCCGTTCCACGGCATTTCTGAGCTCCCGGACGTTTCCCGGCCAGTCATGGCTCTCTAGCAATCTCAGTGCCTCCCCGGAAAAGTCCGTCGGCGGCTTTTTCATCTCGGTGGAGAAAACCTTGAGAAAGTGCCGCGCGAACAGGGGAATGTCTTCCTTGTGCTCGCGCAGCGGCGCGATCGCGATCTGGACGATGTCGAGCCGGTAGAACAGGTCCTCTCGAAATCGGCCGGCCTTGATCTCCTCGGCGAGGTCCTTGTTGGTGGCCGCGATGATCCTTACGTCTATCGGAAGCTCGTCTTCGGAGCCGACCCGCCTGATCCTTCTCTCTTCCAGCACCCGGAGGATCTTCGCCTGCATCTCGAGCCGCATGTCGCCGATCTCATCGAGAAACAACGTCCCCCCGCCGGCCTGCTCGAAGCTTCCGCGCTTGGCGTAATAAGCCCCGGTAAATGCCCCCCGCATATGCCCGAACAGCTCGCTTTCCAGAAGATCGTTGGGGATCGCCGAGCAGTTCACGGTGACGAAGGGCGCCTCGGCCCGCGCGCCGCCGAAATGAATGAGACGCGCCACGACTTCCTTGCCGCTGCCGCTCTCCCCCGTGATCAGCACCGAGGAATCGGTCCGGGCCACCTTGGCGACGAAGCCGAGAAGCCGTTCCATCGCCAGGCTCTTGCCGGTCACCACGTTCCTGCCGTGAACCAGTCCAAGCTCGGTCTTCAGGTGGAGGTTCTCCTCGATCAGGCGTTTCCTGTCGAAGACGCGTTCGACCAGGAAGCGGATCTGGTCCGGAGAAAAGGGCTTGGGGAGGTATTCCTGCGCGCCTTTCTTTACCGCCTCGACCGCGGAATCGATCGAGGCATAGCCGGTGATCATCACGACCAGAATGCCGGGGTCGTGCTCCTTGATCCGGTCAAGCAGCTCCATCCCGTCCATCGCCGGCATCCTGATATCGCAGATCACCATGTCGAAAGGAGCTTTGTGGAGTCTCTCCAGCGCGTCACTCGCGCTTTGGCTGGTCTCGACCTGATAACCCGTGCGCTCCAGCGCTCGTTCCACCGCCTCGCAGATGCGCGGTTCGTCATCCACGACCAGGATTTTCGCTTTAGCTTTTTTCTCCGCAACTTCCATCAGCTTGACCTCGCCGTTCTAGGGGCCCGGCAGCATTTCGGCTTCGGCGCTCTTCGCTCGCAGCGGCAGAGCGAGAACAACCTCGGTCCCGACCGGATGCAACGCGCCTGTCCGGGGGTCCTCTCGCGTCACGCTTTTCACCTCCACTCTGCCGCCATGTGCCTCCATGATCCGGTAAACGATGGAAAGCCCCAATCCCGTTCCCTGCGGCTTGGTGGTGAAGAAGGGGTCGAAGATCTTGCTCCGGATCCCGGCCGGAATCCCGGGGCCGGTATCCTGCACGGATATCTCGGCACAGCCCGCCCTCGGCGCCGTAGCGACCGTCAGGGTCCCCCCCTCGGGCATGGCCTGGACGGCATTCACGAGAACATTCGCAAGCACCTGCTCCATTCTGGCGGGATCGCAAGGCACCGAAGGAATGTCGGGGGACAGCCCGGACAAGACGTTGATCCCGTGAAGCTCCAGCTGCGCGCCGATCAGACCGAGGGCCTCCTGGACCAGGCGATTCAAGTCAGTCGGCGCGATTTCCAGCTGTTGGCGGCGTGAAAAATCCCTCAAGTCATCGATGATCCGCCTGCAGCGAACAGCGTCCTCGCCAATGCGTTGAAGCTCCGCGCGCAGGGCCGGCTGATCGAGCGCATCTTCCATCAGCAAGTTGACATTCATGAGGATACTGGTGAGCGGATTGTTCAACTCGTGAGCGACACCGGAAGCGAGAAGACCGATCGAAGCAAGCTTTTCCGACTGGATCAACGAATCCTGGGCCTGCCTGAGCTCCGCTGTCTTGGCCTCCACCGTCCGCTCGAGGTGCGCGCGGTGCTCCTGGATTTCCTGGGCCATGGCGTTGAAAGACCGGGCCAGTTGCCCGATCTCGTCCCGGCCTGTCGGCGCCACGCGATATTCCAGATTGCCTTGCATGATGTGCCGGGTCCCGGTGACCAGATCGCCGATGTGTCCTAGAACCCGCCGGGACAGGAGGTAGGCGGCCATTGTGGCAACCACGAGGACCAGCGTTATCGAGACCAGGATGAGAATTGTCGCCCTTCGACTCGTCTCCTGGGACTGTCTCTGGAGGAGGGCCACTCGCAGAAGCAGCGTCGAGGTCATCCGTCCCAGCTGGCGATTCGCATCTTCGCCCTGCCGGTTGATCTCGTGAAGAGCGCGCACCTTGTCCTGCGCCGTCGGCGACTCGCCGGTTGCGAAGACGATCGAGGCGCGATCCTTGATTGCCCGGATATAGGGAATCAGGCCTTCCGCCATCGCCCTGGGCTGCCCGGAAATTCCGTGGCAGGATGCACCGCCACAGCCCTGCAACCGGGATTCCACGTCATTGATCGACGCTTCAAACCGCTGGTGTCCTCCCTGAGCGCGATCGACCAGATAAGCGGTGAGCGGCGTCATTGACTTTGCCACGGCGGTTTCGAGGCCCTGCACCGCCTCCAGAGAGCGGCTGATTTCCTGGAGCTGATGGTTGGCGCTCGTGAGATCGCGCAGGGCGTACAGGCTGATTGCCGCCATCACCGCGAGCGATGGCACGGCAACCAGAAGACATCCGGCAATGAGCTTGGCCGAAAGCGGGAAACCGACCGCTGAAACGTGAAAGGCCAAGATAGATTCCTGCTCCGCTCGTCGCTTGTTGAGCGCAACTGCAAGCGTCTCTAACGCAGCATTCTCAGTAGCGGCGCAATGCGCGGTGCTGATATAGATCAATAACTTGGAGTTGCTTCAACAATACCCGATTAACGGGGTCGGGTATCGGTAACCTTGCGCGGCAGCGACAGCTCTGCTTCGAGACCGCCGGCGCTGCGATTGCGCAGGATGAGCTCGCCGCCGTGCGCGCGCGCGATGTTGCGCGCAATGCCGAGGCCGAGCCCGGTTCCCCCGGTTTCGCGGCTGCGCGAGGCTTCTCCCCTGAAAAAGGGCTCGAACGCGCGTTCGAGCTCTTCCTGGGGAATGCCGGGACCCTCGTCGAGGACGCGGATCGTGATCCGGGCCTGGCCGTCCTGCACCTCGATTCTCGCGCGCCGGCCGTAGCGGATCGCGTTGTCCAGGAGGTTGGTCAGACAGCGCCGCAGGGCCTGCGGCCTTCCAGGGAGGGGGCGTGCGGCGCCGCCGGCGATCTCGACCGTGTGGCCGGTGTCCTGGTAATCGGTCTGCAGGCTCTCGAGCAGCGCCATGACATCGACCGGCTGCACGGGCTCATCGGTCCTCGCGTCGCGCATGAAGTCCAGCGTCTGCGCGACCATCGATTCCATCTCTTCCACGTCCTTTGCGAATTTCGCGCGCAGCGTCTCGTCCTCGAGCATTTCGCTGCGCAGGCGAAGCCTGGTGAGCGGCGTCTTCAGGTCGTGCGACATCGCCGTGAGCATGCGCGTGCGATCGGCGATGAAGCGCGACAGGCGCTGCTGCATCGTGTTGAACGCCTTGGCGGCACGCTGCACCTCCGCGGGACCCCCGGCCAGCAGCGGCGCGCGATTGATGTCCTCGCCCAGCTTTTCGGCCGCCGTGGCGAGCGCCGAGAGCGGCCTGGTGGCCCAGCGCACCGCGATCAGCGACAGCGCGATGACGCTGCCGAGCAGCACCAGCAGAGTCGCCGCGAGGCGCAGCGGCATCGCCGCGTCCTGCGGCGGCAGGTACGAGTCGAAAGTCACCAGGCTGCCGTCGCGCAAGGCGACCTGGACGACGAAGAAAGCGCCTCCCGGCCCCATTGCCTGCATGCCGGGTCCTCCCCCGGGGTGTTGCATCATGGGCATCATCGGGATGCCGGCAGGCCCGGGGCGTATGCCCATAGGATAGCTCTCGGGCGCGCCCGGCGGCCGGGTCACGCTCGCCTGCATCCCTTCGCCCAGGGCGTAGCGCAGCACGGTCGTGAACATGGCGACCTGCATGTCGGTCTCGGACGCCGCCTGGGGCTTGGGCAACGGGGGCCGGTCGAGCGAAATCGAGAGCGGGGGCGCGTTGAAGACCGCGACGATAGGGCGGCGCTCCGCGGCGGGGAGCGAATCGAGGAGCTTGCTGATGTCGGCGATGCGCTGCGCGAGCTGCACCCCGCCCGCCGTGTAGAGCAGCTGGTCGCGCTCGGAGACGTTGATGTACGCGGTCACCAGCTGCGCAGCCGTAAGCCCCCCGAGCAGGACGAGGACCAGCCTTCCGAACAGGCTGCGCGGCAGCAGGCGCATCAGGGATCGAGCTCGACGGCGGCGGCGAGCACGTAGCCTTCGCCGCGCACCGTCTTGATGATCTGCGGGTCGGATGGATCGTCGCCCAGGCGGTGCCGCAGGCGGCTCACCTGGATGTCGATCGAGCGGTCCGACGGATCGGCTTCGCGGCCTTTGGAGAGCACCATGAGCTGGTCGCGGCTGAGCACGTGGCTGGGGTGGCTCAGGAATATCTTGAGCAGCTGGTACTCGGCGCCGGAGAGCGAAGTCACCACGCCTTCGGGCGACACCAGGTGCCGCGCGAGCACGTCCAGGCGCCAGCCCGCGAATGCGATGGTGCGGGCGTCGTCCGCGCGCAGGCTCCGCGGCAGGCTGCGAAAGCGTCTGAGCACGTTCTTGATGCGCGCGAGCAGCTCTCTCGGGCTGAAAGGCTTGGCGAGGTAATCGTCCGCGCCCATTTCGAGCCCGACGATGCGGTCGGTTTCCTCCCCGCGCGCGGTGAGCATGATGACCGGCGTATCCGAGTCGGCGCGCAGCCTCCGGCACAGCGTCAGCCCGTCCTCGCCCGGCAGCATCAGGTCGAGCACGACCAGGTCGACCTTGCCGCGCGCGAGGGCGGTCCACATCGCCTTCCCGTCGGCCGCGACCGAAGCCTTGTAGCCGTTCTTCCGCAGGTAATCGCCGAGCAGGCTGCGGATCTCGGCGTCGTCGTCGACGATCAGGATGTGGTCCTGCGCTTCCATGCCGGCACTTATAGCTTTCGGGGTCTTCCTGGTGGGGCGGATTTGTAGCGTAGCGTAACAACGCGGCATCCTGCTACGCAGGCGTACAAGATCGGCACAGGGCGCTTACATTCGTGTGCTGCAATGACAGCCGGTAGTACACGAAACCATATTGATAGGAGATCGTCATGAAACGCGGAACGAAAATCGCAATAGGCGTCGGCGCGGCCTTGTCGCTCGGACTCGCCGCGGTGGCCGGCGCGCAGCCCGGCGGCTACGGGCCCGGCTGGGGCATGGGCGGCGGCATGGGAATGGGGATGATGGGCGGGGGGATGATGGGCGGCGGCCCCGGATTCATGGGCGGCGGCTATGGAATGATGAGCACCGACGGCTACGGGATCGAAGAACGTCTCGCCGCTCAGAAGTCGGCGTTCAAAATCAATTCCGAGCAGGAGGGCGCCTGGCAGGCCTATGCCAAGGTCGTGAAGGCGCAAGCCGACCTGAACACCAAGCGCGCGAAGGAGCGCTTCGAGCAATTCGAAGCCGTGAACACGGCCACCAAGAACCTCTACGGAGTGCTGACTCCGGAGCAGCGCGCGGTCGCGGCCCGGGGATTCCACGGAGGGGGCTGGCGCTGACGCGTTGCCTCGCACGAACGGCCGCCTTCGGGCGGCCTTTTTGTTTCGTTCTCGCCTGACGGCTATGCGATCACCTCGGCTCCTGGTCGGCCGCTGATCCAAGCAGCGTTGCCGCGCGCGCGTGATCGGCCTCGGAGAGCTCGATCTCGCCTTCGGCCCGCTCTCGCGCGAGCCGGCGGAACAGCGCGAACAGGCCCGCCGCGACCAGCAGGAGCGGTCCGAGCCACAGCAGCAGCGTGGTCGCTTTGAACGGCGGGCGCCACAGCACGAAATCGCCGTAACGCGCCACCATGAATTCGATGATGTCGCGCTCGTTCTGGCCCTCGCGCAGTTTCTCGCGCATCAGGTTTCTCATGTCTTTCGCGAGGTCGGCCTCAGAGTTGGCGACCGACTGGCCTTGGCACACCAGACAGCGCAGCTCGGCGGCGATCGCCATCATGCGCTGCTCGAGCCGCGGATCCTCGGCCGCAGGCGCCGCCTCCTTCGCCCAGCCTGTGCCGCCCGCCAGCAGCAAGAACGCAAGCACGAGCGCTTTACCCACGATCGACCTCCTGCGTCAATGCCATGATCTTCCGCCCGCCCGCTTCGGGCGCGGGCTGCGCATAGCGCACGGCGGCGAGGTGCGGCTCGTCGCGCCAGCCGGGCGCCGCCAGCCGGTACCTGCGGTCCGCCGCCGCAAGCAGGCCGCCCAGAACCATCAGCAGAACGCCGCCCCAGATCCACTCGACGAACGGCTTGTAGCGCACGCGCACGAGCCAGGTGTTCGCGTTCAACGCGTCGCCGAGCAGCACGATCAGGTCGCGCGTGAACCCGCGATCGATCGCCGATTTCTTTATCGGGCTCTGCTGCGAGAAGTAGGTGCGCGTCGACGGATAGAGCGTAGCGACGTTCTCGCCCGAGCGGATCACCTGTATGGTCGCGCGGTCCGCCGCATAATTCGGTCCCGCCTCCTTGGTGACGCCGTCGAAGCGAAAGACGTAGCCGCCCACCTCCACCGTGTCGCCCGCTTCCATGCGCACTTCTTTGTCGCTTTCGTAGCCCTTGTCCAGCGTCACTCCCGCGATGAGCACCGCCATGCCGACGTGCGCGAGCAGCATGCCGTAGAAGGCGCGCGAAACGCCGCTCAGCCGCGTCCACGCGCTCGTGCCGCTGGGCGCCTGCTTGATCCGGTCCCACAGGCTTACCGCGCTGGTGGCGGCGATCCACGCCGCGAGCGCGAAGCCGAAGCTCAACATCGGGCTCCAGCGTCCGAGCGCGAACGGCAGCAGCAGGGCGATGGCGAGGCTTATCCCCAGCGCCCAGCGCAGCCGCACCGCAAGCTCCGGAAGGCTCGCCTTCTTCCAGCGCGCGATCGGTCCGACTCCCATCAGGAACAGCGCCGGCGCGATCACCGGTACGAAGACGGCGTCGAAGTAGGGCGTCCCGACCGACACCTTCCCCAGGCCGAGCGCATCGAGAAACAGCGGATACAGCGTGCCGAGCATCACCGTGCCGGTCGCGGCAGCGAGCAGCACGTTGTTCGTGAGCAGCAGCGACTCGCGCGACAGCAGGGCGAACCTGCCGCCTTCCGGCCTGATGCGCGAGCCGCGCCACGCGTAGAGCGCGAGCGAGCCGCCGACCACCACCACCAGAAAAGCCAGGATGAACACGCCGCGCGCGGGATCGGTGGCGAACGCGTGCACCGAGGTGAGCACGCTGGAGCGCACCAGGAAGGTTCCGAGCAGCGAAAACCCGAAGGTGACGATCGCAAGCAGTACCGTCCAGCTGCGGAAGCTGCCGCGCTTTTCCGTCACCGCGAGCGAGTGGATCAACGCCGTGCCCAGCAGCCACGGCATGAACGAGCTGTTCTCCACCGGATCCCAGAACCACCAGCCGCCCCAGCCGAGCACGTAATACGCCCACCAGCTGCCGAACCCGTTGCCGAGCGTCAGAAACACCCACGCTGCCGTGGTCCAGGGACGCGACCAGCGCGCCCACACCGCATCGAGCCGGCCGGAAAGGAGCGCGGCCATCGCGAACGCGTACGCGACCGAGAACCCGACGTATCCCATGTAGAGCAGCGGCGGGTGAAACATCATGCCCCGGTCCTGCAGCAACGGGTTCAGATCCCGCCCGTCGGGCGGGCCCGGAAGCAGCCGGTCGAACGGGTTGGAGGTGAAAAGCGTGAAGGCGAGGAATCCGGCGGCGATCAGCCCCATCACGCCGAGCACGCGCGCGGCCATCTCCTCGGGCAGACGGCGACTGAACAGCGCGACCGCCACCGTCCACAGGGAGAGGATCAGCATCCACAGCAGCAGCGAGCCTTCGTGCCCGCCCCACAGGGCGATGACGCGGAAGCCGAGCGGCAGCTTGGAATTCGTATTATTAGCCACGTACGCGACCGTGAAGTCGCCGGTGACGAGCGCGTAGGTCAGCACGGCGAAGGCGATCGCGATAAGCACGAGTTGCCCGTACGCGGCCGGCCGCGCGACGCTCATCCAGGCGGCGTTCCCGCGCGCGGCGCCTGCGAGCGGAAGGATCCCCTGCGTCAACGCGACGACGAATGCCAGCACCAGTGCGAACTGGCCGAGCTCCGGGACCATCAGCGTGGCTTCCCTACCCCGTCCTGCGCTGCCTGTATCGCTTCTTGAACCACGAGGTCACGACCGGCATGGTGACGATCATCATCAGCATGAACACCCAGATGGCCCCGCCGAACCGCGCCACATCCGCGTAGCCTCCCTTGAGCGTGGCTGCGATGAAGACGGCCAGAGCCGCCGCCAGCGAGATGCCGGCATAGGTGGCCGCGCTCCGGATCGCCACCTCGCGTTCGAGTTGTTCCATTTGTTCCATGCCTTCGTCCCTTTCGCGCTTATTTCCCGCCGCTCGCAGTCGCGGCGACGACCAGAGGCCGTTGCGCCGCCTGTTGGCGGCGCTCCTCCCGGCGGATGCTCGGCACGAAGCTGCGCATCAGCAGGGTGTTCACCGTGACCGTGATGGAACTGACCGCCATGAGGAACGCCGCCCACTCCGGGCTGACGACCAGCTTGAATACCGGGTACAGCAGTCCCGCGCCGATGGGAATGCTCAAGGTGTTGTACGCGAAGGCCCAGAAGAGGTTCTGCCGCACCTTGCCCATGGTGGCTTTCGCTGCCTCGATTGCCACCACCACGTCGCGCAGGTCCTCCTTGATCAGGATGACGTGGCCGGTTTCCTTGGCGACATCGGTGCCCGACCCGATCGCCATTCCCACGTCGGCCTGGGCCAGCGCGGGCGCGTCGTTCACGCCATCGCCCACCATCGCCACCTTCAGGCCCTGGGCCTGCAGCTTCTTCACTTCCTCGGCCTTGTCCTGAGGCAGCACCTCAGCCAGGACGCGATCGATGCCGACCTGCCTGGCGATTGCTTCGGCCGTGCGGCGGTTATCGCCGGTGATCATCGCGACCTCGACGCCCGAGCGGTGCAGCCACTGGATCGCCTCGACTGAATACTCCTTGAGCGTATCGGCCACCGCGATCAGGCCCGCCAACCGCCCCCCAACGGCGACAAACATGACGGTCTTCCCGTCTCGCTCGAGCGCCTCCGCCTGGGGGAGCAGGGGAGCGACGACCGCGTCGCGCTCGCGCATCAACTTGCGGTTGCCCAGGAGAATTTCCCGGCCATCGACCCTCGCCTCGACCCCATGGCCGGGGATGGCGTTGAACGACTCTGCGTCAGGGACCTGCAGGCCCCGCGCCTGCGCGCCGCGCACAATCGCCTCGCCCAGCGGATGCTCGGAGTTCTTCTCCGCGATGGCGGCCAGCCGCAGCACGGAGAGCCGTCCGTCCTCCGTCTCGGGTCCGCCGTCCGGCGTCACTACATCGGTGACCGACGGCTCGCCCTTTGTCAGAGTGCCGGTCTTGTCGAAGATGATGGTCTGGAGCTTCGAGGCATTCTCGATGGCCTCGGCGTTCTTGAACAGCACACCGTGCTCGGCGGCCTTGCCCGCGCCCGCCATGATCGCGCTGGGCGTCGCCAGCCCGACCGCACACGGGCAGGAGATGACCAGCACGGTCACCGAGAGCAGGAGCGAGAAGCCGAAAACGCCGATCTCTCCCAGCTTGTAGGGCGAGAGAATGAACGCGCTGTCCGGGTCGAAGAACAGGTCGTAGCCGGCGAAGAACCAGAACACGAAAACGAGCGCCGCGAGCATGTGCACGCCGAGGATGAAGTGCCCGGCCACCCAGTCAGCCAGCTTCTGGATCGGAGCCTTGCTCGCCTGGGCGTCCTCGACCAGCTTGATGATCTGCGCCAGCGCGGTTTCCTGGCCCACCCGCGTTGCCCGGTACTTGAAAGCGCCGGTCTTGTTCATCGTCCCGCCGATGGCCTGGTCGCCCGCCTTCTTCTCGACCGGCAGCGACTCGCCGGTCAGCATGCTCTCGTCCACCGCCGAATAGCCTTCGAGCACCACGCCGTCCACTGCCACCTGCTCGCCCGGCCGCACCAGGACGACGTCGTCCACCTCCACCTCGTCGGCCGGGATCTCGATCTCATGACCGTCGCGCAGGATGCGCGCCCGCTTGGGCTGGAGCCGCATCAGCTTGCGGATGGCTTCGGAGGTGCGCCCGCGCGTGAGCGCTTCCAGCCAGCGGCCCAGGACGATGAAAGTGGTGAGGAGCGCCGCCGACTCGAAGAAGGTTGCCCCTTCACCGCCGAAGCCCGCCTTCGGCCAGAGGGTGTTGATGACGGCGATGAGGTAGGCTGCGCCGATGCCGGTGGCGTAAAGGAGGTTCATGTCGGTGACGCCGTGGCGCAGGCCACGCCACGAGTTCACGAAGAACTGACGCCCTGGTCCCAGGACGATGGGCGTGGTCAGCAGGCCGAGCACCCACTTGTAGCCCAGCCACTCCGGGACGAACAGGGGCAGGATCCACATGTCACGGAAGGTGCCAAGCATCACCAGCATGGCGATGGGCAGGGTGAACGCCAGATACATTCCCTGCCGCCGGATCTCGCGCTGGCGGGCTTCCTTCTCGCGGTCGAGCGCTTCGACGCCCGCGGCTTTCTCTTCAGCTTCGTAGCCGGCCTCGCGGATGGCGCGTTTCATCCGGCCCGGGGTGACCAGGCCGGGGATATACGCCACGCGTGCCGTTTCCAGGCCCAGGTTGACGACGGCGTTCTGCACGCCTTCCAGCTCGCGAAGCGCGGTCTCGACGTGGCTGACGCACGAGGCGCACGTCATGCCCGTGACGCGCAACCTGGCTTCCTCCACGCCGATCGCGTAGCCGAGGTCGGTGATGGCCTGCGTCACCTTCGCCACGTTCACGCGCGTCGGATCGTAGACGACGCTCACCTTGCCGCCCGCCAGATTCACCGTGGCCTTTTCAACGCCGCTCAGGTTGTCCAGCGCGCCCTCGACCGTGCGAACGCAGCTGGCACAGCTCATGCCCTCGATGGGCAGCGTCAACTGATGCGCGTTCGCTTCCTTCGTGCCCTGTTCCATTCGCGCCTGACTACCGGTAACGAAGAGCGTCCATCAGCTCTTCCACGATCGTTTCCGTGTCGCCACGCTCGGCGGCGGTCGCCACGTGAGCGCGCAAATGGCTCTCGAGGGTGATCTGCCCGGCCTTTTCCAGCGCGCCTTCCACCGCCTTGATCTGGCGCAGGACGTCCACGCAGTACGCGTCATGCTTTTGCAGGGCCTGCAGGATGCTTTCCAGATGCCCCTTGGCGATGGTGAGCCTGCGCGTGACCACTTTGCGCGCAACCTCCGGCATGCACAGGCGGCCGCCGACCTCGTGCGCGAGATGCGCGTGGGCCTGTTCGGCGCTCATACCGCGTCCAGCACCTGGGCCTTGTAGCCGGCCTTCTGGACGGCCTGGAGCAAAACCCGCCCGTCGGCCGTGCCGTCCACCCGGGCGCGTCCTGCGGCGCGGTCCACCGAAACCTGCTCGACGCCGGCAACGGACTTCAGGGCCCTGGTCACCGTGTGCACGCAGTGGTCGCAAGTCATCCCTGTCACGCTCAAGTTGATCGCCATAAATCGCTCCTTTCGAGAACACGCGGCCCCGGTCCCGCTTCAATCCTGCCCTCCGGGGGTGGGTACAATATCGCGAAGCCTATCGCACGTCAACGTTTCCCCCTTGATCCAGATCAAACGCCGGTGCTAGCTTCGGGCCTACCCTCCCAGGTGGGGTGGATCTCACGGGAGGGCTGATTCATCCTCTTCAAGGAGACCGTTGATGGACTGGCTATCGCAAAACTGGGTCTGGCTGGCGTTGGTCGTCGGGATGGTGTGGATGCACTCGCGCGGGATGCATTCGGGCGGGCGCCACGGCGGCTCGATGGGGTGCTGCGGCGGTCACGACAAGGCGCGCGAGGGTCCTGCCGAGAAAGGCGAGGCACAGGGCACGGATGCCCCGGGTTCCCCGGTCAAAGAGGGCCGGAGTGAGCAGCGCGGAGAGCGTGCCGCGTCGTAACGCGGCGATCCGTCGAGGTCTGAGCGGCTCAGTCGGTCTTGCCGCTTTGGTTTACTTCCTTGCGGCGTACGCGCAAGGGGCTCAGCTGGAGCCGCCCGGGGCCGTGGGCGGGCTTCAGCTCGTGCACGCGCTTCGCGGCAAGGAAGCTCTCCAGGCGATCGATCGCCTTCATGGAAATCAGCTTGGCGGGGCCGACGGCTATGTCGCCCATTACGAAAGGAACGGCTTTGCCGCCATGCTTTACGTTTCTCGGGCCTCCCGTTCATCCATGGCGGGCCTTCAGATCGAAAGGATGGCGGCTCGCATTCGGAAGGGAGACACGCCCTTCTATCATCTCAAGTCGCAGGAATGGAACGGCAGCACCGTCTTTTCGGCGCTCGGGCAGGGTCAGATCCATTACTTCTATCGGCAGGACGCGGATGTGACCTGGATAGCGTCGGACCCTGCGGTGGCGAAAGAAGTCGTGGACCAGTTGCTGAGACGCGATCGCTGAGGGCGACGGCGCCAGCACAGGAAGCCAAGGAGACCATTGCATGTATCCGGTTCTCGTCAAGCTGGGAACTTTTGAGCTTCGCACGTACGGGATCATCGTCGCCCTGTCCTTTGTCCTTGGACTCTGGCTGGCCACAAGGGAAGCGAAAAGGAAGGGGCTCGATCCCGCGCTCGTTCAGGATTTTGCCCTCTATGCTCTTTTGGGCGGGATCATCGGGGCGAGGCTCTACTACGTCGTGTTCTCGAACCCGTCCTATTTCCTGCAAAAACCGTGGGAAATTCTGGCGCTCTGGCACGGAGGCATAGGCATCATCGGCGCTCTTGTGGGGGGGTTGCTGGCCGCGCTGTGGTACTGCCGGAGAAAAAAGCTGTCGTTTTGGCGATTCGCCGATACCCTGGCTCCAGGAGTCGCCCTCGGACAGGCGGCTGGAGTGTTCGCCTGCCTGCTGAACGGGGACAGCTACGGTAAAGCGACGGACCTTGCCTGGGCGATCACTTATACCGATGCGCGTGCCATGGCGCCTTTGAACGTGCCGCTCCATCCCGTGGAGATCTACGAGATGGCGACCTACTTTCTGGTCTTTCTCCTCGTCTGGCAGACCAGAAAAAACTACCGCACCGACGGCTTCGCCTTCCTGACCTATCTGGCGGGCTATGGAGCGGCCCGCCTCGCGGTCGAGTTTTTCCGCGGCAATCCGGCGATCTTCGCCTGGGGCATTCCGGCGGCCCAGGTATTCGGCGTGGCGCTGATCCTGGTTTCCATCGCGGGTTTCCACCTGCTTGGCAGAGGGAGGGCGGCATGACGCGCAAGCCCGGGCATTCCCCGGCCGCCGGGCGGCCCCGGGGGGCGGTCGGCCAGTTCTACGCAAAGGCGCTCGCGATCGAGGCCGAGGCCGCTACGCGCTATCGCGCGCTCGCGCGCGCGATGCAGGCGAGCGACAACCCGCGCACAGCGGCGCTGTTCCTGAAACTGGCGAAGTTCGAGGCGGCGCACGCCGACAAGCTGAAGGACCTGGCCGCGGCGGCGAAGCTTTCGCCGCGCACGCGTGACCGGATCCTGTCGCGGGACGCCGGCCGCACCGAGGTGCCGAACTACCAGTTTCTGTACCGGCACGTTCCCCCCCAGCATGCGCTGCTGATGGCGCTCGAGTCCGAAAGGCGTGCGAAGACCTATTTCGAGGGCATCCGCGCGAAAACGGCCGATCCCACGATCAGGAAGCTCGCCGCCGAGTTTGCGCGCGAGGAGGCGCAGCATGCCTTGTGGATCGAGGAAGCCCTGGCGCGCCAGCCGGTGAGCCCGTCCGACGAGTTTTATAAGCTGCCCTGAATTTTATTCTGTCGTTCGTTGACGCACGTCAATAACTTCTCCAACTCGACGTTTGAGGTTAGCCGAATCCCGGTCTCCAAGAAGAATATTCCCAGGAACCCTGGAGGCATTGCTCCATGCATATTCCATCGATCGAGGTACATAAAGCCGCCACCCTCCAGGAGGCGGGCGTGCTGTTGGGCCGCTATTCGCCGGACGTGCGGCTGCTGGCGGGCGGAACCGACGTGCTGGTGGATCTCAAGACGGCCAGATTCACCGTGGGTCATCTGGTCGCGCTCGGCGCAATAAAGAAACTGCGGGGGATCACCGAGGAGCGCGAGGGATTGCGCATCGGCGCCTTGACGACGCTCACCGAGCTCGACCGCTCGCCCTTGATCGCCGGCGGATATGCCGCCTTGCGGGACGCCACCAGCCAGATGGCGACTCCCCAGGTTCGCAATGCGGCGACGGTCGGCGGGAATATCGCGGGCGCGGTCCCGTGCGCGGATCTCCCTCCCATACTCATCGTCATGAATGCGACGGCGCTGCTGTGGTCCACCAAGGGCAGACGCACCGTCCAGCTGGAGAACCTGATCGTGGGTCCGCGCCAGACGATCCTGCGCGACGACGAGCTGCTCGCGGCGGTGAACGTGCCGAGCCCGCCGGCTCGATTCGGCGCGGCCTACGCCCGGTTCGGGCTGCGCGAGGCCAACGCGATCGCCGTGGCGGGCGTGGCGGCGGCGCTGGTGCTGAACGACGACCAGACCGTGCGCAGCGCCCGCATCGCGCTGTGCGCCGTTGCGCCGGTGCCGAAGCTCGCCAAAGCGGCCGCGCGGCTGCTCGTGGGCGGCGTACTGGACGAGCGGGCCTGCGCGCGAGCAGCGGCAGCGGCAATGGAGGAGGCGGAACCGATTTCCGATCTGCGCGGCTCGGCGGACTACCGCTGCGAGCTCGTCGGGACTCTTGCCAGGCGCGCGCTGGCGGCCGCTCGGCAAAGAATAGGGGGGTGACAGAATGTTCACGGCACGGACTTTCACGATCAACGGGCAGAAGCACGACGCAGCGATCGAGGACGGCGAGACCCTGCTCGACGTTCTGCGCGACAAGCTGCGCCTGACGGGAACCAAGAAAGGCTGCGACACCGGCGATTGCGGTGCGTGCACGGTGCTGGTGGACGGCGAGCCCTTGAACAGCTGCCTGCTGCTCGCCTCGACCGTCGATGGAAAATCGATCACGACCATCGAGGGGCTTGCACAGGACGGCGAGCTCACCCCTCTGCAGCAGTCATTCGTGAACGAGGGCGGCCTGCAGTGCGGCTATTGCACGCCCGGCATGGTGCTTTCGGCGACCGCCCTGCTGGGGAGAAACCCCGATCCGACCACCGAGGAGATCAAGGAAGCTCTGGCAGGCAACTTGTGCCGCTGCACGGGATACACCGGGATCCTGAATTCAGTTCAGCGGTGCAAGAACTACACGGCCGGCGGGAAATGCGCGAACAAGCGGGAATCCGGCAGCCAGCCGGAAAGCGGGGTCGGCGCATCCGTGCCTCGCATCGACGCCGCGGACAAGGTCACCGGGCGGGCCCTCTACACGGCCGATATCTGGCTGCCGAACATGGCGCACGGCAAAATCCTCGGTTCATCGATTGCGCACGGCCTGGTCAAGCGCATCGACGTTTCCAGGGCGAAGGCATTGCCCGGCGTGCTGGCCGTCCTGACCGGCGCGGACGTCACCGACACCAAGCACGGCGTCTCCCCCGCGCGCTACGACGAGGACGTGCTGGCCAAGGACAAGGTTCGCCACGTCGGAGACCCGGTGGCCGCCGTCGCGGCCATCGATGAGAAGACCGCGGAGCGGGCGTTGAAACTGATCGACGTGGAATACCAGCCGCTGCCGGTCGTGCTCGACGCCATGGAGGCCGTCAAGGAAGGGGCGCCGCTGATCCACGAGCGCTATCCCCGGAACATCAGCACCGTCGTCGACCACAATTTCGGAAACGTGGAGGAGGCCTTTGCCGGGTCGTATTACATTCGCGAAGAGACCTTCACCGGCAACAATGTCTTCCAATCGCCGCTCGAGCCGCACGCCTCGATCTCCACGTGGAATCACGACGGGACGCTGGTGCTCTACACCTCCACCCAGGTTCCCCCTTACGTGCAGTACATGATGGCGCACGTGCTGCACATGCCGCTCGGCAAGATCCGCGTGATCCGTCCGGCCGTCGGCGGAGGCTTCGGGACCAAAGCCGCCACGACGCCGCTCGATATCTGCTCGGCATTGCTGAGCCGCGCAACCGGGCGGCCCGTCAGGATGGTGTACTCGCGCGAGGAGATGTTCCATTACGGCCGCGGACGGCACAAGCAGCACATGAAGTTCAAGCTCGGCCTGGACCGCGACGGAAGGA
>Ga0209342_10001980_pt1 | contig 22424 bp, 16 predicted proteins | sample RifCSP16_2_FD_184023 | JGI IMG/M metagenome (GOLD analysis project Ga0209342, IMG submission 184023) | Soil microbial communities from Rifle, Colorado - Rifle CSP2_sed 16_2 (SPAdes) (version 2) | ecosystem: Environmental > Terrestrial > Deep subsurface > Rock core/Sediment | place: Rifle... | reverse complement strand
TGGCATTGGACAAGCCGATGACCAAGCGGGTGCTCCACTATCACGAACTGCCCACACCGGCGTTTCAAACTTTTGAGCGGGTTGATGAGCCAATAAACGAGGATATGCAATTCCCATTATTCGCTAAACCGAGCCGGGAAGGGACAGGGATGGGTGTTTCGGGCAAGTCGATCGTTCACAATGAAGAGGAATTGCGCGAGCAGGTAAGTTATATCATACAGCGCTATAAACAGCCTGCCCTTGTCGAGAGATTTATCGAAGGACGCGAGGTGACCGTAGGAGTGGTAGGCAACTTGATCGGGCCGGTTGCCCGGCGAATGCCGGAAGACGAGGAGGCGCCTCGAGTCCAGGCTGGCTTGCGTTTCTTCCCTCCCATGGAGGTAAATCTCAAGCCTTTTGAGACCACAGATATCGTTTACAGCAATCGATTGAAAGTTGCCCTGGCGGACCAGCTCGACTATTTATGTCCGGCGCCGCTTGAGGTTGAAATGGTGGATGAGCTCAACTGGCTCACCGCAGCAGTCTTCAGGGTGACAGGCGCGCTGGACGTCTCGCGGGTTGATTTCCGGCTGGATATGCATGACAATTGGAGGCCCTACATTCTCGAGATCAATCCCCTCCCGGGTCTCTCTCCAGGTGTCTCGGATCTGGTCATCGAGGCAGCCGCGGAGAGGGTTGACCATACTTACCTGGTAAACATGATTCTAGATACCGCGTTAAGGCGCTACGCGATGCTTTGATCCTGGATCACGCTGCCTTTTGTCTTGCTCCAATCCTCGTCGCTAACCAGGGTGACGACGCGAAAAGCCTCTGCGTACTCCATTTCTTTACCCCTGGCATGTTCTGCGGCCCATTCCTTTATCCGAGGTTCGGGATCCCAATCCTTCATTTGGCTTTCATGCGCGCGTAAGGCCGCGATTTTCTTGTCGATGGTTGCCGTGATGTTTATATAGTAATCCGTTTGCGACCAGCCAGTTACAAATACTTTGCGCGGCTTGTGGGCGAAGTAGCCCTCAGCTTCCAGTTCTTCAAAAAGGTGTGGCTGGCCTGCAGCGGGGAATGTCGCATCCAGGGCTGCCGTCGCCGCGGCTCGGTGGTCTGGGTGATTGATATAGGTATCGCCAGCCCAGACAATGGTTGGATCGCCGCAAATAACCACCTCGGGTCGGAAACGGCGGATTTCGCGCACCAGTTTTTTCCTCAGCTCTATGGTCGGCTGCAGCATTCCATCCGGCTCACGCAAAAAGACGACTTCTTCAGCGCCGATGACCCTGGCAGCCCGCAATTGTTCTTCTTCGCGGATCATGGTTGCTTTTTCTTTGCTCATGCCCGGTTCTGCAATCCCTACCTCGCCGCTGGTACATAAAACGTAATAGATACGCGTCCCGGCGGCTGCCCAGCGGGCGAGCGTCCCTGCACAGGAAAACTCTATGTCATCCGGATGGGCTACGATGACAAGCGCGCTTTCGGGAAGATAATAATTGTTCAACTTTACGCTCCTCGTTTCGTTTGCCGCTGACACCAGCGGGACAATTAGGCGAAATTCTACCTAATAATGTTGTTGGTTGGCAATAGCAGAATTGCCTCAATTTGGTAGGCGAAACCATTTGACACGCAGCTAAGAACTATCTATACTTACAACCAGAAATTGGCAGATCAAGTTTATATTTTCACAATGGAGGCGTTTATGGAAGACCGACCCTGGCTGAAATACTACGATTCGGGAGTGCCCCAATACATTGATTATCCAAAAATCCCCTTGTTTGCTTTGCTCGAAGAAACCGCAAAAAAATATCCAGATTCACCCTGTACGATCTTCAAAGGAGCAAAAATTACTTATCGAGAGATGAATGAGCTCACCGACCGCCTGGCAGCTGGTCTCTCCAGCCTGGGGGTTGAAAAGGGCGATCGGGTGGGTATCTTCATGCCCAATACGCCTCAGTTTGTGCTGGCTTTTTTTGCAATCCTTAAACTTGGAGCTGTCGTTGTTGCCACAAACCCACTGTATAGTGGGCGTGAGATAGAGCACCAGGTAAACGATGCGGGCATCCAGGTAATGATTGTGATGAGCAATTTCTATAAATTGGTTAAGGAGGTTCAGCCGAAAACCCAGATCCGCTCCATTATCGTTACCAATCTTAAAGAATCGCTGCCCCCGATCCTTGGATTTCTGTTTACTCTAACCGGAAAAGAGAAAAAAGGAGGTTTCAGCGTTCAATTAGCCGAGGGGGATCGTTGGATGCAAGACCTGATCAATCCCTTCAAAGCTGGAGATCGACCGAAAGTGGCCATCGACTCAGATGATGTTGCCCTGTTCCAGTATAGCGGAGGAACCACTGGCTTGTCCAAAGGGGCGATTGCCACGCATTTCAACCTGGTCGCTAATTCCCTGCAGATCAGCTCCTGGATGATGAACGCTGAGGAAGGTAAGGAAATGGTCCTCATGGCGATCCCCCTTTTCCATGTATATGGGTTGGTTGCCGGTATGTGTTTTGCGATCCACATTGGGGCTTCGATGGTAATGATACCTAACCCCCGCGACTTAAAAGACGTTTTGGAAAATATACAAAAATATAAGGCAACACTCTTCCCCGGAGTGCCCACGCTTTATAATGCGATCAACAATCACCCGGATGTGTTGGCAGGAAAATACAATTTGAGAACTATCAAAGCGTGTATCTCTGGTTCCGCCCCGCTGATGCGCGAGACGAAAGAGAAATTTGAAGCGCTCACCGGCGGGGTGGTTTTTGAGGGTTTCGGGATGTCGGAAACACCCACGGCAACCCACTGCAACCCGTTGCTAGGAGAGAACAGGACGGGTTCAATTGGATTGCCTTTGCCAGATGTGGACGCTAGAATAATCAGCCTGGATGATGAAATAACTGTTCTTGGGGTGGGTGAAGTGGGAGAGCTGGTGATCAAGGGGCCGCAGGTTTTCAAGGGTTACCATAATATGCCCACGGAAACCGCCAACGCTTTGCGGGATGGATGGCTTTACACCGGCGATATTGCTCGCATGGACGAGGACGGTTATTTCTATATCGTAGATCGGAAAAAAGAGCTGATAAAACCGGGTGGATACCAGGTGTGGCCGCGCGAGGTCGAAGAGGTGATTTCAGAACATCCTAAAGTCCTGGAGGTTGGTGTAGCCGGCATACCCGATCCATATCGAGGCGAAACCGTAAAAGCCTGGGTAGTCATCAAGCCTGGAGAAAGCCTGACCGAAGACGAAATCAAAGACTGGTGCAAAGATCGCCTGGCTAAATTCAAGGTGCCCACGCATATAGAATTCCGCAGCGAGCTGCCGAAAACTACAGTGGGGAAGATCTTGCGCCGCGAGCTGGTGCGGCAGCACAAGGAATCGAGCGCCTGACGATTCTAGGGATCGAAAACAACGATAATCAGGCAAAAGGTCTATGCGCGGGCTGTAAGCTGCGCATAGACCTTTTCCGTATTATGTTACCGTTTTTGAGACATTTACCTGATCATCTTGTAAAACAGGTTGTGTATGACACGGATAGAGATGAAAGATAAAGATATCCCAACTGATCCCATGAGATGGATCAGGCTGATGTTAGCTATTTTTACAAGCGATAGATGGGTGAGCCGCCTGGAAAGAGTAGCTCGTATGCATCCCCGGGCCTTGTATTTGGTTGAATCGGCGATAAAAGACTGGGGAATGATCTTGTCCCCTGATAAAGCAAAAGGCTTAAAGGAGTTAAAAAGGAAGTTAAAGAAAGAAAAATTCTATAAACCCTTCTGATTTCTCTTATTACACTCTCTCTGCCGGGTAACGTATTTTCGATAATAAAATTTGTGCGCGATGCAAGTATAGAAGGTTTTCCTTCGGAGAAGCGCAGCGGTCGTTTTCTGAAGGGCATTCATCTGCTAAATCCGTTTGACAAATCCGTTCTCAGTATCTTTGCCGTATATCCACTTGGATTCCGAATGCTCTTAACGGATTATAATTCGATGCAGAATCCGTTATCCATCCATTATGGGCCACTCAAAACGTTAGATCCTTAAATCCTTCGACCAAAAAAGGAGAAAGTCATGCCCAACCTTTCCGACATTCTCTCCGTAGCAATCGGGGTAACTTTCGTTTTTCTGATTCTTAGCCTTTTGAACACCTGGGTGCAGGAATTCGTTGCCGGCCTCTTCTCAATGCGCGCCAATAACCTGGCTGACATCATACATAATATGCTCGATCCGAGCGCGCAGAAACTGGAGGGCGCAAAGAAATTGAAAGAATTGAAGGACTTGTGGAAATCGGGACCCCTAGAAAATACAGCTATCAAACTTAGCCAAAGCGCCCTCAAAGCCTTCTACGATCATCCGATCATTTATTCGCTCTCCAAACCAGGCGCGTTGCCGTCCTATATACCTGTTCAAGACTTCACCACCACCTTTATAGATTTACTGAACAAAGCCGGCTCGGAGGATCCCAATCAACTGGAAATCACTATAGAGAACATACGACAAGGTATCCAAAATCTCGATGACGAGCCTTTGAAAATGCGTCTCCAGTCGTTAATCGACCGTGCTATGATCATTGAAAATAAAGTTGAAATAGGAATCGCAGATTTTCGAAAATCCGTTGAAACCTGGTTCGATTCAACTATGGAACGAGGGAGTGGTTGGTATAAGCGTAGAATCCAATGGGTCGGGATCATCAGCGGAATTATCATTGCCATATTAACCAATGCTGATACGATTGGCCTGGCAGTATCGCTCTGGCAGAATTCGATTTTGCGTGAGGCGGTAACCGAAGCCGCGGTCATCTATACCGAACAAGGGGAGGATATTAAAGCCAAGGAGGCTCAACAACAGTTAACCGAGCTGGGTTTGCCCATTGGGTGGTCGCTTCGATACTCCGATCGAGACCCCGAAACACCTGACAACCCGCGCGATTTTCCTTCATCTCCGGGAGGCTGGCTCACGAAAGTGGTCGGCTTACTCATTACCGGCTTTGCTATCTCGCAAGGCTCGCCAATATGGTTTGACTTGCTGAACCGGATGATTAATCTTCGCGGTACCGGATCAAAACCAGCGGCGCCAGCCAGGAAGAAAACCAAAGAAGGCGAGGTAGAAGAGGAGTAGAATAGCGCCAAGTCGATAATGAGGGTTTCAGCGCAAAGCGTCAACCTTACATGCTTGTCTCTACATTGCCCTATGACTCAACAAAAGTCCTGTGAGCGCTGGCGCGATATCGGTTAAAGATAATAACTGCGCCTGGAGGTCGCTTCGAGCGGACTGTGAGCCGATCAGCAATGCTGGGACGGGGTTGCTCGTGTGCCGCCGGGTGGACAGGTCCTCCAGGTTGCCGTGGTCCGAGGTCATGATGATCAAACCTTCCTCGTCATCCCACGAAGCTACCAGGCTCCCCAGCACCTGATCGAAGATCTCCAGCACATCGCAGGCAGCGTTCATATCCTGGCGGTGACCGGCCAGGTCGCTGAGCCAATATTCGAAAAAGGCGAAATCATACGCTCTGCTCAGGGAGACCAGTCGAATGCCGGCTTGGGTTGGGGTTAGAATTGGCGTGTCTGCCAGGTTCAGGTGTTCTCGCCAGCCCTGTGCGGTGAGGTCGGCCGCGATGGCGCGCTGTCCGTGCAAATCGCTGGCGCTCTTCAGGCTTAAACCGGCGCTGATGACTGCTAAGGGAATGGCGGAATAGATCCGCCTTCCAGATTTAATCGCCTCGAAGTAAGTGGGGGGGTAAGCGTTTAAGAATGTTACTTGTTTACCCTCTTTACTAAGCCTGCTGAATAAGCTGCCGTTTTGTAGAAATTGGGCGATGGCTAGGTTTGGTTTGGGGCCGTAATGATAGCCGAGCAATGCAGGAACATTTATCCCGGTAAGTAAGGTCGCCTGTCCTGTAGCTGATTGGGGTAAACCCTCGACGCCCAGGCATGCATCCAACCCCAGGAGGGTGGCTCGTTCGCCAACCAGAGGCGCCGTTTCATAGGTTAAAGTTCTACCCTGGAGCAGCGATTTCAAATGAGGCAGGTCTGCTCGGGCAAACGGATTTATCTCAGGGTTGTTTGCGCCAAGTCCAACGCCATCTAAAAAAAGAAATAAAATTTTCATCTTGAGCGCTCACCTTTAATATAGTGCTTTTATCGCCGGTAAGTAAACCATGCGGATGGGCGTTGGCCGCGCTCGGTGCCATCTTTTCTGTTTACCAGCTTGAAACGCTTTGCCAGGTTATCCAGATCTGAATCCAGCAATCCGGTGCCTGCATCCCCAGGCTGCTTGAAAAAGGCATATATCAGGAAGTCGCCCCGTTCTGCCAGGAGTTTATCCAGGTTATGAATATATGCAAGCCTGTCATGCTCGGATAGACTATGGAAGCAGCCGATGTCGAGGATCAAATCAAACTTGCCTGAGAGAGTGTCTACTTGGGTCACATCTCCTGCAAGCAAATCGACCTGGACTCGCGCTTGCCTGGCTTTTTTGCGCCCGATGCGAATAGCGCGGTAGGCGAAATCTATTCCGATCACCTGCCAGCCCGCCTTTGCCAACGTGATCGCGTTCGTGCCCGTGCCGCAGCCAAGATCCAAAGCCCTGCCGGGAGGGTGGGCGTTGATATACTCAACCAGCTCAGGCGGTGTTATCCCGGTGTCCCATGGTGGTGATTGAAAATACCAGAGATTAAACATCAGCCTTCTGATGAAACTCATGCTGTAATCATAGATTGTACCCGATTAAACCCATGAAAAGTAGCCCGGTCTGAAGGTCCAAAACATGCTTTGACAAGGACGGCGAGATAACTTAAAATCAAGTGCTGTTTGAATTCTTTTACCCCGGGAAAGGTTTTTCACATGAAGGAATATACAACCGAGTTTATTCGCAATATCGCTCTGGCTGCGCACAGCGGAGCCGGAAAGACGATGCTTGCGGAAGCATTTTTACACTACACGGGAGCGACGACTCGACTGGGCAGGGTGGAAGATGGAACGACCGTTTCGGATTTCGAGGAGGAGGAGCACAGGCGCGGATTGTCTCTTTCGACAGCCATCATCCCAGTAGAATATAAAGAGCATAAAATAAATTTTCTGGACACACCGGGTTATACAGACTTCGTTGGCGAAGTGATATCCGCTCTGAGGGTATCCGATGGCGCCTTAATCCTGATAGATTCGGTCGCCGGTGTTGAAGTAGGAACTGAAATTGCCTGGAATTATTGTGATGAATTTGATCTACCGCGTTTCGTCGTGATCAACAAGATGAACCGCGAAAATGCGAATTTCAGGAAAGCGCTGGAAACCGTTCAGCAAATGTCTGATAAACGCATGGTGATCCTCCAACTGCCTTGGGGGGAGAGGCTGGATTTCAATGGCGTCGTCGACCTGCTGACAATGAAAGCCTATCCGGGAGATGGAAAGACTACGGTGGATATCCCTGCTGCGTTGATGGAAGAGGTCGAGACAGCTCGCATGGAGTTAATTGAGGCTGCCGCGGAAGGGGAAGACGCTCTGCTGGAGAAATATCTGGAAGGCGAAGAACTCAGGGCAGATGAAATTCAACGCGGCTTGCGGAACGTGATCTTGTCCGGCGAATTTGTGCCCGTGTTTGTCGCCGCCGGATCAGCGGAGATTGGTTCAGGACCCTTGCTCGACGCAGTGATAAGCCTGTTTCCATCTCCCAAGGAAGCCAAACCGGTTGTGGTTCAAGGCAAGGATAGTGATGAGACCCTTTCTCAGCTAGACTCAGGCCCGCTCGGCGCCTACGTCTGGAAAACCACGGCTGACCCATTCGTAGGAAAGATCACGTATTTTAGAGTTTATTCGGGAACTATTACCTCGGATTCGCGGGTTTGGAACCAGCGCAAGGGCATTGAGGAACGCCTGGGGACATTGCATATCCTGCGTGGGAAAGAACAAATCGGGGTGAAAATCGTCCATGCGGGAGATATTGCCACCGTTTCCAAGCTTGGAGCCACCTCCACAGGTGATACATTATGCGATAGAGGCCATCCGATCGAACTGCCTTTTCCGACGTATCCGAAGGCGCTGTATCAAGTGGCTGTCATTCCAAAAACCCAATCCGATTCTGGCAAGATCAGCCCTACATTAACTCGTCTTTGCGAAGAAGATATGACTTTATCCTGGCGCCAGGAAGCCAGCACGAACCAGACGATTTTACAGGGGATGGGCGACCAGCATCTCGATGTGGCGATCAGAAAGGCTGAAACCAAGTTCCAAACCGGATTGATGATGGAAATACCTAAGGTGCCTTACCTCGAGACGATTACCCAAAAAGGCCAGGCTATGTACCGTCACAAGAAGCAAACGGGAGGCGCCGGGCAATTTGGCGAGGTACATATGCGTGTCGAGCCTGCGAAGGAGCAAGATTACGAATTCTCGAACGATGTCTTTGGCGGTGCAATTTCGAGCAGCTATATGCCCGCGATTGAGAAAGGGATTAAATATGTGATGAAAGAGGGCGTGATGGCTGGCTTTCCGGTGACGAAGGTAAAGGTGTCGGTGTTCGATGGGAAAGAACACCCAGTCGATTCGAAACCGGTAGCCTTTGAAATCGCCGGCAGGGAAGCGTTCAAACTGGCAGTGAACGACGCTGCTCCGGTCCTTCTTGAACCAATTATGAACGTTCGAATCGTGGTACCAGAAGCCAATATGGGCGATGTGTTGGGCGATATGAATACCCGCCGGGCACGAGTTCAGGGCATGGAGAGTGAGAAAGGCAGATCGATCATCACAGCGCAGGTGCCTCTGGCTGAGATGCTGCGCTACACCACAGATTTGCGCTCCATCACTGGAGGGCGAGGCGTTTTCGAGATGGAGTTTTCGAATTACGAGGTCGTCCCAGCTCACCTTGCTCAGGAGATCATTGCAGCTCGCCAGAAGGAACTGGCTGCGGCAAGGGAAAATTGATAGCTTATTCTGAGATCGTTAATTCGCGGTGTGAGGCAACCGAAAACTTGCGCATGGACGCAAGGTTAAATAATATTGAGATCGAAATCAGCCCAACGCTTAACGGATAGATCCAGATTGGATTGATTTCATATAAATAACCCGCCAGGAGCGGCGCCAGAATGATAGCAAATGCAGTGGCAGTTTCAGCCAACCCATAAGCGAGGCCCATATTTGCTCCCATCACCAGCGAGCGTATGTGGGCGGTCGCCAGTGAGCGCGAGGTGCGAAACCCCCCCAGCCAAAAGTACGCCAGGCTGTAGATGAGAAAATTCCTCCCAATCCAGAGGAAGAAGGCAAAGAGTCCGACGCTCATCTGCCCAAGCAGATAGCCTTTGCGCGCATCAAGCTGACCCAATAGCAGGTTGAGCGCAACGATACCCATGCCTCCAATCGAGTAGAGCTGCCCGATACGCACAAGGTCGATACCGCGCTCATTCTGTAAAAAGTTTGGTGATAAGGGTTGGGGAAGGTACATGGCAAATGTCGCCAGGGAAAAGACGGCGATAAAGCTGAAGTAACCCGTATTCTTCCATAATGAGCTGCTGTTTTCCTCCCGGGTGATTTTTTCCACTGGTTGTCTGCCTATCAGCAGGATAAATATCGTGGAGACCACAAAGATCGCCGTCGAAACTGCAAATATGCCGCGAAAGCTCACTCGACTGCCTATGTATCCACCTAACAAGGGACCTAAGATCGTGCCAGTGTTGTAAGAGGCAGATATCAGTGTAATCGCCCTGCCCACCGACCAATTGCCTCTTGCCGCGGTAATGTAGCTGTTCATGGGCGCCAGGACGAACAACGTCAGACCATAGAAAAGCATGCCAGCGACGAACCAGGGCAGCGATCCTGCCATAGCCATAATCCCCGTGGCGAGGACGCCGAGCAGCCACGCAGCCCACATCATGGGGCGCCGCCCGATTCTATCCGCCAGGTACCCGGCAGGGATGTGGGCAAGCGTTGCAGCTACGCCATAAGCGCTCAGAATAGTGCCAATTTTCAAGGGCGAGGCGCCAAGCTGTTGTAAATATAAAGGTTGAAAGGGCAGAAATGTGCTCTCTCCAAGCCCCCAGGCGAATAGAGATAGCGCAACCAGGATAAGATCGCGGCTCATTGGCGAACTCCGCAGGCTTTGGGGATGATCATGAGGCTATGACTTGCAGGTCTCTGGGCAGGTCCGTCAAGCAAACAGCGCCATCATCCGTGATGACAAGGTTGTCTTCGATGCGAACCCCGTTTCGCCCGGGCAGGTATATGCCAGGTTCAACGGTGAAAGCCATCCCCGGTCGGAGGATCAGCTCGTTGTCGCTGCGAATATATGGTGGTTCGTGACCTTCCAGACCCAGACCATGACCGGTGCGGTGAGTAAAGTACTGACCGTAGCCAGCCTGGTCAATGATATATCTGGCGGCATAGTCTACGCGGCTTGCCTGGATGCTAGGGCGAGCTGATTCACGCGCCGCGGTGTTAGCCTGGAGGACAATTTCAGCGATGCGGGTTTCTTCGGGCTCTGGCTCGCCGATCGCGAAAGTACGAGTGATATCCGAACAGTAACCCCGGTGTGAAGCCCCCCAATCGATCACCAGCAAATCACCAGGAGTGAGGCGGCGGTCAGTTGGGGAGGCATGTGGATTGGCGCTGTTAGGCCCGCAAGAGACGATAGGTGAGAAGGGCATATCCGGGTCGATGCCAGCTCGGAACAATTGCAGGACCAGCTCGGATGCCAGCTCACGCTCGGTCATATTGATTTTGATCGAGGGCAAAGTGGCGCCCAAGGCAGCCTGGGCAATCTCCACTGCTTTGCGCATAGCCATTACCTCATTCTCGTCCTTCCTCATCCTGAGTTCGGCCAGTTCTGCCTCAGCCGAGATGAATTGGGCTTCTGGGGCTGAGTCCCTCAGGAACTGATATTCAAGCATGCGCAGACTTCTAGGTTCAATGCCAACTCTTTTATTCCCTTCGATCTGCGCGGATTTAACCGCCTGTTTGAACGCGAGGATCCAGGAAACAGGATTTTCCCCGTATAGGAATGCCTGAATCGGGAACGGCGAGTGGGTGGTTTTCGCGGTTTCCAGTTCCGGGAGTACGATACTCAATGGCGATTGAGGCATAAAAATCGCTACCACCGGCCTCTCTGAAAGATGAAATTCTAAGCCAGTTAGATATTTCAGGCTCGCTCCCGGATTGAGCGCCAGAACATCCAATGATGCGTTTTGAATGCTGACGTATAGCCGCGCCTGTCGGCTGAGGTATGGGTTTTCATTGTTCATTATGCTCACTCCCATCCATAGATTCCGCCTGATTATAGCCTAACCTCGAGCCTGATGGCTCTGCCAATTGGCTTCTATTGACAGCTTACCTGCCCTCAGATACAATCATCCCACTCCAGCCAGGGCCTGTAGCGCAGTTGGGAGCGCGCTTCAATCGCACTGAAGAGGTCGCGGGTTCGAATCCCGCCAGGTCCACACTTGTTGACGGATTTAGCGAATACAGGTAAAATTTCGAAACTTGTGAACCGGGCCCATAGCGCAGTTGGGAGCGCGTCTCAATGGCATTGAGAAGGTCGTGGGTTCGAATCCCACTGGGTCCACACAAATCCATAACGTTAAGGTAGGAGTAGTAGGCTATCTGTCAGCGAGTCGGGAGAGAGAGGTGGAAGCCCGGCAAGGTGCTCACGGAGCACGGCTGAAAGTACGCCAGAGCTGAACTCGCCTGCCAGCCTGAATAAGGCAGACGTCACCGGTGAAAATTTGGCGATCAAGTAGCCGGAGACGGGTTTCGCCCGTTAGCGCGACATCAAGCGGTCTTTGGGAGAGCGATAAACTCATCGGTTTACCCGAAGGCAAGCAGGGTGGTACCGCGGAGCGACCCTTCGTCCCTGGATGGATGAAGGGATTTTTGATTTTGGAGCAAAGAAGATGTCCATACCAAAATCTGAATATATCTGGCATAATGGAAAACTTGTCCCCTGGGATGATGCCCAGGTACATGTAACCGCCCACGTCTTACATTATGGGTCGAGCGTCTTCGAGGGTATGCGCGCCTATGAAACCCCTCGTGGTCCGGCGATTGTCGGGTTGAGGGAGCATGTCCGCCGCCTTTTTGATTCGTGCCGGATCATCCGCCTGGAGGTGCCATTTTCCCAGGACCAAATTGTCCAGGCTTGCCTGGAAACCGTCCGCCGGAACGGCCACAAAAGCTGCTATATCCGTCCCCTGGTTTTCCGAGGTTCGGGCTCTTTCAGCCTGGACGCCAGATCGTGCCCGACCGAGGTGGTGATTATCACCTTTGAGTGGGGGCGCTATCTGGGTGCAGAATCGCTCGAAACAGGCGTGGATGTCATGGTAAGCTCATGGCGGCGCATGGCTCCGGATACTTTCCCCGCCATGGCGAAAGGTGGCGGAAATTATCTGAACTCCCAGTATGTGGCCATGGAGGCTGCCGAGCATGGTTATGTAGAAGGCATCGCTCTAGATGTAAATGGTTACGTGAGCGAAGGCAGCGGTGAAAACATCTTCGTGGTTTATCGCGGTGAAATCTACACGCCTCCACTGGGGGCTTCGATTCTGTTGGGAATAACCCGCGAGTATGCGATCACCCTGGCGAAGGAACTGGGGTTTGCCGTTCGGGAGCAGATGTTCACTCGAGAGCTCCTATACGTGGCGGATGAAATATTTTTTACTGGCACTGCGGCTGAGATCACGCCGGTGCGCTCTGTTGACCATATACCCATTGGGAATGGCAGTCGAGGGCCCATTACGCAGCGGATTCAGGACGAATATTTCAGCATCCTGACAGCGACGAAGCCTGACCGGTATGGGTGGTTGACATTCGTGAAGTAAATATTTGGAATTGAGCGTCGAATGACAGGTATAACTGTGTAAAGGATCGATAAGAAGGTGGAGCATGAACGGCGATAATGGACCCAGGCCTCGATACGCCCCGCAGGAGATCGAACCAAAATGGCAGGAGACCTGGGAGAATTCGGGAATATATCAATCCCGAGAAACAGGCAATAAGCCCAAATTCTACTGCCTGGATTTTTTCCCTTACCCCTCCGGCGAGGGGCTGCATGTAGGGCACTGCCGGAATTACATTCCCACGGATGTGATCTCGCGATATTATCGCATGAGAGGATGGAACGTCTTGCACCCGATGGGGTGGGATTCGTTCGGCGAGCCCACCGAGCAGTTCGCCATCACTCACAATATTCACCCACGGGTGACGACGGATATGAATACGGCGAACTTTCGCCGGCAGATGAAGTTGATCGGCACCAGCTATGATTGGAGCCGGGAAATTGATTCCTCCAGGCCGGAATTCTACCGCTGGACGCAATGGTTTTTCCTGATGCTCTTTCGGCGCGGCCTAGCCTACCGCGATACCAACTGGCAGTGGTGGTGCCCCGGGTGCCAGACAACATTATCCAGCCACGAGGTGGTGGGTGGGGTATGCTGGCGCGGGCATAGCGGGGTGACCAAGAAGGAGATCCCCGCCTGGTATTTCCGCATCACTGCCTACGCTGATGAGCTGCTGAATGATATAGAGCGCATCGATTGGCCTGAAGCGATTAAAACGATGCAGCGAAACTGGATCGGTCGTTCCGAAGGCTGTATGGTGAACTTCAAAACCGAGTGGGGCGAGACGATCCCCGTATTCACCACCCGCCCGGATACCTTATTCGGAGTCACCTTTTTCGTCCTGGCGCCAGAGCACTATTTTGTTGATCAGCTAACGAGCGAAGCACAAAAGGTTGCCGTGCGTGAATATATTCAGCAAGCTTCTGCCAGGAGCGAAGTTGAGAGGTTGCAGGAAGGGCGAGACAAAAGCGGCGTCGCCACCGGCGGCTTCGTGGTCAATCCCCTTAACCATGAACGCGTGCCGGTTTGGGTTGCAGACTACGTCCTGCCAAGCTATGGCAGCGGGGCGGTAATGGGCGTTCCGGCGCACGATCAGCGCGATTTCGAGTTTGCGCTTAAGTACGATCTGCCTCTCCGGGTTGTAGTTATTCCGCCGGGTGATGAGCATGATTTCACTGCAGAGGCGTATTCCGGGTATGGAAATTTAGTCGCTTCGGGTAAATATACTGATTTGGCGAGCGAGGAAGCCATCCAAAGGATTACGGCTGATCTGGAAGAGCCAGGGTGGGGCGAAAAAAGCGTCCAATTCCGCATGCGCGACTGGCTGATCAGCCGACAGCGCTATTGGGGGACGCCTATTCCGGTCGTATATTGCCAGGTGTGCGGGATAGTCCCCATCCCTGAAGATCAGCTCCCGGTGCTCCTACCAGATATTACCGAATTCAAGCCGGATGGGAGCGGGAGATCGCCGCTTGCCAGTGTTCCGGAATTCGTTAAAACCTTATGTCCTCGATGCGCAGGGCCTGCGGAGCGCGAAACCGATACCATGGGCGGGTTTGCCTGTTCTTCCTGGTACTTTCTGCGGTTCGTCAGCCCGGACTACGATCAAGGCCCTTTTGAGCCAGAAGCCATGAAATACTGGATGCCGGTTGATTTGTATGTTGGCGGAGCGGAACACGCGGTTCTTCACCTCCTTTACTCCCGCTTTTGGGTCAAGGCGATGGCAGATGAAGGGTTGGTGCCTTTTCGGGAGCCTTTCACCCGGCTGATCAATCAGGGGCAGTTGCTGGGACCCGACGGCACGCGCATGTCGAAATCGCGAGGCAATGTGATCACACCCGACATCGTCGTTGAAAAGTATGGTGCGGATGCATTGCGTATCTATGAAATGTTCATGGCGCCATTTGACTATGATGTCAATTGGACGACGGAGGGGATCAATGGCGCCTGGCGATTTCTCAACCGCATCTGGAATCTGTATGCTGCAACCTATTTCGAGAGCTCCGAGGCCAAGCTCAGGGATATTGCGCTCGAAAAAGAGCTGCACAAGACAATTCAAAAAGTGACCGAAAGGATTGATAACTTTTCCTTCAACACAATGATCTCAGCTTTGATGGAGTTTTTCAACCTGCTGAGTGAGCGGCGCCGTTTGGGTTCATGGCAAACGCAGTCGTATCACCAGGCTTTAAAAACTTTTCTTATCTTGCTGGCGCCTTCTGCACCGTACATTGCCGAGGAGTTATGGCATCTGACTGGGAATACGAATTCCGTTCACACCCAGGACTGGCCAGAATGGGATGCCGACCAGATCAAGGAGGTCATGGTTACCATTGTGGTGCAAATCGATGGAAAAGTCAGAGATTCGGTAGAAATATTGCCTGAGATGAGCGAGAGTGAAATCCAGGACCTGGTCATGAAACGACCAAAAGTCAGGCAGCACCTGGCAGAGAGACAGGTGAAAAAAACCATTTACGTCCCGGGAAAGATTTTGAGCATCGTAACCCTGTGAAGATATTGGGAGATCGTATGAATGATAAGCCTGTATATGATCATGCGGAGATCGAGCCGCGCTGGCAAATACGCTGGGAGCGAGATGAGCTCTATCGAGCGGAGATTAATCCATCTCGCCGGAAACACTATGCCCTGACGATGCTGCCTTATCCTTCGGGAGACTTGCACATAGGGCACTGGTATGCCATGGCGCCCTCGGATGCGCGCGCCCGCTATATGCGCATGCGAGGCTATAATGTGCTCTTTCCCATGGGTTTCGATGCTTTTGGTTTGCCAGCCGAAAATGCGGCTATAAAACGCGGCATACATCCGAAAGTATGGACCTACGCCAATATCGAACGGATGCGGGCTCAATTAAAAAGCATGGGGGCGATGTTCGATTGGCGGCGCGAGGCGATCTCATCCGATCCAGGGTATTATCGTTGGAGCCAGTGGTTCTTCACCCAGTTGCGCCAACATGGTCTGGCTTACCGGAAAATGTCGCCGGTAGATTGGTGCCCACACTGCAACACGACCCTGGCGCGGGAGCAGGTTTGGGGTGAAGACCGCCACTGCGAACGCTGTGGCACGCCGGTGATCAAGAAAGATTTGGAGCAGTGGTTTTTCCGGACGACCAGCTACGCCGAGGAACTGCTGGATTTCTCGCACATCGATTGGCCAGAGCGGGTGCGAACTTTGCAGACAAATTGGATCGGGAAATCTGAAGGTGCCGCAGTCACCTTCTACACGGAACAAGAGGACCCCTTAGAGATTTTTACCACCCGTCCGGATACGCTTTGGGGGGCCACTTTCATGGTGCTCGCCCCCGAGCACCCACTGGTTGAGAAGATCACCAGGGCTGCTAATAAAAGAAAGGTTGAAGCGTACATCCGTAAAGCGCTGCGTAAGTCAGATATCCAGAGGGAAGCCGCGGAAAGAGAAAAAACGGGCATATTTACCGGTGGTTACGCAATAAATCCGGTGAACGATGAGCGCATACCCGTCTGGGTGGCAGATTACGTGCTGATGACTTACGGAACAGGCGCGATCATGGCAGTGCCTGCCCACGACCAGCGCGATTTTGAGTTTGCCCGCAAATACGACCTGGAAGTGCGCGTGGTCATCCAACCGGACGGTATGCCTTCCTTGGACGGCTCAACGATGACTGAATCCGTGCCTGCTTATGGGGCGATGGTGAATTCGGGACCGTTATCAGGTACGCCAGGCGACCAGGCTTTCGAAAGCACGATCAAATACCTCGAAGATAATGGTCTGGGCAAGCGAGCGATTAACTACCGATTGCGCGACTGGTTGATCTCCCGCCAGCGCTACTGGGGCGCTCCTATTCCGATTGTCTATTGTCCCGAGCACGGCGCGGTAGATGTCCCCGACGAGCAATTGCCCATCCTGCTGCCGGAAGATGTGGAATGGCTGCCGACCGGTGAAAGCCCGCTCAAGCTGCACCCCACCTGGAAGCATACCACCTGCCCGATTTGCGGGCGAGTTGCTGAACGTGAAACGGATACCATGGATACCTTTATGTGCTCATCCTGGTATCACCTGCGCTACTTGAGCCCTCTTTACGATCAATGGCCATATGACCCCGAGCAGTATGACTATTGGATGCCTGTGGACACTTACACAGGCGGCATCGAGCATGCAACCATGCACCTGATCTATACTCGCTTCTTCCACAAGGCAGGGCGGGATATGGGAATTATGCAGGGCACAGAGCCGATGATCCAGCTCCGCAATCAGGGTATCGTCCTGGGCGAGGATTCGGAAAAGATGTCGAAGAGCCGCGGCAATGTCATCGCGCCCGATGACCTGGTGGCCAAGTACGGGGCCGATACCGTCCGCGCCTATCTGATGTTCTTCGCCCGCTGGGAACTGGGCGGACCCTGGAACAGCAGCGGAATCGAGGGGACGGCCCGCTGGCTGCGGCGTGTCTGGAACCTGGTTACCGAGCAGGTCGAGAGAGGAGCTGAATGCGAGCCAAACACCCTGCGCCGGCTGCGGCGCAAGGTGCACCAGACGCTACGCAGCGTCCAGCATGATTTCGAGGCTTTCGAGTTTAACACCATCATTTCCAGCCTGATGGAATTGTTGAACGAGATGTACAAAGCCAGGGAGAATGGGGCCGCTGGCACGCCCGAATGGGAAGAAGCGGTCGATATTTACCTGCACATGATGGCGCCTGTGACTCCCCATATTGCTGAGGAGCTGTGGGCATATCTAGGAAAGCCATATTCGATCCACCAACAAAGCTGGCCAGCAGTGGATGAGCGGGCTGCCGAAGAAGAACAGATTACCCTGGTGGTGCAGGTCAATGGGAAAATCCGAGACCGGATACAGGTGCCAGCAGGGATCAGCGCTGAAGAGGCAAAAACTGCGGCTTTGGGGAGCGAGGCTGTCATCAGGTTTCTCGAGGGGAAACGACCGCGCAACGTCATTGTTGTCCCTGGTAGGCTGGTGAATATCGTGGTTTGAGCTCCAGGCTTTGAACTGTCTGAAGCGATTAGGACATATTGTGGATATGCCTCGTTGATGCACGCTCATTGACAAAGACAAACTCAATTACCTGGAGGGATTATGCGTTATGAGGAAATGAATTGGTTTGATGTCGAGGAATACCTCAAACAAGATGACCGGCTCATGCTGGTGTTGGGCGCCTGTGAGCAGCACGCTTATTTGAGCCTGCTGACCGATGTGATGGTTCCGCTTGCCCTGGCGGATGCCGCCAGCAGATTGACCGCGGTGCCCGTAGCCCCTCCTCTCAATTTTGGCTGTTCACCTTATTTCCTGGCATACCCGGGCACACTGAGTTTGAGAGCCAGCACCTTGCTGGACGTAGTTGAAGACCTGCTGAGATCGGCGTATGAGCAGGGCTTTCGCCGCTTCCTGGTACTGAATGGGCATGGGGGCAACGATCTTGTTCGCAGCCGATTTTATGAAATGCTGAACAAGCGAGGCGAAATGAGGATCAACTGGTATTCCTGGTGGAACTCACACAGCGTGGAACAAGTTGCCCTCCACCACAATCTAAAACCTGCACATGCAAACTGGTTGGAAGCTTTCCAATTCACACGAGTGGGAGAATTGCCGGAGGAGGCGAAAACCCCTCCGGCAACTTCCGGGTTGATGGGATCTGAGAATGTGCGCGCAATATATGAGGATGGCTCATTTGGCGGTCCTTACCACACAGACCAGAGGGTCATGGATGAAATATTCCAGGCTGCGCTGCAGGATGTGCTTCAGCTTTTGAAATTTGAAATCTGAAGCCCGATTAATATACTGGAATTTATTCTTTAGCTGGTCAAATTCACCGAATGGAGATTGCATCTGTATGAAAAAGATGGTTATTCTAACGGATAAGGCGCCAAAAGCATTGGGTCCTTATTCTGTCGCCAATCGAGCTGGAGACTTTGTCTTTGCTGCAGGCCAATTAGGTTTGGATCCGGAAACCGGAGAGCTGGCTGCCGGCGGAGTGGAAGCCGAGACTCGCCAGGCTCTGACCAATCTGAGTTATGTTCTCGAAGCTGCCGGCGCGGGAATGGATCGGGTGGTAAAGACCACGGTTTTCTTGCGGGATATGGAAGATTTTGCCAGGATGAACGCAGTTTATGCGGAATTTTTCACAGCCAACTACCCGGCCCGGTCCACCGTTCAGGTGGCTGCGCTGCCCAGGAATGCGGCGGTGGAAATCGAGCTAATCGCTTTTGTCTCCAATTCGCGCATTTCCCCTTAAAGGGGCAGCAGACCAGTGGCGAGATGCCTAGAGTGTCGATTGTTGTGCCGTGTTACAATGAGCAGGCAACCATCGGGCTGCTGTTGGAGGCGATCTATCAACAAAGTTACTCGCGCAACGACCTGGAAGTGATCATCGCCGATGGCTTATCCACGGACTCCACCCGCACGGCGATTGCAGCTTTCCAAAAAGAACACCCTGATTTAGAAGTTCGGGTTGTGGATAACCACAAGCGGATCATACCGGCAGGTCTCAATCTGGCTATCGGGGCTGCTACAGGTGAATATATCGTGCGTTTGGACGCGCATTCCATCCCGGACCGTCATTACATCGTAAACTGCATCGATGCGCTTGAAAATGGAAAGGGTGAAAATGTGGGTGGGGTTTGGGAAATAATGCCCCAAGGAATAACGTGGATTGCGAAATCCATCGCCGCGGCTGCTTCTCATCCGCTGGGAGTTGGAGATGCCCGGTATCGGCTGGGTGGGCGCGCCCAACTGGTAGACACAGTGCCCTTTGGAGCCTTCCATATCGCTTTAATCCAAAAAGTTGGTTTATTCAATGAAAAATTGTTAACCAACGAGGATTATGAATTCAATGCGCGCATCCGGCAATCGGGGGGTAAAGTCTGGTTAGACCCAAAGATTCGCTCGCAATATTTCGCCCGCCCCACGCTGCGTGAGTTGGTGCGCCAGTATAGGCGATATGGATACTGGAAAGCGCAGATGCTGCGAGAAAATCCAGGCACAATTCGCTGGCGACAGTTGCTGCCGCCGGCGCTGGTAGTAAGTATAATATTCCTGATGCTGGGCTCCCTGTTCCACCCATCTCTTCGAACATGGCTGTTTATCGAATTAGGCCTTTATGCGCTCGCATTGCTCCTGGTTGGAGTCCAATTAAGTATGAAGGAACGGTTTTTACCGTATATTCTGGGAGTGCCATTAGCGATCGGCACAATGCACCTCTCCTGGGGAAGTGCGTTCTTGTGGGGATTGCTTGGCAGACATAAGATGGTATGACTTTAGGCTCGACTCGCCTCAGAAAATCCAGCCCCTGGAAGCTACGCGTTCACGAGCGCAGAACCGTGCTCATGATCGGAGATGCGATCGTGGGATTGATCTCCTTAGGCACCGCGCTGTACGTGTGGGGCATACGGCTCCGCTTTATTGAATTTGACCTGGTATTTTTACGCGAAAGAGTCCCGTTGTGGTTTTATGCACTGCCCCTGATTTGGCTGATCCTGTTGGTCGAACTGTACGATCCGAATAAGGCTGTTGCATGGAGAGAAACCGTACGCGGCATCTCCACCTCGGCGTTGATTGGATTTGGATTATACCTGGGGTACTATTTTTATTCCACCAGCCCGGGAAATCTGCTGCCGCGATTGAGTGTGGCAGTGTTTTTGTTCATGGTTTCGATCCTGACCTTGATCTGGCGCGGAATTTATATCCGCATGTTCACCGCGCCAGAGTTTATGCGCAGAGTCTTGCTGGTGGGCGGAGGGAACTCGGGCGTCGCCTTACTCAAGATCCTCAACGACTTGTGGCCGCCGCCTTTTTATATTGTCGGTATTGTTGACGATGATCCCAATAAGGCAGGCAAGGAGATAGAAGGATATCCAGTCATAGGCACCGGTGACAAACTCATGGAGATCATCAACCAGCACGGCGTTTCGGATATCATTGTAGCCATCTCCGGAGAGATGAAGGGCGGTTTGTTCCAGGCTCTGTTAGACGCCCAGGAACAGGGAGTTGATATTATACGCATGCCGCGAATCTATGAGGACCTGCTTGGAAGAGTTCCAATTCGATATTTGGAGACAGAATGGATCTTGAGGTCGTTTGTCGATGAGACCCGGGTGAACGGATTTTTCGAGCTCATCAAGAGGCTGGTTGACATTCTGGGAGGGCTGGCAGGTGGGATCGTTTTCGCTGCCACCATGCCTTTTATCAGCCTGGCTATTTTCCTAAATGATCGTCGACCGATATTTTATGCCCAGACACGCGCGGGTCGTGGGGGACAACTGTATTCGATAATAAAATACCGCACAATGATGCATGACGCTGAGGCGGATGGCAAACCGCGCTGGGCGAAGGAAGATGATGAGCGAGCGACAAAAACCGGGCGAATATTGCGGAAAACCCACCTGGATGAGTTGCCTCAGTTTCTTAATGTCCTACGGGGGGATATGAGCCTGGTTGGACCACGGGCAGAGCGACCAGAATTGATTGATATCTTCCAGACTCACGTCCCTTTTTACAGGGCACGCTTATTAGTCAAGCCGGGGATCACGGGGTGGGCGCAGGTGAATTTCGGCTACGCTTCGACGGTCGAGGAAACTATCATCAAATTGGAATACGATCTGTACTACATAAAAAACCGAAATTTATTCTTAGACCTCTTCATCCTGCTGCGTACTCCGGCAACCGTGTTGGGGCAGCGAGGCCGGTAACATGGCTACTCAGCCAAATTCATCGTTCGCTGGGAAGATTTATCGTTGGCTGCGATTGCCCGCGAAAGGCATTAAGATCGTGCGCAACTTGGTTGTATTCATTGCCGATGTCTTTCTCATCATCGTTGCCGCACTTGGCAGCTTTGCGTTACGGACCGACTTAGGGCCTCGTTTTTTAGATTATCTACCCCAAATCTACTGGTTGGTGGCTGTTGCTGTGTTGATCAAGCCGACCGTGTTTTATTTCTTTGGTCTGTACCGGCGGCTGTGGGCCTATGCCAGCGTCCAGGAGCTGAGGCTGATAGTCGTCGCCGTTAGCAGCGCCTCCATGCTGATTTCCGTGGTCATTATCACCTTACTGGCGGCGAATATCCTGCCGAACTTCCCGCGCAGTATCCCCCCCATCGATTGGCTTCTTACGCTGGTCTTGATTGGCGGATTTCGTTTTTCTCTGCGTGTTTTAGCAGAGATGCGCGCCGGTCAATCGTCACCCCAGAGCAGCCAGAAGAGGGTATTGGTGGTTGGGGCAGGGGATGCCGGGGCGCTGGTTGTGAGAGAGATGCAGAAAAACCCGCAATTAGATTTATTGCCGGTTTGCTACCTGGATGATGACCCGGATAAACAAAGACAGCAAATCCATGGTGTTCCGGTCGTTGGAAAGCTGAATGAACTGGCGCGCGTGGTGACTCTTCACAAGATCGATGAGGTGGTCATAGCGATACCCAGCGCGCCGGGTCGGATCGTGCGCCAGGTTGCGGATATCAGCCGATTGAGAGGCATACCCTTTCGGACCATGCCGGGTATATACGAGTTGATCGGTGGGAAGGTGAGTGTTAGCCGCCTGCGCGAAGTGGAGATTACCGACCTGTTGCGTAGAGAACCGACTCGGATCGATGAACGACTGATTGGTTCCAGTTTGAGTGGGCGACGGGTTATGG
>Ga0209342_10001979_pt1 | contig 22430 bp, 20 predicted proteins | sample RifCSP16_2_FD_184023 | JGI IMG/M metagenome (GOLD analysis project Ga0209342, IMG submission 184023) | Soil microbial communities from Rifle, Colorado - Rifle CSP2_sed 16_2 (SPAdes) (version 2) | ecosystem: Environmental > Terrestrial > Deep subsurface > Rock core/Sediment | place: Rifle... | reverse complement strand
ACTCTTGTCTTTTTATTCTTAATCTTTCTTCTAAATAGATAACATGATTTCTTGTCTCTTCTAGAGTTCTTCTTAAAGTAGTATTAGTTATTTCAGAGGTTTCTGCTTCTATTTTTTCTTCTTGAGGTTTGGTCTGTTTTTTCTCAAGAAATTTAATTATTATATTAGCACCGGCACTAACTAAAGCTGCGATGACTATAGCTAATACTTGGTCATTCATATTTTGCCCCTAATAATATTGTCCATAAAGATACCCCCCAAGATAATATTATAGGGATTATTAATACATTAAATCCATTTTGAATATATAAGATTGTGTAGTAAGATGCTAAATATACCAGGGGTAATGCTGAAATAGTAGCTCTTATTCTAGCAGATTTCCCATTTCCTATTAATCCAAATATTCCACAAAAGATAAATATAAATCTTATTGAAGATTCTAAAAATATATTGGTTTGAAATAATCCTGCACTTCCTTTGTGTTCTATTGGGTTTGATACGTGGTCAAAAATTCCTATTAAAATAGTCATTAAGGATAGCATCTTTACGGGGGTTATTCTCTTCATACTATATATACTCCAAATAAATACTTCCATTATATTTCATAGCAGACCACTGTTTCCACCCAATTCTTATCCAGATATTATTTGAATCTATTTTTTCTTCTAATGCATTAGGCATATCGTTTAAATATAGATACCCTACTACCTTAGCTAAGGTACTGGGTGTTTCTCTTATTTTCAAAGCCGAGGTTGTACAAATAACAAAATCTTTTCCTGGATCAGTTAGTGGTTGAACATTTAAATTATATCTCAAATTAAATTCGTCTAAAGTTCCATTAAACTTATTTAAATCTATGTCATCATCACCAGTAGAGCCATAATATCTACCTAAACCATTTCCATCTGCTGAGTATTGCCAATATTCAAAACCATCAGTTCCATACCTAACTTCCCAGTCCCAGGGAATTACAGGATAACTTGCCCCGTAATTAGCTACTGCTAGTCTACACATTTCAGAAATTCTACTTGGTGAGGTGTTTGGTCTACAGACATACTGATCCCAAAAACCTTTTCTAGTATATATTATACCCATTTTTCCAGAAAGTTGAGCAAATTCATCTAGAAAGATTAAAACTCTATTCTGAAATTCTGCTGCGGTAACTGTTTCATCATAAGTCTCTACATCTAACCATGGAATCATATCCCCCAATCCACCACAAGTTATTTGATAATTATAAAAAGTTCTAGCCTGGTCTTTAGGATAAGTAAGACTTCTTGAGACTCTAAAGAAGTGATAAGCATCTCTAGCTACTTTGTTTTTACTAGTAATCCAGTTGTAAGAAAACTGGTGATCTAAAGTTAAGCCGTTGGTACATTGAATAAATGCAGCATAAACTCTTCTACTAGCTAAATCCCAGTTAAAAGGGATAACTGGAGGATAGAGTACGTTTGAAGCTTGCCATCTTGATATATCTATGATTGGTTCTAACATAATTTTTCCTTATTAATTATTATACTATTTATCTTGAATTTTTGTAAATTATACACTTTGTATTGCAGGCCCATATTTTCTGCCTGACCTTCCTTCTATAAATGCTGGTTGTGAATCTATTAAAATATCTCCACCATATAAATAACTTACTTGAGAATCTACTAATGTGTCTTTGCCTACTAAATAAACTGGTTGAAAATCTATTGCTCCTTCTATACCAGCTAAATAAGATGTTTGTGAATCTACTAAAGTTTCTTTTCCTACTAAATAACTTGGTTGAGAATCAAGTTGAGCGTCTTTTCCTTTTAGATATGCAGATTGAGAATCTGTTAAAGAGTTTCCTATAGCATTTAAATAGGCGGGTGTTGAATCTGTAACTGTTATTGAGCCTTTTAAATAGGCAATTTGAGAATCTACTAAGGTATCTTTGCCTTTTAAATAGGCAGGAGTGCTATCACTCGGAGAAGTATCAGCTACACCATTTAAATAAGCACTCTGACTATCGACTGCTGTATAGGGGTCTAAAACCTCTGCATAGATAAAAAGTTGAGAAGTTTTTCTTTCCTGACCTTCTACCTCTGCATATAGAAACTCCTGACTTACTCTACGCTCTTGCCCCTCGACTTCAGCATAGATAAATTCCTGAGAGACTTTTCTTTCCTGTCCCTCAACCTCGGCATATGTAAATGCTTGGGAAACTCTTCTCTCATCTGCCATTTCATTGCACTTTACGCTCTACTTTTAATTGCTGCTTCAACAGCATTGATATCTGTTTCCGTCCATGGATTGGAATCGGCTGGATCAGTAGTGAATCTTTCATACTTTGGACTATAAGAAGTACCCAACCCCTTATCTGCTCCAAAGGAGTCAGTTGATCCCGATCTAACCCCAAGAGCTAGTTTTTTACTGCCAGAATCTAACATTGCCTCGGCTACAACAATTACAGATTTAAATGATGCTCCCGCAGGCAAACCAGACAAGTTAGCTAGTGCATAAGAATCTATTTCATCATCTACAGTGGTAGTTACATAATCAACACTACTAGCAGGAACTTCTTCAACCTGACTCCAGTTTGCTCCCGAATCTGTCCCGCCTCTATCCCATTGAGTATAATTTCCAGCACCAGTAGGTCTTAGAGGAAATAGTCTTACTCTTCCAGGATATGTATTATCGGGAGCAGAGCCACCATCATCATTAACTACTAAATCATCATAGTAGTACGCAAAGTTATTCCCAACACTCGCAGCAAAAGTGTAAATGTCTGTATTCGTTCCTGGCTTTGTATCTCCAGTAAAGTCTATAACGGTAACTCCATTAACCTTCAAGACACCTCTTCCTCCGCTATCTGCTATGGTTACAAAAATCTCAACATGATGCCACGCAAGGTCTTGGAACACAGGAGAGCTTGATGTAGCAAGCAATGTACCTGAACGATATAAATAAGCCACTCCCGAAATGTTTGCAGAGAACTCAAGGAGGTTAACACCAGAAATATCTCTGACTCTCATAAAATCAATGATTGATGAAGATCCAAGATCAGTATACAAGAAGAAACTCAAATATAATACGTCTCCAGGAACAGGGACTGGTAAATCAAAGGCGGCACTGCCTGTGATACCTAGAGCATACCCTCCCGTATAGACTATGGATGTTTGAACTGTCCCAGTAGTAGAGGTAAAATCTAATTTATCTCCAGTTTCAAATCCAGTGTTAATAAGCCTAGTCATTTCTACCTCCGTATTGTTACATCTCTTAAATAAATTAACATTTTTGCCATGTTTGCACAGATAGTACGTAGATCAATAAGTTCATCGCCTATTAGTTTTAGAGCATCTTTAGCTGTTGCCAATGAGACGACATTTGTATCTATCCATGCTTCCAGTTGGGTTTTAGTCATACCACTAACAATATCAGATATTACAAAGTTAGAAGCTTCTTGGCTAGTCCAGATAGCCCAATTTGGTAGCCCCATAAAGTTATTTCTTGCTTGAATAACTTCACTCCATGAAATAGGATTGTAAATTGCAGCGGACGGATCATGGGCATTAATCACAGATAAAAGAGTGGTTTCATTAGTATTGTCTGGTACATACATCCATAATATCTGATGGTCTATATCGTAATACATTCCAAAATACTCAATTACTATTCCATTTGGATTTTCTATTCTCCATTCTGGAAACGCTGTTAAAAGCTCTCTTATTAATATTTCTTCATTAAATTGAATTATTGAGTATGGTAAAATTTTCATATTTATCCTAATGTACTATATGAACAGTTAAATCTGACCCTATTCCTACTTGGTCAATATCCATAGTTAGATATTCTTCACTTCCCCAAGTAGGAACATCTATATTAGTACTAAATCCAGTATATTGTCCAGATGTAATTGCTGGTCTATTAGCTTGAGTAGTAAAAATTGTAGTTCCATTCTTATTAATATCTACTATAATACTTTGAGTTGAAGGAGGAGTCCCTACTGAAAGAAATACTTTTGATATTATTTTATTAATTCCATATAGATTATAAATTCTTAATTGACCACTAACTGTAATTAAACTTCCCTCAGAAGTAAAAATAGTTTGTTGAACTCCAGATATAGTAATATCAACTTGATTAGTTCCCCCATCAGTTACATTAATATTATCTCCTAAAAAGTTTAATATTGTAACTCCACTTTTAACTAGAGTATCTTCATCATAAACATTCAAACTACTTGCAGAAAATCCAGATTCCAAAGTTTCTATTCTATACCTAATATGATTTAAATTATCTAATAAAGATGCTCCACTAGCAGGAGTAAAAAGAGTAGCATCTTCAGATAAATCATAAGTAACTCTAATCTGAGATAATTGTCCTATATAACCCCCAGGTCTGCCTCCAATACCCCCTCCAGAACCTCCGATAGCCCCTAAAATTAAAGGTTGATAGGTTATTTTTCTATCTAATGCATTAAAATACTCAAATAGTTGTTGATCGTATCTACTCATTATATTCTGTCATCTACTCTGATAATTGTTATTTGTGATCCAGGTAAACCTTGAGAATAATCTACCCATAATTGGGCATCCATATCTCTTTGCCAAAACCCACTAATTTGTGCTGATACAAAGAAATATGGAGATATATTAGAGTAATTTGAAGTCTCCATTTTAAATAAACCACTAGGAGTAGTTATTCCACTAGCTGTCATTCCACTTATAGTTATTAATGAATTTGGTGTAACTTCAGGATTATAAGCATCTACAAAATAAACCCCTCCACTACTTACAAAAGCTATATTTCTAAAACCAGAAATAGAAGTTATACCACTTTCTACTATGAAAGCCCCAGGATCTCCTAAATCAAACGTTCTTACATCATATAAAGGAAAATTTAAAAACCATGGTTGAAAAGTACCAAATTGATTAGACCAGCTTGTACTTAAGTTAGACAATGGTTGCCCTGACTGAGATAAGAAATAGGCTACAGTAGGTGCGCTTTTAGATATGTCCAATCTTGGAATATATTCAGGTTCTTCTATAATAGTAAAAGAATTAGGTTCTGGTTCTTGTTTAAGGACTAGATATCTAGTAGGTATTTCTCCTCTTGGTTGTTCGTAGTATCCCCATCTTTTTGAGAATTGACTATCATGTACTATGTTTGCGGTTATGTCATACCAATCTTTTCCCGTATCAGCGTTAATAATAAAGTTTGCTGCATTTAAGGCTTTGGTAATGTTTCCAGTATTTGAGTGCCCAATAACTCTTTTACTTGATGGAGAAGCTGATGTATACCACATACCATATAAAGTCCCATCTACATCATCTACTTTAGGAATCATTGTCTGTAAATATTTTGCTGTACTTCCCATTTGAGCAGTTGGGAAATCCATATACCCCAAAAGTAAGAATCCATTGGTTGTTACCCTATTTACTGCATAATTATGTATTGGTAAAAGGTCAAGACTATATTCCGAAAGTAAATTTTCAAGAACCCCATAATAATCCCCCCGTATTGTTGACCCCACAGGATAAATAAGTCCACCGTTAGCAAGATTCTCATAGGATGTCACTCCTGCACGTTGCCCTATAAATGCCCAAAGAGGCCAGGGACAGACTGCAAAAACTATCTCTGGATATGGCTCATTTTCAGGAAGCCATGTCCATTGAGTTGATGAATTAGATATAGATGTTGGTGTTATATTGCATGTAAATAATATACACTCATTAATTGGATCAAATGGAGGAGTAATATTAGATACTAAACTTGGCATAGTACCTAGAGATAAAAATATGGAGTTAGTTCCATTTTGAATTGCTAAGGCAATCCTGAATAATATAAAATCTCTGTCAGCATCATGGAATATCCAAGCTCCAGCATCAAACCTCTTAGACCTTCCTTCATCCCATATCTGTTTATAGTTGGTATTATATGAACCATTGTTTGTATTTAAAGAGAAAGTATATAAGTTTACATCCCCCCATATATTATTTCCTATAAATTCATCGAATTGATTAATGTATGGATATATAATATAATCTTCGGTTGGAACTGGAGGGTAAAATACTCTTCTTACTGTAGCAGTAGCACCATCATTAGGATTTACCTCGTCATTTATAAATGTAATTTCGTTGTAAGTTCCGTTTCTTAGATTAAAAATATATGCTTTAATTTCAACAAGACTGCTTGGAGGATTATAAGTGGCATATATATGTTGATATAAAAATGCTCCGTAGCCATTTCTATAAAAAAAAGCTGAGGTGGTGTCTTGAGTATATGGGTCTACTCCATTAGGATTATCATGATAAAATGTTCTAGTGCTCAATAAAGATAGGGTTGCTTCACTATAATCATATTTATATATTTTTAAATAGTAGTCTACATATGTAATCGTTCCAGTTCCTACAAACCACCCTTCTACATCTGTGCAAAGAAAATGCATATCCTTAGATTCTTCATCTATCCAATAAGCTAGAACTCGATCAGTAGCTGCAAATCCAGAAATATCAAAATCAAAACTAGGGTCAACCTCTGCATGATATGTACCATCATAAACCCAAAAACTTTTTGCTACTCCTTTAGTAGCTGATGCATATCTATAATCCCAAGTTCCATAATAAGTGCCTAAATCGTCATCTCTATTATAAGTACAAGTTCCATATGGAGAACCTTCTGAATACATGGTTAAATCACCAATTACATCTGCTGGAGGCAAAGAAGATATTGCTCTAAAATCTGTTGCACTTCTTCTTGCGGTATGTAAAGCTAATTGAGCAGATATAGAAAAACTATCTACAGGCCCAATAAATAAACAAAAACCTACTGTATTCCAGTTACTAAAATTACCATCATCTCCCGAAGCTATTGGAGGTAATACGAAACTTCCTGCTCCATATCCAGTTAAAATAACATCAGTTCCACTATTATCTAAATCTACAATGGTAATCTCAGATAGATAGTCTCCTCCTCCTTCATTAACTAATACTTGATCGAATCTTTGTAAATATCCAGTATTACTTAAAGTAGCTAACCAAGAATATCCCTCTCCAAAAGGAATTCCACCACTGAATAAATGAAAACCTGAACTTATAATTCCACTATTAGAAGTAAAGGCAAAGTAGATATTGCTATTTAATTTATCTACTGTACAAGCTACTGCATATACACCTGAGGGTATTATATCAGTTACAAAGATTCCTGAAGAATTAATTACTCCAGAAGCCACAGGAGGAGTATAAGGAATCCAACTAGAATCTAAAAGAGTTCTCCTATAAGCCAGCCCACTAAAAGTTGTACTGGCAAAAATATTATTATTAATAGATAGATCATTAATTCCTAAATCTGTGATTCCAGCACTATAATTATTCCAAGAGCCAGAACTTAATGGTTTTCTCCAAACCCCATCTCCAGCAGTACCTACGTAAACAAAGTCATCAAAATCACTATAAAATCCAAATAATCTAGGGCACCTCTGATCTAAAATTAAAGTAGTAATAAACCCACTTTTACTAGTAGTAGATGAAATAGACGTTACTATTCCTCCTCCCGCATACTTATCTGAGTTAATGAATATATAATCTCCAATAGTTACATCTAGCTCTCCTACAACTGTTACTGTTTTTTCTTCTGTTATTTTATTAAACTCTCCTAGCATTTGATTAGCTAATCTGTAAGCATCTTGATAGGTATAAATATATGAATTAGCTAAGACAATGGCTCTTTTATCGTTAGCATCGTAGTTCCAACCTGTTATAACAGATATGTCAGCATAAATCCAAGTTCCACTAATAATATCCGCTCCTCCCCAAACTACTGCTCTATTTCTAAGCATTTTATCGTTAGTATTTGTAGATAATTCTATTATAGTATTATCAGTAAGAACTTCATCTGGATTTCCAGATGCTACACTTAGTTTCCCTACAATAGCAGTTCCATTAGTATTAAAATAAATATACCAGCCGCTCATCTGTAATAACGAAACTATAGATTCATAGGCCGATGTTAAACCAAAAGCCGAATCCGGTGCTACAGGAGCACCACTATCGTCTGTGGTAAATGTATAATTTACTCCAGCCTCCTCTAAAAACCTCTGTATCCAATACCTAGCGGTAGTTAAATAGCTTAAACTTATTTGTTCTGGAATAAAATAATCTACTAATTTTATAGATTCATCTTGAGAAGCTAATTTAATACTTCCATCTTCTGCTGTTTCTGTGGCTTGTATATAAAAAGTACCCTTTTTATTTCCCTCTTCCCATAATTCTAATGTATCCCAAGGATCATAACTTCTTCCATTATCTACAAGTTTAATAGATAAAGTAGCAATACCAGTGCAAATATATTGCTCTCTATTATAATCTACTAAAAGATTAGAAATATCAGTATTATTATGTTGTAATTCAACATTAATAAATGGCACTATAACCTCAAACTCATAGTAGTAATAAAACCGTTTTTACTCCAAGTATGTTCTAATTGATAAATATACCATTCTCCAGATAGGCTATACATATCATCCGTTAAAGTTATGGTATTTCTAGCACTTAAATCTGGATTTCCTATTACTGCAAGATTAACTTCTTGAGTTAGCCTGTTTAATAGGGCTAAGTTATAATCAGCAGAATCTTGGGCATAGTTATTTTGAGTAATTAATTGAGTAGCAAATACAACTGTTTTATAGAATCCAGAGGGAAGGATTTGTCTAAATTGATCTAATAAAGGATCATAAGAAGTAGCACTAGAGGCATCAGCATTAATTCCCTCTATCCCATAGACTACTATTTTATTTCTTAAATTCTTCTCTGAAGTAACATGACCAAAAGATAAAACATCTGTAGATGTAGTAATAGTAGCTATTGGAGAATCGTTAACATCTCCAGGTTGTCCAGAAGTTCCATCCATGGGGTAGGGTTTTCTATTTTTAAAGTGTACTACTCCATTTCTATCTGCCCATATATTCCATGCTACATAGTCTGCAATACTTTTAGCATAATCATAAGAGGAAACAAGATTAACCTCTGCTGGAAATCCAATAGCCAGAGTAAAATAAGAAGTTCCTAAATCAAAACTATTTAATCCAGCTAAAGATAAAACATCATAGACTAAATCTTCAGCAGCAATATTCTCTCTAGTAAAAGGATTATCTGGAGTAGAAGATGCGATAAAGAAATCTAATGCTCTAATCAAATCGTCATAAGCAGTAATAGTATAGACATTATTGGGAATTTTTCTATCTATTTGTTTTACATATCCAGAGAAAACTTTATCATAATTAGTTTCATAGCCCAAATAAATATCAATATGATTTCCAATATCTAAGGTATGAGATAAACAATCAAAAGACGCTATGCTAGTACTGGATGCATGAGATTCAGTTACACTGGCACTTAAAATATTACTAGCTCCACTAATAGATGCGTATAGTTTACTCATTATTTATTTCTCTTTTTATACTATGTAAATAAATCTTTTCAATTTGATTTAAAAATTCTTCTGTAGTTTTATTACTTTTACTTATATTACAAAATTTACAGCAAGCTACACAATTATCTAAGATATATCCTTTTGTATTATCTACTCTATCAATTCCATTATAGATATAATATCCATAATATGTTGGGTATTTAGCAATTTGTTTAGGCTCTGTTCCACAATAATAGCAATTTTGTGATGTTATAAATTTAAATTCTTCTTTTAATAGAAAAAATTCTAGATTTCCTTTTTTAGCTCTTCTTTTGTATGTGCTATATAAAGAATTAAGGCTACTTATTCCATATGGTTTACTAGCCCTTCCTATTTTTCTGATAAATTCTTTTCTATAACAACCGCAACTTTTTATATGCCCATTTCTTAAATCATCAGAGGCAATTAAAATGTTTTTTCCACAATCACAAATACATTCCCATATAACACACCCATTATTTCTATTAGATGTGGGGCGTATACAGATAAGTTTTCCAAATCTACAATTAGTTAAATTTAATCCCTTCATATTAAGTTTCATCTTTCCATAGCTCAATATTAGCTATATAAACCGGAGAGTCCTCTGCTAAATCTGTTCTTAAAGTTTGACAGATAATTGGAACTGTTTTCATAGAAACTGATTTAACAAAATGTAGTCCATAACTACCCCAAGGCCCACTAAATACATAGGTATTTCCTGTCCTTCCTAAACCTTCTATAGCAGATTTATCTACATCTCCAACTATATAAGCATTTACCTTCTTAACTAGATCCCCCCAACCAAATACCTGATGTTCAGTTCCTCCCCCAAGAGGATTCAAAGCAGCTATTTCTTGAAAAGTATCGTCAGTAAATTCTTGAACAAAAACTCTAATAGTACTTAAATACCACATATCTCATCCTATATAATAACTTGTCTAGTTGTAGCTCCCGCAGTTTGGTCATATCTAATCAAATCCTCCCACAAATACTGTTTAACAATATTTGCTACCATTCTCCCATCTATTAACAATTGAACATTAGATGTAACATCTAACTTTAGATTGGTTGAAACATCTTTTCCTCCTGCACTAGTATTAGATAAAATTCCTTTCAAATTATCTGGAATAATTACTCCTCCTGGTTTAATGATAGGTTCTTCTCCTCTTATAAATGGAATTGCTGTCCTGATAATCTGTAATATCTGGTCTAAAATGGAAGTCTGTCTAGGAATTTCAGCGGAGAAAATATCTGTAGGAAATATATTTTTTAATTCTTCTGGAGCTTTTATTCCTGGCTCTGGAATCTCATACTCTCTCTTTAATCTTTCAACATTATCAAATAAAGTCTCAGGTTTCCTTATTTCAGGAAACTCATACCTAGCTTCTTTTCTTCCTGGTTCTAAAGGGATATTAGGAAACTCATACCTAGCTAAATCCGGTTTTTTCTCTTCTGGAGTACCTATTATTCCGGCTAAGCCCCCACCTGCTCCAGCAGCAGCATTTAATCCTGCTTGATAAGCTAATTTTAATGTTTGAGATGGGACATAGAATGTAGCTTCTGAGGGTAAATTATATAAACCATCCAGTTGTTTTTGATTGACATCCAATATCTGTTGTAGTAAATATTGAACTATCTTCCAATCTTTTTCCATTAAAACAGGGCTATTAGAATCTTTAAAGAAAGTTAATAGTGGATCTTCTTCAGATTCTCCACCTTTAGCTAAAATAGCCTGTCTAATAGCTTCGTATTGAGGTAAAATAGCATTAAATTGTGCTTGAGTAACATCATTTAAAAATTGATAGCTTAAAGGCTCTGCTGGTTCTTCCTTAGCTATTTTTCCCGCCTCAGATAATAAATCCTCTGCTTGTTTAAATAACCCTGTATCGGTAATACCTTCTTTTAGATAATACCCTAAAATCTGACCCAAATAGAGGAACAAAGGCTCAGCATCTTTTATCTTCTGCTGCATTTGTTCTTCATTTAGAAATCCTTCATCTATAGCTTCTTTGAAATATGCCTCTTGTAATTCTCTAGTCTTAGATAAGATTAATTCCATTTCTGTAGGATCATACCCCTCTAAACTAATCACTTGAGGAATTTCTATTTTTGCCGCTTGTTGTGATTTTATCTCATTAAAAACAGCTAAATAAACATCTCGTAAATCTATAACCTTCTGTTTTTCTAAATCCAATAATTGCTGTCTATTTAAACTTTCTTCTCCTAATGGAGCTAATGCCTCAGGTGCTTTTCCTTCTAAACCCTCTAATGCCCTTTCAATATCAAATATTCCAGAAGATAGTTGATTTAAAGCATATCTATCCTCTGCTGTAGCATAAAGTAAAGTTTCTGAAAAATCATTTAGAGTTTGTTCAGCGCCTTCTATTGGATCTTCCAACCCTTGAAAACTTTCATATAAAGCAGTATATAATTTAGTAGATGTTTCTGGAAGAGCCTGAGCAGTCTCTAAACTTTCTTTAAATTGTTTAGGTTTTATTTCTCTTTTTATAGATTGTGCTCTTAGTTCTTCTTGTAAAGTTTTGCTTACTCCCTCAAGATAATCTTCATATTTATTGGCTAATTGAGCTTGTAAATATCCTATCTTAGAAACTTCTTCGGGTATTTCCTCATATTGTAAAGATTCTGCTTTAGCGGCTAATTCTAAGACCCTTTTCGCTGCTTCGTATCTCTCTTTACTAATTACAGTAAATGTAGTTTCTCCTCTTAGACTTCTTTCATAATCTTCTACTGCACGTTGAGCTTCTCTTTTTCTTTCAGTGTAGGCAGTAAATTCTCCTCCCTCTGGTAAAGGTGGGACAGCAAAACGGCTTTCTCTAGGGGCAGTAGCTCCTGGGATGTTACTAAGATATTGATAAAAGAAATAATCTATTTTTGTAATAAGAGCATGGATTTCTCCGGTAAAAGTAGAGGAAAACTCTTCTAAGGCTTTATCTGCATTTTCTAATGCTTTTTGGTAAGTTAGATCACCTTCTTTTCCTATTCCTTTTGTAATACTCCTATTGGGAACTGGATATAAATCTAAGAATAAATCTTCTATCTGCCCTTTACTGTTCTCTAGGCCAGAAATAGTTGCCTCAGCTATTGCTCCACCGATTACAGCGCCTATTGGAGAACCTCCAGTGGCAATTGCTCCAATAACAGATGCTCCAATAATTACTCCTGCCTTAGCTAAGCCAACTTTATTGGGTTCCTCTGATATTCTTGCTAAAGCAGGTAGAGCACCTAAAGCAATTCCAGGTGCATATCTACCAACATAACTTCCTGCTGCTAACCCTATCTGTTGTGCTCTAGTTACCTGTTGTCCATATTGAGGAACTCCTTGTCTTAATAAATGTTGAGGAGTAGCAACTTGAGCAGTTCCAATAGGTTGTTGCATAAATGGAACAACACCTAATATATTAGAAATTCCACCAGCAAAAGCAGAACCTATAGTAGATTGTAAATTACCAAATTTTGCCTGCCCTACTGAACCTCTGAAATAATATGATGCTAGGGCTAATATTGTAGCTGGTACAGTCATCTTGCCTAAAATTCTAGAAAGTTGCTCAAAAGAATTAACTAGAAAAGTAGATACTTTTAATACACCATCTAAAGTACTTAGAATCCCACCTTTATCTCCTAATGTATTAGATAAGCTTAGAAATGCATTGCCTAAATTAACTATAGAAGTTTGGACAGTATCTAATTTTCTACCTAGAGCCTCTTGAGCCGATCCAGTAGCACCTGTCTGTAAAGCAACGATTTCTTGAATACGAGCAAAGTCTGATAAGAAAGCTACATATTGCTGGCCTCTTCTTACACCTCCACCTAACACGTATCCTAATTTATTTAGCTCGTCTGCATTAATTAATCCTTGAGAATACATTTCATAGATATCTCTAGATATTTCAAGGAAAGGCCTCATCCTACCAGTAGTATCTTGAATAGCAATACCGTATCTGGCTAGGGCTTCAGATGCCTGCTGTTGATAAACCCCTCCAATTAAAGCTCTAACCGCATTACCTGTTTCTCTTCCTCCTAAACCTCCAATCTTTTCTGATAAGGAGGCGATAATAGCATTTAATTCTTCAATAGAAACTCCAGAGTTTTCTGCTGATTCAGAAGTGATAGAAAACGCTGTAGCTAGAGTGGAAAGGTCAACGTTAGCCTTTCTGGAAACCGCTACCCACATATCTAGTAAATCAGTACCTCTAGCAAATGCTTCTCCTAAATCCTCTCCAGGTTTTTGAAGTTGTCTTAAAGAACCAGATAAAACATCAATAGCTTCTGCTGCATTTAGAGCAGATAATTTAGCTAATATAGTAGAATCAGTCAATAATTGATTGGCTACGGCAGTTCTTCTAATAGGTTCCTCAATACCACCAACTGCCCTATAAGCTAGGGTATAGGATTCCAATACCCCATTAATATTTTCACCTGTTTGAACTGCTATCTTAGAAGCGTCATCAAATATTTCATATAATTCTCTTTGTGAATCTCCTAAAGCCACAGTAACATCAACTAGTTTAGCCTGGTTATCAATAGACAATCTAATTAATTCTTGTAATTTGTACCAGGTTCCATAGACTAAACCAATACCAATAGACCATCTTAATAACTCTTGAATATTTCTAACAACAGAATGAGAAAAATCTAATAATCTTTTATTTGTTTGACCTATTACAGTACCAAATCTATCTACAGTTACTTGTAATCTTTGTGATACTCCTTCAGCATCTACAGCCTGAAAATTAAGAAATGATACTCCTGATGGGGCTTGAGTAGTTACAGACTTTAAATGCTCTAAAGTAAATTCATATTTTTTTGCTAACTCTAAAGCCCTTCTAGCTCTAGTTTCACCTAAAGAACTTACTAGTCCCGCTTGTGTATAAGATGCATCTGATACTTGTTTTTGTTTATAAGCAACTTCACCTAATATTTGACCTTCTTTTGTTAAATAAGCATTTAATTGATTTATTGCACCAGAATTATCTTTTACGGCTACAGTAAATCTTATAGTACCATCTTCTAATATTCTATATTTAGCTGAAGTTTGTTCTACTGTTAAACCTAATCTAGTAAATGTTTCTAATAGAGGTTTGGCTTCTGCATCTATTCCAGCAATAACGCCCTTATCTAATCCTTTAAACTTTCCTAATGCTCCCTCAATAGTAGTAGGGACTTTTAATTTACTATATTGAAGTTTAGATAAAACTTCGCCTTGCTCAGATAAAACTAGATTAGCAGTAGTTACATTCTTTTTTGTATCTTTTAATCCAATATTAAATAATATTGCACCATTTTCTGCTATTTTATATTTTACAGAAACATCTTCTAAAACTACTCCTAAATTATTTAGAGAATTTAGTAGGGGGTTAACGGCTTCGGTTAATGCCTTAACTTTATCTTCTCCTAATCCAGGAAATGCTTGAAAACCTCTTTCTACTAGTTTTGCATTAGTTATCTTAGCCCCTTCAGCAGTTGCAGCCCTTAATTTATTTAAAGCATCTTCTGTATCTGCCCCTCTTTGAATGGGCTGTTCTGTAGGGATTCGTCTTTCAACATCCTGTCTAACTAATTGGATTTGTTTTAAAGCATCTAACTCTTGTATTAATTCTCCTTTTAAAGCATCTAATTTAGCTTTGAATTCTCTGGAAGAACTTAGATACGCTCCTCCTCCTATTCTCTGTCTTTCAGAGATTATATCTCCTCTTTCTACCTTAGTTAATACTTTTTCTATTCCTTCTTCTGTGGGGGTTTTAGTTCCTCTGACATACTCTTTAAATAGATTTCTAATAGCAATTCTTAAATCTTCTACTCTCTTTGTTGAATTCTCCGCAGTTGTTCCTAAATCTTCTAAAGATGGGGATGTAGAAGATAGTGTTTGTATGCCTAAATCTTGTAATTCTTGTTGAGAAATCTCCTCTTCCCACCCTAAATTAACCCTTCTAGGAATTTTGGTTGTTGTAGCTTTTGCTCTAAGCTCAGTAAAGGATTCAGGTAAACCGGCTTGTAAATCTTTATTTACCTGTTCTGTATATTGAGTTATTAATTCTTTTTGTAAATTTCTTAATTCTTCGGCTGTCTTTTTTCCTAATGAATCTACTACATCGTTAATCACGTTTTTCATTTGTGGAAAAACAGTTTCTCCAGTTAAGGCAAGGCTAGAAAACTCATCAGCAAAACCTTCTCTGTAATTATTAAGCGTCCTTTTTGCTTGTTGTTTAGCAGCATCTCTAGCTGGAGCATCAGGCAAACCCGCCACTTTAAATTTTCCATAAAGAGTCTCTTCTACATTAACAAGACTTTTTGGATATTTATCCAGAATGGTATTAAGGTCTCCGCCTAATTTTTCAAATGTATTTAATACATGGTGTCCTATTTCATGCAAGACAGTCTCTAGAGGGCCTAAATACGCTCCATATTGAGCGCCCATTCCTATTCTTTGTGATCCGGTACTATAAGATCCAAAAACCGAATAATTTTTATTGCGGTCTGGATCAAGCAATTCCGGATAATAGTTTCTGAGACTTCTTTCTGTATATGGATATGCTCCTCTTAAACCTACTTTACTGGACTTTTGCTGAATAGTATTTAGTAATTGTAATGAATCTCTCATCACAATTATTTTATTAATAATTGTACTTAATTGAGTACTAGTAGATTTAAAACTTCTTTCGCCAAGAATATCTTTACCAACTTCAAATTTTGAATTATTTTTTATAGATACTAGTAGTCCTAATATTTTTTCTAATTCATTTGCAGATTTTCCTAGCCCACCCGTACCAATTGATGAGTTTAAAGTATTTAAAGAGGTTGCAGCCTCTTTTCCAAATTGTCCTAATATAGGAGAAATTTTTCTAAGCTTGCTTTCTAAATTATCTAAAGAAAGTACTATATTGGAAATAATGTAAGTAAAATCTGTTCTAGCCATAGGGATTTCCGTCTAATATAATAGAAAAAATAATGTTTGGGTAGAGCTTGATGTAGGCATTTTTAGTGACATAATGCTCTACTATTTTAGCTAATCTTAAAAAAGATGGTGATCCTTTTATTAATAGATACTCATGTTCTATAATCCCTTTTTTTAAGATAGATACCAGAACAGAATCTTTTCTATCTTCTAAATAAGTAATAGTTCTCATCCCTCAATCTCCCATTCAGGTATAACTATTTTAGCAGTTTTCTCCTGCTTACCCTGAAGAACATTTTTGATCCACTTCTCAATTTCTTCTATAGTCCCATCCCAAATCATCAAATCTGGAGGCCTTTTTTCTTCAGGGAGTTCATTTAAATTATCTATTTGCATCCTCTTTCTTAAAACAAAGGATAAAGAATAGGGTAGGTCTTCCAATTCTCTTATCTTTGTATCTAGAGGAACTTTCAAATCTCTAGCAATAGCCCAAAGACTAGCTATTGCGTTACTTCTAGCAATTTTTTTAGGTCTTCTCCACCAATCTCTAAAGAAAGATAGGATTCAATAATCTGATCTTTAATCACTTTAGATAAATTATCAAACTCATCAAAGTCTTTAAACAAGGGTTGTTTAAATTCATTATCAATAAAAGTTCCTAAAACAGTACACATCTCTTTAAATTTTAACATCATCTCGTTTTCACACAAAGAGTCTATTAAATATCTAATGAGTTCTTTAAATAAATCTTCTTTGTCTCTACTATTTAATTCTTCTTCTTTGTCTTTTAATTTCTCTTCCAAATACTTTCTTATCTCTATGTTTCTTAGTTCAGGATAGGAATCTACGAACTGTTGATATTCTTCTTGTTCTTCTAAGGAAGCGTCTGAGTCAGGTTCTTTCTTTAAAGTAACTTTTACATTTTTTAAAGCTTCTGTAGAATAGTCTCTAGTTAGAAAAAGTAATAGAGTTTTAGTTATTTCTTCTTTCTCAATAAAATCTATATCTGGTAAAAAAGCTAGGTTTTCATCTGATTCTGGATTTTTGAGCTTTTTTCTCAATTCTGCTGACTTTCTTAAGGCGAATACTCTAGCTCTATTTAAATCTGCGTCTCCTACTAGTCTTATATTAACTTCTAACTTCACCTCTTTATTCTCTCCGTAAATAGGAAACTTAGCTCCCCAACTAAAAAGTTTAGAAATATCGACATCATTACGATCAATTGAAGTTGGCATCTTATACCCTTTTATAAAAAAATAGGGACTACAATAGATAAGAAAACTTATCTCGTAGCCCCTTTAAAACAAATCCTTTACCTAATGGCTTAAAAAATATTTGATTTTTAGTAAGATCCTGAGAATACAACACATTCTGCTGTATTTGATTTCCAGTTAAATACCTGAGAAGCATTTTGGTTAACATTGGAGGAATAACTATCTCCAGTAACTATCAGCTCAGGAATATAAATAGTCTTCAAAATAGCATCTACATCACAAGGATCATATAATTTGATTTTTAGAGGAACACCAGAAGTCAGACATTCTGCTCCAGGTTGAAACTCTGTATCTGCGGGATTCAAACTCCCCGTTAAAAGTAGGGCGATTAACTCAGTATCAGTATCAAGAACTGTAATTGTACCATCAACTGTAGGAACTTGTTTCTGATAACCAACAATATTTTTATTGCCCATTTCATTCACTGGTTGAACATTCAAGTTACCATTAATAGTAACTGATTGAACTCTTGGGATATCGTTAGCTAAGATAAGAATCTTAACATCTCTACCTCTAATTGCCGCAGGCATTTGAGAATCCGAAATGTAAGACCAGTTAGTTCCAGCAGGATCAGCCTGATAAACAGCTAATACCTGATTAACTCTAGAATCTCCGGTAGTTAAAGCAGTACCGACTATTCTATATTCTCCTGTAGCAGGAGCACCTGTTACCTCTGTTAAGTAGCCACCATCCAAAATAACTGAAAGACCATAATTACCATTCTTTAATACTATAGGTGTCTGTGTGAGGGTGAAGGTAGTAGTTCCTGTAGTAAATCTGTCTACAACAACATCTTTCTTGAACCATCTTTTTTCAGAACCAATTAAAGTATACTCTTCTGTAGATTCGGCATCAACACTATAGTTAAAAGAAAAATCTCTAACTTGTAGTCTTTTAGCATGAGCAGATTTTACATAATCCATAACATCTGCATCTTTAACATACAAAATAGCATCAACTTCTGAAAGGTCTGAAACACCAGCACCTAGAGCAGGATAGGCAGCAGGATCTTTTCCAGTTAAAACTGCAAAACTTTTAATACCTACATCAAAGACACTAAAAGTTAGTGTAATATTAGGAGTATCTTGAGCAGTACCAGCAAGAGTATTGTTACCAAGTTCATAGATATCCGTGGTAGGAATATCTGTATTCATAGTAACCCTCTGTGCTCTAGGTATGTGTAGCTCGTCATATGCTCCGACTATTGCTAACTGAAGGTCTTCGGAAGGAATAGCTAATCTTTTTGCCATAATTTAAAAGTGCCTCCTAAAGTTTATTGTTAACTGCTGTAAAAGTTATTATAGCTCTATAATACAAGCTTCCAGTAAGTTCTGGAAATATTCTAATTATTTCTAATTTCATATCGTCTACTTGTAGACATCCTAACTTTGTGACTACTGTTGGAGGAAAACCTTCATCATAGTCATATACTGAAATACATTGTTCAAGAGCATCTAATATTTTATATGAAATATCGTCTCTTTGGGATTTATTTACAGCAAAAATATCAATAGACCACGTTCTATATTTTAATCTTTTAGTATTTCCTAGTTCAGCTTTATAAGCATTTATATCATGAGCTTCTACCGCTATTGTAGGGATAGTTAATTCGTCTTCTGGAAATCCGTCTACTATCTTTATTTGCGGGATAGATTGAAATAAATCAACTAAGAAATAATATACCGATAAGTCCTCTTTTCTGTTTAAGTACATAAACTATCCTTTCATATATATATTATATCAAAATATTTTGAAAAAAGTAAATGTTATATTATTTTCCTTGTAATATTGCATGATATTCTTTTATAAGTTCAACAGTTCTAAGTCTTACAGTACCACCGATTCTTATTCTACCAGGAATAGCTTCTCCAGCCTCTAATCTTCTGGCTAAAGCCTCTAATTTTTTAATATCTGGAGTTTTTTCTTCAGGAATTCTTTTTAAAATAAGAGCTTTTTCTGGATCTTCTTCTAATGCTTCTATTAATTCATCTTTATATTTTTCTAATTTTAGTAGTCTATTATGTGCTCTCATTAAAGAATTGTTCAAAAAACTTGTCTCAGATCCTATATTTACTTTCATCCAAAAATTAAATTGTTCTTTTATCTCCAGTGCTGTTTTTAATAAAAAATTTGTAGGTCTGATTTGAATAAAATAAGGGGAGTTTTCTCCTCCTTTACTGCCTGGAAACCCTATTCCAACATTTCCATCATTTAGAAGTCTCCACCATGGGGCATATTTTTTAAAGTATGATGCTCTTATTTCCATCATTCTAAAAAATTTACCTTTGTATTTATGAGTTACATCTTTAGTTTCCCCAGTTTTTTTATTAGTTTTAGAAACTGTTGTATTTAAAATATCTACCCCATAATATTTTTCACTAAAAAATTTAGTTGCTTGGTTAATATCCCATAAATATGTTTTAATTTTTAATTCTTCTCTTGTATGTTTAACTGCCTCAGCATATTCTTCAATAGTTCCAAAGTATTCATCCATGTGAATAAATACATCTATAAGAGAGAATCGTTGATTATCAAATTTTATTTCAATAAAATTCTTTCCAGATACAGAGTTTACCCCCTCTATAGCTTTGGCTTTCAATACGGTATTATTGAATTCTGGAACCGATTCTAATGATCCTAGAAAGTTTCTTTTAAATATGTCGAAGGCTGATTTATTAATCATTGATACAGTACTATAAAAGGCTACGGCCTTTATTTGTTTTTTATCATCAATTTTTTTTCCAAGGTATGTAATATAGTCTTTAATTTCTGCTAGGTCTGCCTCAACCAGCTCTAATTCATGTGAAATAAGTTTTATATTTCCTCTAATTTTTCTAAATCTTTTTTCTAAATCAGCTATTAATATATTGAAATTAGGCATCAATATCCCCGAAAATATCCTTTACTATTGTTCTAGAGAAATCATTAGTATAATCTAAAATTAATTTTCTTATTGCTAAAAAATGAGGACTATCTCTTCCAATAAGATTTTCTATACTAGATAATAGAATAGCTTCATTTCTTTTATTCATTTGACTTATATGTTTTGTTATACCCATTACATCAAAGCCTTGTATGATAACACGTGCTCTATCCATTTTATTCTCCACCTTTCTCCCTTAAATCTAATATAATCCTATTCAAGGGTTGAACTCCTCTTGGAATATGTTTAATAATTTCCATTACTTTATTATCAACAGTTATCCAAGTAGTCTTATCTATCATATCTAAATTAGCTATTGTATATTTAATTTGAACTGTACAGTCGCCTTCAAAATATTGTCCTCCAGTAACCCAATTCAATTGATCTACTCCTCCCCAATTTATATGGGCATTTATAGGAACTCCAGAATATACTGGAATCCAAAAAACTCCACTACAAACAGGACAGAAAGAATCTGTAGAAGTATTTGTAACTGGATCTAAACTACAGACTGTACAAGCTATAGAAGAGGCTAGTATATTAAAAACAATCTCTCTTCCTATAGCAGTTCTTATCTTATCTATAACTGTAACTGTGTCACTAGGCCACGTTATATCCATCAGTAACCTCTTTAAATATTGGTAGCCAATATTTCTTAACTATATTATTCCAATGATATTTTTCATTAGAAAGTTTATTAAAGCCTTTTATAGATAGTTTATTATAATATTCCTTATCATAATAAATCTTATTTAGTCCAGATGCTATGTCTTCTGAACTTATGTAACTACCTAAAGTTAAAGTATCTGTGTTATGTAATTTATATTTAATAGGTATTAAAACTCCACAGTCATTAAATAATTCTCTACAAGCACTATGATCTGGTAATATTTGAACCGCCCCAGTAACGGCATGTTCATGATTTACGAGTCCCCAACCCTCTCCAAAACTTGTATTAATACCAACTTCAGTAGCATTATAAATATAATTTAATTTCTGTTCCGATACTTTTTGAGTACCCATTTCTAAGTTAGATAGAATTAGTCTATCCTCTATATTATACCGTCTAGCTAATCTTATAATATCAAATCCAGTATCTATAATTCCACAATGAAGATACAACATCACATTTTTAGGTTTCCCCTCTGCAAATAAAGAAAAGCCTTCTATAGTTAGATCCATTCTTTTACGGGGTTGATTACGATTAGCATTTAAAACTATAAATGAATCTTCCAAATCTTCTCTTTGTGGAAAGACAACTCTTTTAATATCGTCTCTTTTCATTGGAAGTTTAAAAAATGTTTTAGTATCAATTCCATGAGGAATAACATTTATATTCAATGATTCATCTGCTAAGATAACCTCTTTTTGAGCAAATTTAGTATAAACATTTATACTTTGAACTATGTCCATATGTTTAAACCAATTATTTTCTAATTCAGATGAATCAACTGGAAAATATATAATTATTTTAGGAAGTTCTATTTTAATTTCTTTTAGAGCCTCTAAATATTTATCTATAAGCCATATATCATTTAATATAAAAATTGCATCAAATTTAATTGCTGATGCTATTTGTTTTAATCTAGCAATTCCTAATAAATCTCCTCCAGTAAATGCTGGATAAATTTTCCATGAAAATTCATGTGGATCACCAAAATAGTTTACTGCTAAATGGTGTATATCATATTCCTCTTGTGGTAAATTACTAATTATATTATGTGAAACTGTCCTAAATCCCGTAGCTGCAACTCCGTCAGCTACAAATAAAATCCTCTTCATTTCTTAATTCTCCTTTTTTAATCTGTTTTTCCTGTTTCCCAAGTATTCCCTAAATATCCTGGTAATGATCCTTTTATTGCCCTGGCTAACTTCTTAGATGGGGGAGTTAATAAACTTAATA
>Ga0209342_10001978_pt1 | contig 22439 bp, 30 predicted proteins | sample RifCSP16_2_FD_184023 | JGI IMG/M metagenome (GOLD analysis project Ga0209342, IMG submission 184023) | Soil microbial communities from Rifle, Colorado - Rifle CSP2_sed 16_2 (SPAdes) (version 2) | ecosystem: Environmental > Terrestrial > Deep subsurface > Rock core/Sediment | place: Rifle... | reverse complement strand
CGACCGCGTGGCCCTCGGCATCGACGACGAGCCGGGCAGTGGCCCCGTGCCAGCGGAGGAGCTTGGGCGGCTCGGTGGCGTCGTAGTGCTCTCGCGCATCGCGCGGGCCGGCCGCGATGGCTGCAGCATGGCGTTCACGACGACGCCCCCGGACTCCGAATTCGGGAGCCCGCGCTCGTAGTACCAATCCGGCTCATCCGGGTTGGTCTTCGTGTCAGTCCAGGCGTCGTCGCGCCACGCGTCCGTCGTCATGTTCGGGGGCTAGGTGCCCGCTGGCTCGAACAGCGACATCTGCGACGCTTCCGTCACGACCTTGCCGAAGCGCTCCAGGTCCGGCATCCACAGGCCCCACTTCTCGACGATAGCGCTGAACTCCTCGACATCATGCGGGACCATGCGGAGCCGCTCGCCGGCGTCAGTGTTGTCCACGCCACAATGCGTGAGCTCATGGTCGACGAGGGCGACGCGTTCACGTGGGGATAGGCTCTGCCAGGCTACCCAATGGAACTCGATGACGAAGTCGACTTCTCCGAAGTACCGCACCTTCCCCGAGGCCTTGGACGCCTTCCCCAGTGTGATCTTGCCGTTACGCTCCATCTCCTTCCGCCAGAGGAAGGCCAGCGGCCGGCCGCGCAGCCAGCCGTGGTACACCGGGATCAGGACCTTGGCGATCGCCTCCGGTGCGTACGCGCGTACCATCTTGTCCTCATCGGCCCACTCGTTCGGATCGTTCTCCTGAACCATCGCGTCCAGGAGTGCCCGATGCTTTGTGGCCAAACCCTCGGGAAGGTTGGCGAAGTCTGTTGCGGCGTTGGTCATGGTGAGCCTCGTTATGCGGCGGTGCGGCGAGGCCGCTTGGCGCGGTTCGCCTCGATGAGTTCAGCAACTTCTTCCTTCCGGGCAGTGCTCGCCTGATGGTGCAGCTCCACGGCGCGGCGCTCCCGTTCCAGATCGGCAGCCGCAAACTCCTCGGCATGTGGGTCGACGGCCGGGAAGTAGTGGTCAGGATACGGTGCGCCTGCCTTCCGGTGCATCTCGCGCCACCGATCGAGCGGGATGCGCTGCGCGATCCGTGCCGCCTCCAGGGCGGCGATCTCGGCCGACACCTGCGCCTCGTACTCCGCGATGAGCTCGGCTTCGGTCCGCTGCACCCACTGTTGGCTCCACGTCGCGCCGCGAATCTTTTGTACCATCGCGGACTGGAGCTTGCGTTCCGCGATCATGGCTTCCTGCTGGGGGGTGAGCGCGAGCGGACTGCGGCGCGCGACAGTGCTCCCCGGTTCAGTCGGTGCGGTCATTCGGTCGGTTCCTCAGTTTTGGGTGCGGCTCGCCCAGCGCGCCCCTCGCGCGTGAGTCGGGCGTACATCGCACGCTGGTCCTGCTGCCGGATGTCCGGGCCGTCATCGGGTGCCGGTGCCCCGAGCTGCATCGCGACCGCGTGGCCCTCGGCATCGACGACGAGCCGGGCAGTGGCCCCGTGCCAGCGGAGGAGCTTGGGCGGCTCGGTGGCGTCGTAGTGCTCTCGCGCATCGCGCGGGCCGGCCGCGATGGCTGCAGGTGGCTGCGTCGCGATCGGTTCCCCGGTGTAGGGGTCGCGGATCTCAGGCACGCTGCACCTCGACCCGCCTGACGGCCGTGACGGTGATCGCCGGCGCGGGGAGGACACTGCCGCGATGCTTCCGTCTGTGGCCCAGGACCGCGAGTGTGGTGTTGCGCTTGGTGGACTTGGTCCCGAGGTGCCCGCACTCCTCGCACTCGACGCGCCAGTGCGTCGGCTCCTGGGTGAGGTCGCACTCCTCCCAGCGGTACAGGGGCCGCGTCATGGCTGCGGCCCCTGTCGCAGCAGCAGCGACGCCATGAGCTCGACCGCGAGGGTCAGCGCCTCGACCCGCGCCGACTGGCGCCGCACGTCCCGCACCAGGTCGTCCGGTTCCGCGCGTTCGTCAGGCTGTGCCGCTCGCAGGCCGGCGACGAGTGCGGCCAGCCGGGCGTGGTCCGCGTCCGTGACGCTGTGCGGGCGCGGGAAACGGCCAGCCGCAGCGGCAGCCGCGCGCTCGTCAGGCGTCTGGTCGAGGAGGCTCAGTATGTCAGTCATGACTCGCCTCCGTACTCGCCTCCGTTGCGAGGCGCGCAGCGAGGGTGTCGTGCGCCCACGGCGCGAGGAGGCGGTAGTCCCGGGTGTGCTCGTGATCCGGCCCATGCCTCGTGTCGCAGGCGGCTAGCAGCTCCGCGAGTGTACCCGAAAAACAGCCCGTCGCCAGGTGCACGGTACCGTCCCCCATCCGATACGCGGTGAGGTAGGCGTTCCGCGACCCCACCGGACCGACGAGCAACGCATCGCGCGTCGTGCGCATCACCGCGCGGTCGCCCATCACCGCGCCGTCGCCCATCACCGCGCGGGCGCCCATCACCGCGCCGTCGCCCATCCACGCGCGGGCGCCCATCACCGCGCGGTCGCCCATCACCGCGCGGTCGCCCATCAGCGCGCGGTCGCCCATCACCGCGTCGGCGCCCATCACCGCGTCGGCGCCCATCACCGCGCCGTCGCCCATCACCGCGCGGGCGCCCATCACCGCGTCGTCGCCTATCACCGCGCCGTCGCCTATCCACGCGCCGTCGCCCATCACCACGCGGTCGCCCATCACCGCGCCGTCGCCTATCACCGCGCCGTCGCCTATCCACGCGCCGTCGCCCATCACCGCGCCGTCGCCCATCACCACGCGGTCGCCCATCACCGCGCCGTCGCCTATCACCGCGCCGTCGCCTATCCACGCGCCGTCGCCCATCACCGCGCGGGCGCCCATCACCGCGCGGTCGCCCATCACCGCGCCGTCGCCTATCACCGCGCCGTCGCCCACGCGGGCGCCGGCGCCCACGCGGGCGCGAGCACCGACGTGGGCTGATGGCGCTACGGTCGCTGACCGCGCGATCCAGGCCCCATTATCGAGCGACCGGGCCTGTTCGGTACTCATGCGGAAGCCTCGGCGAAAGTGCGGAACGTGGTCGGCGCCGGAGAGGCCGCGGGCTCAGCCGAGGGGGCGGTGGATGCGAATTCACCGTTGTTCGCCTGGCTGGCCCGGGCCTGCTCCTCCGCTCGCTGCCGCTCCGCTACCAGCACGCCGTACGGGCGCGGGTAGGTGTCGGACGCGGCGGAATCGCGCCCGCGCATCCGCACGTCCGCCACCGCCATCGCGGCACGCAGCGTCTCGCCGCAGCCGAGCTGCCCGTGCTGGTCGATGATGTTCACCCCCCACGGGCCGAGCACGATCTCGGCCGTGGGGCCGTAGCGCTGGCGCACGATCCCGAGCGCGCGCGGGAAGACCGCGTGGACCGCGCGGACGTTGCGGTCGAGTCGGGCGCGCTGATCGGCTGCCTGCTGCATCATGCGCTGGCGGGGGTTGCTGTCGATCCGGGTCGGTGCCATCTTGTCCTCACAGTGTGGTTCGGGTTCTCGCGGCGGCGCCCTGGCAGGGGCGCCGCTCGCGCTATCGGGGCTTGGGTGGTCGAGCGATGGCGGTCACGCAGGCGATCTCCTTGTCGTAGTGCATCACCGCGCGTGAGGGTCGCCGTCATCGACGTGTCCCTCGACGTCGCGAGCGCCGACACCGCGAACCACAGCAACGTCAGTGGCCAGATCGCCGCGCCCAGGAGCGCGAAGGAAACCACGGCGCTCGAGCGAAAGCGCCGCCGGATCCACAGGCCGATGGCGACCGCCACGAACACGCCAAGGACGAAGTAGATGGCGACGGGGAAGATGAGGGTCGCGGGCATACCGGCACCCGGGGCCGTCACCGGCCGCTCCCCGCAGTGGTACGGGTTTCGCTGACTGGCTCGTCTGGGGGCCACAGCTCTGCGACGGTCTTACCCAGGCGAGTGGCGATTGTCTGCTGTACCCGCTTGGAGTTAGGCGTGTCGTAGATCGGTTTGCGCTGGATCACCTTCTGCACAATGCTGATGTGGCATTGCGCGGCCGCCGCGATTTCTGCGGTGCTGACGCCATGCTCCGCCAAGAGCGCCTTGCGAGTCCAGCGCGGGTGTAGCACGTTTGGAGTCTGCGACATAATTGGTGGCCGACGGTAATGTTGGTTGGCGGCAGCCACAATCGTAGCGGTCCGCTACAGAACGCGCAAGAGGCAACCCCCATTGTATCTAACCCGGTGTGACTGCTGATCTTCCGTCCGACGGATTCAACGACTGTCTCACAATTGCGATTGAGGCGTGGCAGCGAACACCTTGGCATCACCGCCGCAGCACTTCGTAGGCGACCGCGGTCGCAACCACGGCTCCGACCGCTGCAACCCGCCGCGACGGACAGCCCCAGAACAGGATGCGACAGGGCGGGGCAGCGGATGCCAGCGCCCGGGTCAGCGCCGCGTTCTGCTCCCGTAGTGTCGCCGCCGAAACTTCGACGATCGACAGCGCCGCTCGAGCCCGCTGGGCTTCCTGAGTCGCCGCGTCCGCTTCGAGCCGGCGCTGGTCCAGTGCGGCGCGCAGCACGACCGTCTCCTCCTCGCACAGCGTGAGGGCGGAATCCACCGGGGGCGGCAGCACAGAGTCCGCCCGCGCTGGGGTCCAGCGCCCCGCTGCGGCCAGAAGTCGCCGGCGCTCGACTCTCAACCTGTCCGCGGTCTCGATCGCCCGCCCAGCGCTGTCCTGGGCTGCGCGCGCCACCGTTGCGAGACTGTCCGCCTGCCGGATCAGGATCGCGGCCCGAACCGAATCCGCCCGCGTCTGGACGCGCAGGGAGTCCGCAGCCTTGATCAGCCGGTCCCGTTCCCCCGACCAGCCCTCGGACTGGCAGCGGGACACCAGCACGAAGAGCACCAGCAGGCCAGCAGCGGGCAGGGCATGGCGCCAACCGATGCCCTTCACGACTCCCCCGCGTGGCGCCGCGCGTCAACCTCGAACCAGTTGTCCCTGTACGCGTGGCCGCCGCGCAACGTCGCGACCAGGCCTGCGAGTCCCACCGCCACCGGATGCGCCAGCAGCACTGCCAGCGGGTAGGCGTACCAGGCCAGCCGCAACAGCGCGAAGAGAACCAGCACGGCGACCGTCAGCACGGCCCACTGCTGCACGTGCCGTTCCTCGTGCCGCCACACCCGGAAGGGCGGCACCGTGTGCCCGGGCACGCAGGTCCAGATCATGTAAGTCCAGGCCGTGAAAGCGTGGCCCACGAACATCTTGCCGAAGAACTTGGGCCACCACGAGTTGATGACCAGTCGATGTGGGAGTCTCACGGCGCCTCCAGAAGTCGGGTCCAGCGGATGAATCGGTCTTGGGGTTTCCAGATCCGCGACCGCGCGAACACACCCCAGCCCTCGCGCGATCCCCCGCCAGAGGTATTGCCCTCCAGGGTCGCGCCGCGACCGAGGACGAAACCGGTGTGCGCGAACCGGTCGAGCGACGGGTAAAAGAGCAGGAAGACGTCGCCGACCGTGGGCTGCTCGACCAGCAGGCCCCGGGACTCGGCGAACACACCGAGCTGTGCACAGGATGCGGTCGCAGGCAGTGGCCACTTCTCGCCCAGCGCCGCCAGCCCCACGTATGCCACGTAGGCCGCGCACCACGGGTAGCCCTTCACGAGGCCGGTGACATTCAGGATTGCCTCGACCGCCTGCCCGGCGTTGCTGTTCGGCGGTTCCTCTCGTACGAAGAGCAGCGCCCGCGCCGCTGCCAGGACGGCCTCGATTTCGTTCATGGGGCCGGATCGATCCCGAGCACAGCATCGCGCTCGGGGCTGAACGTGACGACGCGGTGCTCCTGGGTGACTCGGAGGGCGGCGTCGGTCTTGAGCCGTGCCGCGGTCGCCCAGAGTTGAGCACCTTTGATCCCGAACGACATCAGCAGGAAGAGCGAGAAGAGCCACAGAACGGGCCACAGAAGGCCGGTGACGTCGCGCAACGCGGCCTCCCGTTCGAGCGCCGCATCCAGCAGCGCACTTACGTGCCAGAGCATGGCGCCGAACATGACCACCAGGATCAGGTAGGCCATTTTCCAGAACGCGACCCGGCCGTCATCCCCTGTCAACCACGCCAGTCGGATCAGACACTTCCACGGACTTTCCATCGGCGACCTCCTCCCGGCCAGCCAAGGCCTCGGCCCGTCGCAGCCGAGTAACGTGTTCAGCTAGTTCCGCCTTCGCCTCGAGGATCAGTTGGCGCATCTCCGCGCGAACTGAATCCCGGAGCGCGACGGCGTAGAAGATCCTCCCTGTCGACATCCAGCCGACGCGTACTCTCCCGGCTGAACGTCTCATGCACGCGATCGTGGAGGCGGGTGATCTCCCGGTCCTGCAGGTCCAGGCGCGTGTGGATCGGCGAGGCAATCCGCTGGATGTCCTTGTCGCTGATGGCGAGTTTCTGATCATCGCGCAGTTCCCGCATCTCGCGCCGCAGCGACCGGACCTCGGCCACCATGCCCCCAAAGGCCACGGCGACGATAGTCAGGTTGATTCCCACGGCCAGCAGCAGCTCGAGGCTGAGGCCGACTTGACCGCTTTGGAGCGCGTAGACGCCCGAGGCGGCGCCTGACGCGGCGCCGAAACTGATCGCGAGCGACAACTTGAGGCCCGGGGTGATGATGTCAGCCTCCCTGGCGCGCCGAGCATCTGACCGGTAGCATCACCGCCTCCGCCTCGCTCTACGCCAGAAGGACGAGCGCCGGCGACGCCTTGCCGAGGCAGGCGCCGCCGGCGGCGGGGATCCGGAGAAGTCCCCAAACCCGTCGGTCAGGATGTACGACGGCACGGTGAACCCGACGCCCTGCGTCACGACATGCTTGACCGCCATCAGGTGGCCCTCGTGATCGAGGTCGGCGTGGTGGCGTCGGAAAGAGTGAATGTCATGGCCGTGGTCGTACCGTCGAGCTTCTTCACGCTCAGGGTCGTCCCGCTGATGGACTTCTCCATCGCGAACTGCTGGATGGCGAAGATCGCCTGAGCCAGCGTCGGAGCTGCCCCGTCCGCCGCGTAGGACTCGGTGAGCGCCACGGTCGGCACGCCGGCCGCGATCTCCTTCACCACCGACCCGGCCACCGCCGAGGCGTAGGTCGTGCCAGAGTTGGTGTCGAACATGTCGGCCAAGGCAGCTTGGAGGATCGCGGCTACCTGAACCTGCGGCAGCGCCCCGGCCGCCGTCGGTGCGGGCGGTACAGCGTAGACCTTGTATGCGATCGTGCCGCTCGGGGTCGTGGTCCAGTCAGGAGAGACCGTCGCGGTGTCCGTGGTGGACACGTAGTCCGAAATCACCCGAACCTGACCAACCCCGGTCGTCCCGCCCGTGATCACGATGATCGCGCCATTCAGCTCGTCGTCTGCGAACGCTGCCGCGGCGCGCAGCACGAGCGTGGAAGCCGTGGCGGACTGCGCAGTGCCCTGATCCACGATTCCATGCTGGATGACAGATCCGGCCGTCTCGTCGAAGGCATTCTCCAGATTGTCGGCTGCGGTCGCATCGCCACTGATCTGCGCCACGTTCACCGGCGCGTTGGCGACATAGCCCAGCGCCGATGCGCCGAAGAGCGCATCGTACACAGCCTCCTCCAGCACGGTAAACGTGTTCCACACGGGAAGGGCTCCAGCGACCACGACCGAGACTTCCATCTCGCCCACCGTGGCGGTGTCCGTGGCGTCGAAGGTGACGCCATAGACGCCGTTGATGCGATGGGTGCCGCCGCCGGAGTTCTTGTTGGCGCTCGCCCCGCCGTTCACTATGAGCTTGATGTCGGTGTTGGCGATAGTGAGTGCGGTCTCGGCAGTCTTGAAGTCCGTGTCGTCGAGGAAGGGACCAATCGCCCGCGACTGGGAGGCCGTCGATTGCTTCAGGAATCCGCTCATGTCATGCCGCCCTCAACATGTTGTAGTAATACGTCGGCTTGCCACCGCTACCGCCCGCCGTACCATTGACAACAAACGAGTCGTAGCGCAGGTCGGGCGGATCGGGCGGGGTTACGTTGTAATACTTGGTATACATGCCGCCCTTCCCGGCAGCCGAGATGGCGCTGTCTGTAGCCGTCACCCGATCCGTACCATTCAAACTCACGGCGATACTCGTCCCGGTCATCGTGAGGCGAATCGTGTGTGAGGCCTCGTCGAACCAGGTGAAAGCGTATGGAGTACCCAGTCCTGTATCGATGCCGGCTATACGTTTATAGAGACGCAATTGAGAAAACGTTTGATCATAAACGGCGCGGTAGAAGGTGTTTGCGCCCGTGTCGATGCGACCCGCGATACCCGCTATACTGCCTGCGTTCAGTTCCTTGCGGATCATTACCGTCTCGACGTAGTAATCCGCGTTGCCGGGAGTCGGATCGGCGTAATACAGGGACTCGGCGTCCAGCGTGAACGTGTCTTGGAACGCAAAGCCGGTACCGTCCAGACCCATCTTCACGCCGCTGTAACTGGCATGGCGCGCAAAGCTGGTGCCCGTCTCGGGAGTGTATCCCGTGAGGTCGTCCCCGTCTGTCCCGCCGGTAAACGCCGCGCTGAAAAGGACGGCCATGCTATTGCACTCCGGTCGTCAGGGTGAGCACCCACGGCACGTCCGCGCCGATCATCAGACCGTCAGTCGCGCCACCGTCCAGCGGACCCGCTGTCTTGGCGCTGTAGTCCGCCGAGCCCGGCGCGGTGAACATATTGGCCGCCGTGTCCTGGATGTTGTTGTGGGGCGAAACGGCTAACGAAGACGACGTGGACCAGGAGGCCCCGCCCGTCACCTGCGCGTTGTTCGCGAAAGTCCAGTTCGCCGAGCCGAAGGCTGAATCGAGCTGCGCCTTGTTGACCCCGGCCGAGGTGAACACGGGGCCGAAGTTCGGAGCTTTCCAGTTGGCGTTGTTCCGACAGACGAACCGTGCCCACGATCCCACACCCAATAGCGAGTTGTCAATCGTGAACCAGGTCTCCTTGCATGGAACGGTGTTGTGCTCCATGTGGAAGTCGTCCCAGTTCGTTTGGTCGGGGGCCGTACCGCACGAGAACACGAACTTGGACTGCCCGTCGTCCGAACCGTGGGGATGGTAGTTGTGGGCGAATGTGAACCGCGCCCCGCCCTGGTTGTCGTTCGCCGAGGAGCCTTGCGGGTTGATCTGGAGAACGCCTCCTTCATTGCTGTCGATGGAGTAGTTCCCTACCACGTTCACGTCCACGACGCGCGCCCAAGTCTGTCCCCCATCCTGATTGGTCGGCGTGAAGGCGTACTGGTAGAACTGCCCGCCTGACGAGGAGCGATACCGCTGGAGCACGTTCCCGAAGAACAGCACCCGCTCGCCATTCTTCAACTCGAACATGTTCTTCTTGAGGTTGTACGAAGCGTCCGAGTCCCACGGCGCGGGCTTGAACAGCAGGTTTCGGATGATCGCGACGTCCGTACCGGCGAGGAAGTTGCTGATAGGCGGGTCGCCGCCGCCGAAGATGATGCACTCCGATTCCGCCGAGACGGCGTTGTTAAAGATCAGCATGTTCTTGCCGCCTCTCCAAGCGGCAATCCCTACCGAGTCGGTGTAGCCCTGCGGCGTCGAAGTAGCGTTGATGATCGAGCATCCGCTGACCAGCAGGTCCTTCCCATGCAGATTGAGGCCCCGCTTCGCGTTCTCGGCGGCGTCCAGCACGCAGCGGTCCAGCACGATCCGGGACGGCAGATGGGCATCCTGCGTCATCGTCGTGGCGCCGAGGTCCACTATGGCCTCATTCCCGTCCGAGGTGCGCGTGAACTTGATGCCCGAGATCCAGTACCCCACCGCCGACTGAGCACAATGCAGGGCCGCTACGTTACTGGTGCCCGTCAGGGTCACCGTGCGGATCGACGTGCCGTCTGTCGCAGGATCGACCCGGTTCGTACTCGTGCAGGTCATGTAGTTGCCACTGTACGGCACGTTAGTGTCGAGCGTGGCCAAGCGATCCGTGTACACGCGCACCCACCCACCGCTCGACGAAGTGCGCGACAGCAGAAGCTCCGCGCTGATCGAGAAGTCAGCGGTGATGCGAATGCCGTCGCCGTCACCCGCAGCCGCAACCGCTGTAGCCCAGGTGGCGGCGCTGGTCACGTCGTAGACGGTCCCGGTGACCGTCGGCGGGCTGCTATGTGAGAACGAGATCGGAGAGCCCGTCACCTGCCGGGTGCCGCCCTCGGTCCAATCCCACTCCATCGAGACCGCAGATGGGTTTCGGGGCAGCGCTGCCGCTCCGTAGGGGAAGTCGCCTCCGCCAGGCGGAGGCGGAGCTGATGGCGTTCCGCCGTGCGGCCGGGTGCCTGTCAGGGTGATCAGCATCAGGCGTCCCGCCGGCCGCTGATCTCCAGTGTGGGCCCGCGCAGCGTGAACAGCCCGCCCAACGGGACTCCGTTCAGGGCCGTTTCCTGTGCCGCCGTGATGGCGATGACCGGGGCCGCTACCGCCACCGACGCAGCGCCAGTCTGCCCTTCCACCGTGGCCCGGATCTGCGCGCTGCCGGGCGCGACCGCCCTCACCATCCCGGAACTGGAAACCGTCGCGACCCTTACGAGGGACGAGGCGTAGGTGATGGGCCGGGCGTCAAGCAGCCCGTCCGACTCCTCGATGCCGTCGACGCGCACCTTCGCCTGTTGCGCTTGTCCTACCGTCATGGTGGCGGAGGGAAGCGTGACCGTGACCGTGACTGCCACTGAAACCTCCGAAATACGAAAAAGCGGCACCCGTCCCGGGAGTGGGACGAATGCCGCAGATCAATGCTCTGGGCCGCGCTCAGATTGTCAGCGCCCTGCACCAGCTAACGAGGCCGCCCCAACTATAGCACCGGGCGTTGCGGTGCGCTATAGTGGCCCGTGCTGGAACGACATCCTTACCTGGTCTGGCTCCTCGGCCTTGCCCTCGCGTGGGCGATTGGCGCCAGACTCCAGCGGAGTCCACCGGTGCCAGTGCCACGCGCTGCGACCTGCGAACTCGGCGGCTGCTACGCTAACGGCGCCGCAATCGGGCCGCTTCCCGGCGAGTCGCGATCGATCGGACCTGACTCACGCGAAACCCCAGCAAGTCGCGTTTCGTCTGGTCGTCGAGTCGCGCGAACTGCGGATTGGAGACAATTCGCTCCAGTGCCCGGCGAGTCTCCGGCCCCACTGCCTCAAGGAAGTCCCGGTATTCGTCTGGCGAGCGCATCACCCGCTCCCGGTCGCGCCCGACACCCTCGGTCCGCTGCCGTGACGGGAACCCGACTGTCACGCCCAGGCGCGAGAGTTCCTGAATCAGCGGGTCGTCGGATGCCGCGCGCGAATAGGTGACATCTGTCAACTGCTTCAGTACGCCGCCCCGCGATGTCATAGGCTGGCCGAAGGGGTCGAGCCGGGGGGGCACCGTCTGTGACGCGCCCGGGATACGCGCGGCCAGTGCCTCCAGGATGCCCCGAGGATCACGGAGCAGGGGATCGGTGCCCCGCGCGACAGCCGCGACGCCAGCAGGGACCACGGAGGCGACCTGCCGTTGTGCGAACCGCTCGCCCGCCCGACCAGGGTCCTGCAGGGCCTCGATGGTGCCCTGGACTCCGGTCACGAACGGCTGGTCGAGGGTGACGCGGAGCGGCGTGTAGGCGGCCGTGGCGGCCTTGCCAGCGAGGGATTCGGTTTCGCTGGCGCCGTGGTACATCTGGGCTCCCACGGAGACGAGCGCACCGATCGGAGCCAAGCGAGACACCGAAACCCAGCGATCCTCGATACGCACGGAGTTCGCCTGCTTGCCCTCCAGGTCCCATTGCGCCCGTTCCGCCGCAGTCCCTGGGGACGCGCCAGTGGCCTTCCCCTCGCGGGCGAGCATGAACCCCAAGGCGACCAGTGTGGAGCCCGTCAGGGTGCGTCCCAAGTCCTCGGCGAGCCGTTTCTGGGAAGGGTCGCCGATCTGCTTCATCAGCGCGGTCACGAGTCCGGCTGGCGAGTACTGAACCAGGGTGTTCGCAATGTTGGTCGGGGTACGCACGAACGGCATGACGACCTCGGTCCCGGCACGGAACCCCTCCCCCAGCGGGCCGTGCTCGCGCAACGCGCGCCGCCCCCCGGCAATCATGGACGCGATCACATTGGGCTGCTGGAAGGTCGCCACCTCGGCGTCCGCGATGGCCTTCGCGACCAATTCCGGCGGCAGATTCCCGCGCAGCGTTATCAGGGCCTCGTCTACTGTCTTGGCCAGCCCCTCGCGGACCAACCGCTTCGCCTCCAGTCGTGCGTATTCCTCCATAGCGCGCCCGGTCGCGGCACCGCGGAATATCTGATCCTCAGCGGACAGGGAGCGGAACACACCGTCCGTGTACGCCTGGAGCACCCGAGCCCCGGGCCCGTCACCGAAGTTCGTTTGCCGGAAGTCCCACTTGGCGAGTTGTTCCGCCGAGTCACCGTATCGGAGCACCCTGCGGGCGGCCTTGGCGCCGGCGGACAGCCCTTTCACTTGCTCAGTGAGCAGGCCCCGAAGGCTGACTGACTTCGTGCGCTCAGTGCCGCGAACCATCGAGATCACCGCGTCGATGGCTGCAGCCGGGACTTCCTTGCTCGTCTCTGCACCCGCCATGGCGACGTTCGAGGTCACGTTGACGGCATGGGTCAGAGGGTTGGTCAGAAGCCCCGCCTTCCAGAGGGTGACCAATTTGTCGAGTCCCGTGCTCTGATGCAGGGAAGCCACGAACCGGATCAGGGCATCCCGGTCGTTGGCCTCCGCGAGTTGTGTGATTCGGATGCCCTCGTCACTGGTCAGCGGGAGCGAGCCCTTCACCCGCTGCGCCTGCGTCATCCACACGGCGGGCTCCATCGATTCCCGCGCCACGATCTTGAGCGCGTTGAGGTCGCGCCCGGCGCGGGTGCGCTCCAGCGAGTATCGCTTGAGGAAGCTGTCTGTCTCCTCCGAGAGCATGTCGATGTTTGCCTGGAGCAACAGGCGGTCCTCGTCGATCGGTGCCTTGGCTTTCTCTGCGGCCAGGTCCACCATGCGGCGCGCGTTCTGGCTGATCACGTCGCGCACAGCCAACGCCTCGTCCGCGCGGAGTCGGCCCTGCTTGTCAAGCAGCTTGCGGGGATTGAGGCCCAATTCGTCGGCCGCAGCCTTGGTCTCTTCCCATGTCACGCGGCGCTTGTCGAGCCCGAGCCGGACATACGCGTCGCGGACCTTGGCTTCGGCTTCAGGTCCGAGGTTGAGCTTCTTGAGGTTGGCGAGCGCGGGCCCCTTTCCGGAGGGCGTATCGGCCACGTCCACGGGCGCCTTGTAGGGAGTCCCTGCGGGTTCCGGCGTCCGCCCGGGCAGACGGATGATGCCGGCGCGACCGGGCCGTCCGGCGATCGTCGCCTCCCCAGTGCCACGCATCTTGGGGACTTTCGCCTGATAAGTGCGCGCAACTTCGGGGTTCTCCGCGAAGTACAGCCCGTGTCCGTACGCCTGCGCGCCCTCGCCCGTCCCAGTCTTCGATGCGTCGAACTTGTCGAACTTGTGCGGCGAGCCGTGGTACACTATCGCGCCCGCCGGCTGCGCCTGGCCTTCCGGCGCCTGCGCGAACACGCGCGAACCCCGAACAGCCTCGCCCGTCGTGCGCGCACCCGACAACTCCGGCGAGTCATCCGGTAGCCCGCGCGATCGCGCCACACCGCCCAGCGCACCGAAACCCGCACCAATCGCGGCCTGACCTGCCATCTGCTTCAGGATATCGAGCGGGTCGCGGGAACCCTCCTCCGTCCCGAAGACGACTCCACCCGTGCCCGCTGCCAGCGCGTTTTCGGCGGCCCCGGCGGCAGCTCCGCGTACCACGTTCGCCAGCTTGGACGGTGTCGCTGCCGGCGCAGCGATAGCGCGCGAGACACCGACGTTGCCCGTCACAGCCCCCAGCGCGGACGCGGCCCCAAACAGGTTCGCATGCTTCCCGGGATTGCCACCGGAGGCCGCGTATCGCTCCAAAGAGGCTTCCGTGGCCCTGTCGGCCGCGCGATTGGAGAATGGAGCGACGAGCTGACCGAGGAAGATGTCCGCGGCAGTCTCCGCTGCCCCGATCCTGCGCGGTTCGTCCCTCGCCATGAACTGGCCGATCCGTTCGAACGTCGACGGTGCGCGGGCAGTCACGGTCACCTGCGGCAACTGATAGCCCCGCTGCCGGCGGAGCGCTTCCTCTATCACCCGACGCACCGGATCGGACTGAAGCACGCCGAACGGGAAGGTCATGGGCCGCCGATCCGGAACTTCTTGAGCAGGGACTGTTGTGCAGCCATGAAGGCGCGTGTCGCTTCCTCCTGCTTGGCAGGATCGTCGGCGAAGTTGTCGAACGCGCGCTTGTACAACGCCAAGAGTTCTGCCCTCTCGGCGTTGAACGCAGCCTGCCGCTGATTTCCAACGTCAGTCCGAGCCGCCGCGGCCGCTTCGTCAGGCGCCATGCCCGCCGCGACCTCAATGCCGGACTGGTAGAACGGCTGTGTGAGTGTGGCCGCTCTCTGCCCGATCGCGTTGTCCCGCAGAAACGCAGGCGTGTCGGACTGCTGGGGACGAGGGTGAAGGTCCGAATACGTCGGCGTTTGGCGAAGCCGGCGCTGCTCCTCGAAGTCCCGCTTTGAAGCCGCGTCCTTGGCAGCGCCCGCTTGCTGCCCCAGCGCGGACCGGATCGCCACCCGCAGGTCAGGGCTGCTCAAGCCCGGGTCGATCCCCAGCGCCCGGGCCGAAGCCTCCAGGTCCGGCCTGCCCAGTCGTTCCTCGATGCCGGCCCGCTCAGTCGCCTCTCGCTCGATGCGCGTGAGCCCCGTCCGCTGGAAGCGGCCGCCGCCGGCGCCACCGAACACACCGCCGGACGGGAGGAATGTGAGGCCGCGCTCGGCAGCTTCGCGAGCCATCGCGTCGTTCCGCGCTCGCTCTCGCTCGGCTCGGGTCTGGGCGTCCTGCTCCTTGCTGTACTTGAACTGCTCGCGCCGGAACCCTCGGTCCGCCTCGTCCAGACGAGCGCGCCGGGCAGCCTCCTGCGATTCCTTGCGCATGGAATAGACCGCCATCCCGGTTGCAAGCGCGGACTGGACGGCTGCTGCGAGCGGGTCGACGCCTTCGCCGTAGCCCGCCGCGCCTCGATAGTTGTAGCCGTAGGCCATGATCCCGTTACCCGAGTTGCGATCCGACCTTGTAGCCCGCCGCGGCACCGGCAGGGCCAGCAGCGAGGAACCCCACGCCTGCGCCCGCGATCGATCCGATGCTTCCCCAGATGCTCGCCCGCCGCTTTCGTTTGTCGGCAGCGATCGCGTCAGCGCGCTCCGTCTCGAAACGGCGGTTCTCCTCCTGGCGCTGCTGGCGCTGGAACTCGCGATCCTGGTCCCGGTTCATCTGGTCGCGCGCCGATTCCGAGCCGCGGAACCCAAAGTCCTGGTTATAGCGCCGCGTGTCCTCGCCGAACCCCTGGTCGTAGCGCCGCGTGTCCTCGCCGAACTCGCGCTCGCGGAACCCGAAGTCCCGGTCGGAACGCCTGACATCCTCGCCGAAGCCCCGGTCGCTCTCGAAGTCGGAGCGTGAGGCCCGACCGGCGCGAAAGTCCGTGTCGATGCCGAATCGCCGCACATCCTCACCGAAACCGCGGTCCGACTCGAAATCGGAGCGGCCCGCGCGCTCGCGCTGGAAGCCCATCGACGTGTCGAACTCGCGGCGGCGCTCTCCCGTCCCCACATCGAACTGGCGCACATCCTCACCGAAACGGCGCTCCTGCAACCCTTCCCCGGCACGCGCCGCCCGCTCCCGTTCCGACTGGCCCCGTTCCTCGAGTCCGAAGGAGCGTCCGAATCGCGACTCCTCGGCTGCCATCTGCTCGCGACTCAAGGCCCGCCCAGCCTCTCCCTGCTCACGTGTGAGCGCACGCCCGGCCTCACCTTCCCGCTCGGTCAGGCCCAGCCGTTCGGCCTCCAGCGCGTTGGCTGATGCGGCGCGCCCCACTTCCTCGCCGAAGTCCCGGCCCGCTTCGCGCGTTTCAGTGACCGCGCGCCCCGACCGCAGGATCCCCATGGCGGACAGGTTCCCGAACCGTTCGCCGAGGTCCTTGTCGTAGCGGCGGCGCGCACCAGCGGCCGCCGCGGCGGTCGCTCGGCTGGCGGCTTCCTGGTAATTCGTGGCCATGGTCAGGGCTCCAGAAATGCGCGTTCAGTGGCAGGGAGCAGAGCAGCGAGCTGCTGCGCGCTGTAGGCACCGCGCTGGCGCCGCTCCTGAGGCCGAGACGGGCCGCGCATCGCCCGCTGGATGGCCTCCTGCAGTGCGGTCGCGGTGGACAGCGGCGAGTGCTCCATGCTGCCATCGTCCTCCACAACCTCCTGCGGCATCGGCGGGGCGAAGACCTCCGGCTCCGGTTCCGGCTCCTCGGACATCATCGGACCCCGCTGGGCACCCAGCATGGCGCCCACCTGCGCCGGATCCGGGCTGGGTCGCAGGCGCTGGTAGTGCTGGAAGGATTGTGCCGCCGCCATCGTCAGATCCTCGCTCGCAGCGTGCGCACCTGCAGCACGGCGCGGTAGATGGTTTGTGTTCGCACGCCATCGCCGACTACTTCCAGCGTGTAGGCGAGGTCGTTCGCGGGCAGCTCCACCACGGTCCAGGGGCCGACGAACAGAGCGGCCGACGCGGCCAGTGGCGCAGTGCAGAGCACCGTCGAGCCGTGCTTCGCCCGCACCGAATCCCCGGAACCGCTCGATCCGCCGTAGCCGGTCAACCGCACCTGGTCGATCAGCGCGTCGTCCAGGTGGAGCGTGTCCTGCGACTGGGTGAAGGCCGTCCCGCCCGCAGCCCCGACCTTGGCGACCCCCGTCTCGCTCATCACCAGCGGTATGATGAGCAGCGACGTCACGCGCCCCACCGTTGCACGGAGCACGTCGAAGGCTTCGCGCGCGGAGGGATCCGTGTCGCGAAACGGGGTCGGGAAGTCGACGACTGTCAGGCGATCAGGCATTGACCGTAGACCTCCGCGGCACCAGTAGCAGGTCCGCCTCGCCGAACTCCAGTCCGCCACCATACGTCGTGACCTCGACCCGGACCCGGAACCGCGTGCCCGTCTCCGCCGGGAACGTCTCGATTGCCTGCTCGGGCCCGTCCGTGGTGACCAGCGCTACCGACTCCGCCGATCCACTCTGGATCGACCCGTCAACACCGGCGCTTACGCGCACCGTGTTATCGGCTGAGATGACGACCGACTGTGCGATCCGCCGCAGGCGCGCCTGGTACGCAGCGGGCCCCATGTCCAGGTCCGCCGATTCGAAGAACGGGGTAGCCATGGCCGCGCCCTCGTCGTCGGTCGCCATCCGAGAACCCAACTCGACGATGGTGTTGCCGTTGGCGGTCACGCCGTACAGTGCGATCTGCATGCGCTACGTGCAGGGGTTCGCGATCTCATCGGAGACGAGATCGGAGTAACGCCAGTCGGCGGGCCACGCCGAGTTGTAGATGGCCGCATAGTACTTGTCGCCGACTCCGCACGTCCCGGCCGTTGAGTTGTATACATGCGCACCTGCGGACTGCGCCGCGTGCAACTGATTGTATCCCGGCGTACCGGACGAGTTGGACGCGGAGAACACGCGCACATCGTAGCCGCCGGCGCTGGCCGGCACGGTCACGGTGATGTCCACGTCCGGAGTACCTGCGCCGCCCTGGGCCACCGCAATCGTCGGGGCCTCGAGCTTGGTGTACATCACGGTGGCCGCCGAGGGCGACGTGGCGCCGGCCAGCGTTACTCGCACATCGTAGGCTGTGGACGCGCTGAGCCCCGTGATCTGGAGCTGATGCGTCGCAAGCCCCGATTGCGTGAACGACTGCGCAGTGGTGTACGAGCCGCCGCCGCTGACGCGGTACTGAAGCTGGTGCGCTCCCCCGACCGTGTTGTGCGGCTGCCAGAGCACGTTGATGGCCGTCTCTGCCAGGTCGATCGACATGTTCTGCGAGGGCGGCGAGGGCGTAGAGCCCGCCGGCGCCGTGACCAATGCCTGCAGGTAGATCGTGTTCGCCTGGGACTCTTCGTGACCGACCAGTGCGGGCTCTTCGATCGTCGCCGTCATCGGGCTGCCGAGACTGGTCGGCGTGTCGGTATTCAGGCCCGAGGGCGCATCCAACCAGTCTTTCGACCACGCACCCCCATCGCCGTGGAGGTGCTGCACCAGCGAGTTGCCGGCGTAATTGACCACCGAGACCGTATTGGACGGCGTCGTCGTGCGGGACAGGGTGAGCGCTGGCGGGTGCAGTCGCGGGTAGAACTCGATCTCGCCCGAGAAGTCGCTCCACACGCCGCCCTTCTTGTGCCTCAGCTTCACGTAGCAGACTTCCCAGTTGAGCACAATCGCTGAAATCGTGAAGCGGGCAACGCCCGCGGCCAAGGTCTGCGTGAGTACGTCGCTCTGTGTCGCGTGCCGCAACCAGACCTCCGTCTCAGCGCCAGCATCGCCGAGCGTGAAGGTGCCAGTCAAAACGGTCGCGCCGAAATCCCCGTGCCCGAAGGCAAAGGACTGCTCCACGTCGGACGGGGGCCCGGCAGCCGCATGGGCAGCACCCTGCGGAATCGCACAGGCGGTGTGGAACGAGCGCGCATACCGCTCGGTGATGTCCCAGCGCTCATGTATCGCGTCCCATTTCCACCACGAGAACGGCGCCGTTTCGTACTCCGGCCGGCCAGTCTCGTGGAACCCGAACAAGATGCAGTGTCGTTCGGGGTCCGGGACGACCGTCGCGACCTCCAGGGTATCCGCTCTACCCCATGAGCGATCACGCCCGCGACGCAGCATCTCGACGCTGCGCCCGTCCGAACGCCACGGCCCCGCGCGGCCAATGCCGTACCAGAACCCTTCCGCGTGCGCAAGGGCGTACGGATTCGCGCAGCCCAACCCGAGAGTGTTGTCCAGCGCCGAGATCGGGTATTGCCAGCCAGCCACGCCCCGACCGGAGCCGGTAACGCGGTACAGCTCGTGCTCCTTCGCGACCAGCAGGATGTTGTTGCCCGCGGCGAGCGCAGTGATCGCCTGTCCCTTCGCGCCGACCAACAGAAACGCGTCCGCATCGAATCCGCCGGCCGCGACCGGATCCACGCCGAGAAACGAGTGGCGCAGCACCGCGGGCTCGAAGGTGGTCACTTCGTCCTGCCAGCCGGCGACGAACAGGACGCCATTGAACGCCGCGATCGTGTAGCCCTTGACGGCGCCGGGCGCGCCCCCGGATGCATCCAGGTCGTAGGTCGGCTTGGTGACCCCGAGTCCGCCGCCGGAGATCTTGATCTCGACCAGTTCCCGCCGGTTGGTCAGGCTGGCGTCGACCACATACAGCCGCTCGAAGAGTTCGGCCGCCACGGGGCGACCAGGTGTGGCGGTATTCCACGTCAGGTCCGCGCGGCTCCCGGCTTCGCTTTCCGATCCGATCGGCAGTGCGAACTCCATCTCATCGCTCAGGGCATACGTGTAGTGCTTCGAGCCGCCGCTGGTATGCGCCACCGCGATCGCGCCTGTCGGCGAGAAGCGGAACAGGTTGAGCACATCGGAAATGGCGTTGCCTGTGACGGCCGCGAAGGTCTGCGCCACCTCCGAGCCGCCGCGGACGCGGAGGCGGCCGCCGGGGGTGATCGTCAGATTGAGGCCATCGTCCAGCGTCCCGACGACCCGCCCCCGGGGATCGACGAGGTCGGGTTCGGCGTCCTCGTAGAGGCCGCCGCCCCAGCCGGCGACGTGGACCGTCTTGGCGCCCGGAATCCGCACGGCTATAGACCGTGGTACTCAGCGACGCCCGTGGCCGAGGCGAAGGTGATCGCCCCGCCGCCGGGGATGGTGAACTTCACATCGCACTTGGTCACACCCATCAGGCTGGCCAGCGTCAGCAATTGGTAGGTGTTCGCGACGAAGTTGACCCCGGCGTCGGTGAGCGTGGGATGGGCGACGGGCGTCCCTGGCGTGCCCTCGTGCCAATACAGGCCGTCCAGCGTCGGCGCGAAGGTGCCGGTTACCGCTGTCGGCTTGAGGTGAACCTGGATGTCGTTCCAGTCATGGGTCTCGATCCGGCAGCGGTACTCCCCCGCCACGCTGAGCGCCCCCGCATCCAGGAGTGCCTTGCCGATCAGCGACTGGTCCGCAGTCGCGGGCACTGCGGACAGAACCAGGACGAATTGCGTCTGCGAGCGGCGCACATCTACGGCGCCCTGCTGACGAGGATGGCTGTACGCCATGAGCGGGTTACCAGTTGGGGTCGCGGACGCGCTGCACGCTGGGCGTGCCCCCGCGCTGCCCGCAGTGGTGGACGAACTGCGCACGACGATCGATGCGGCGCGTCTCGTAATCGGCCGGCCAGCGCCCCTCTCCGCCCGATGGGAAGGCGAGTCTCGCGGCCTCGAGCGCGATGAGGTCGTGGAACTGCGCTGGAATGACCGAAGGTGAGTCCGCGTCGTCCGACAGGTCGGTCGGCCAGTACGTGTAGAGCACGTCGAGATCGGCGCCAGCCTGAACGTCCGGGCTGGTCTCCACCTGCACCGCAGCATCAGACCCATAGACCGAGTAGCAGGCCCCGCGCCACGACTCCAGATCCGCCCGGTCGACCTCTTCGAGCTGCGCCCCCTGGCCGGTCGCGCCATCGGCCACGGCGAGGCGCACATCGCGGAACTGGCGCCACGTCGTGATCGGGGTGGCCTGGGTGGCGAGCGAGTACACGCGCCCAGTCGCGGAATCGGCGGTGAGCGTGGCGCGCGTCAGCAGGTACGACCCGGGCAGGTCCGCGACCAACTCGTGGTAGGCGTCGTTGATCCACTGCGTGAGCCGCGGCGACGCGAAAGCCCGGTCGTTCTCGGAGGTCCCGAGGTACGCCCGAACGGACGTCCGTAGCGTCAGCAGCGTGGCCACGGTCAGCGCGCGGCCTGCACGGCCTGCTTCTTCAGCGCCGCGTTGACAGCCCCCACGACCGCCAGCCTGTGCTTGCCAACCGCGGCGGCGACGTCATTCCAGGGCATCGGGTTCGGCCCCTGCCTCATCAGCAGTGCCTCTTCCTGCCAGGTACGCCGCGGCTTGGGCGCAGCATCGGCGAAGAGGAGCTTGCGCCGGAAGTCGGAGAGCTTCTGGTCGAAGCGCCACGGGTCATCCAGCCACGGCTTCGCGCCCGAGGGCCGATCCTTGAACAGGTAGTCCAGGAGGTCCGGCAACACCGCCTCGTTGATCGGGGCGCGTTCGGTGGCCCCGGTCTCCCAGTTGTGCCGCTCGACCGTCAATGCGTTAGGCATGTCTCGCCACCCTCCGGGTCCGTGCGGGACCACTGTGCATGCGTATCCACGGCCGTCGGAGGTCCACTTCCGACAGGATCGTGGCCATGTTCTCGGCCTGCTGCTTCACCTTCTTGCGGTGCAGGTCGGTGTTGTGCTGGTGTGCGTTCGCGACGTGCTTGGCCCAGTTGCCCGGGCCCTGCCGGCCCGCGACAAACGTCCGGTGCATCGCGTCGATGATCTCGAACTGAGCCTGCGCGTCCAGTTCCCGGAACGGCGGGAGCCCCGTCTCGGGGTCCACCGGAATCGTGGGATGTCGGAACTCGCCGGCGTCTTTGTCCCAGTGGCTGCGCGTCGGGTCGTAGAACCAGCCGAAGATCTCCCGCGTTGGCATCCCGACGGCGGACCGGCCGACGACCACGTACCGCTGGATCTTCCCATCCCATGTGCTCCCCCACTCGGTGCCGAACCGCTTCCGCAGTTCGGCACCGAAGGAGGCCGCGATCTGTTCCCGACTCACGTGCTGATCACCGTGCCGTCGATCGCGAGCTGTTGGACCGCCGCCGCCAGCGTGCCAACTGCCGGCGCATCCGTGAACGTCAACGCGGTGATGAGCTGCCCCGCGACCGCCAGATCGTCGGTCGAGGCGTCGAAGCCGGTCGTGCCGGTGACGATCCGAAGATAGCCGACAACAACCTCGTTGTCGGGAGCGGTGGGCAGGACGACCGTGCCGATCGTCTGGTCGGCCGCCTTAGTGATGGTGAACGACGTGCCGTTTTCCTGCAGCGACAGGACGAACTGCGCTTCTTTGCTCGCCGCGACATCGTGCGTCGTTGCGGTGAATGCCTTCTCCTGCGCCGCAGCCGACACCGTCTTGCCGCGGAACTTGAACGTGAACGCTTCCGAGCGGAGCGTGGTGGCGTCGGACGTGCCCGCCTTGAGCGCCGGCGCGGTCAGCACCACGCCAGGCATCATCTGGGCGACCTGCGTGGTGAGGCCATCCATCAACGCGATGACCGCGTTGAGTTGAATGATCCCCTGCCGGGTCATGCCCGACGGACTCAGTCCGCCTTGCGCGTCCGGCACCACGTTGACCGCCGTGCCGATCATGGTCATTGCTTCAGTCCTCCCCTAACGTTGGGGGCCAACCGGCCCCCAAGTCAGGCATCGTCAGGGTGAGTGGGTTACCAGCGGTCCAGCGGGGTGATGTCGCTCACGTCGCTCAGCGTCACGTGGCAGTTGAGTCGCGTCCAGGCGAGGCCCCAGTACTTCCGCAGGTAGCCCT
>Ga0209342_10001977_pt1 | contig 22439 bp, 17 predicted proteins | sample RifCSP16_2_FD_184023 | JGI IMG/M metagenome (GOLD analysis project Ga0209342, IMG submission 184023) | Soil microbial communities from Rifle, Colorado - Rifle CSP2_sed 16_2 (SPAdes) (version 2) | ecosystem: Environmental > Terrestrial > Deep subsurface > Rock core/Sediment | place: Rifle... | reverse complement strand
TCGTGACAAATACCGTGACGCCGTTGTTCGAGAGGGAATAGATAAGGTCCCAGAAGTCGCGACGCGAAACGGGGTCCACGCCGCCCGTGGGCTCATCCAGGAACACGATCGGCGGTTCGTGCAGTATGGCGCATCCGAGCGCAAGTCGTTGTTTCCATCCACCGGAGAGGGTCCGGGCGAGGGTCTTTTCCTTTCCTGTCAGCCCCGCCATCGCGATTGCCCATTGTTTGCGTTCCTTTAGCAACTGGTTATCGAGCCCGTAGATACCGCCATAGAAATTCACATTTTCTTCGACTGTCAGGTCGTCATAGAGAGAAAAACGCTGCGACATATAGCCAATGGTGGCTTTCACGTCGTCCGGGTTTGCGCCCACGTCATAGCCGCCGACAAACGCCTTCCCGGAACTCGGGGCAAGCAATCCGCACAGCATCCTGATGGTTGTCGATTTTCCGGCTCCGTTTGGGCCAAGGAATCCAAAGATCTCCCCTTTCTTCACTTTGAAGCTCATGTTGTCGACCGCAACGAACGCACCGAAGCGGCGTGTCAACCCATCGACTTCAACGGCGTATGTCCCGTTCCTCTTCTCATTCATCGTGATGTCGCTCCGATGGACCTTTCCAGTCGCTGTATCTGGATGGCATATTCAACGGCCGAATGAGTTTCCGTCAATCGGGCCTGAAGCAATGCCAGTTCCGCATCAAGCAATTCCGTATTCGATGTCAACCCCAGCTTGAATTTTTCTGAAGTGATTCGGTAGCTTTCCTCCGCCTGCTTCAATCCGAGTGTGGCCACGTTGATCTTTTCTTTCGCTTCCACCAGCCGAAAATAATTTTGCGCGGCGTCGAGGGCTACAGCATCGGAGACCTGCTGCAGGGTTGCCTCTGCCTGAGAAAGACCCGCTTTTGCCTGGGCTGTTTGTTTTGCGGTGGCAAACCAGTCCCAGATGCTCCATTGAAGCGAGAGCCCCACATCCCACGACTTCTCCCATGCATCCTTGGGTGGAATGACCCTCTGGTTCGGACGGGCATAGTCGTAGTTTGCCGAGAGTACAACCTGGGGATACCACCCGCCCTGGGCCACGCCGACAGAAGCCTCAGCCACATCGCGCCGCGCCCTTACCGAAGCAACCTCGGCTCGCCGTTCCCGCGCCGCCTGCATCACGCGCTCAAGACCAAGTGATCCCGTGCTATCGTCCCTGATCACGGGTTCGTCGGCAGGAATCACGCGTGTCTGAAGCGGAATCCCTGCAAGAATATTCAAGGCCATCGTTGAAAGCCGGACGTTGCTCTGTGCCTCGATATGCTTCACCCGAATTTCGGACAGCTGCGTTTGCACTTTGAGCAGATCCAGATCTGTTGCCATCCCCTGTTTCTTGAAATTCTCGACGTCGGTCGCGTGGACAGAGACCTGCCCGACCGATTGGGCAAGAACTCCCTCGACCCGCCGGGCGCGATAAAGATTCCAGTACGCCGTCACAACATTCAGGACAAGGTCCTCCTTGTCGCGTACAAATTCGTGCTCTGTCGCCGTCTGCTGAAACTCGGCCGCTTCGGCACTCTTGGCCAGCCGGAATCCGCTGAAGACGTTTTGTTGAAGAGAGAGCCTTGCCGAATAGTTTCTGGTAATAGAAGGAAAGAGCGTTTGAGTGCCGACAAACGGAAGCGTGATTGAGAATTCCGGCACATCGCTCAATTGTGCAACCCTTCCTGAAAACCGAATTTGGGGAAAGAAAGCGCTCTTCACCTCATCCGCCCGGCTCACCGCGGCATCAACTCTGGCCCGGGACGCCTGCACGACCGGATTCCGCATCAGGGCCGCGTCAATGCAGTCCTTGAGCCGCATGGGAACGTTCTGTTCCTGAGGATCAAAAGACTGTGCAAGGATGACTTGAAGAAGAAGGAATGGAGTCAGGATGAACAGTCGAGTCTTCATATGAACCTCTTATGAGGAAACGCGGGAAATAAACACATCTTCCAGCGACGGTTGAACGAAACGGCTGCCGGTAATGGGAAGGGCGGCCTGTTTCAAACTGGCAAGCACGAGTTTGACGCTCGCTTCGTCCTTTTGAAGGACAACGTGGAGGCGATCGCCGAACAATTGCACGCTTTGCACTCCGGAATTCCGCCGAATCTCCGTCATTGCCCGCCGGGGGTCGTCGCAGGTAATCTCAAGAACATGGTGCTCAAAGGATGCCTTGACGTTTTCCGGAGTATCGCACGTCAGCAAACGGCCCTGGTTGACGAGCGCCACCCTCGTACAGCGCTCTGCTTCATCCAGGTACGGGGTCGCCATGACGATGGAAATACCCGATTTCAGCACACTGGAGAGGATTTTCCAGAAATCCCGCCGGGAAACGGGATCAACGCCGGTGGTCGGCTCATCCAGGAAAATCACGTCGGGCGTGTGGACAAGGGTACAGGCCAGCGCGAGCTTCTGTTTCATGCCCCCCGAGAGTCGATCGGCGAGACGGCCGCGGAATTGGGTCAACCGGGTGAACTCGAGAAGCTCTTCTTTCCGTTTTTCATAATCTTTCACGCGGTGAATCTCTGCAAAGAAGTCGATATTCTCATCAATCGTGAGGTCGCCGTACAGACTGAAGCGCTGTGACAAATAGCCGACGCGATTCTTGATCTCTGTTCGCTCGCTCTTCATGTCAAACCCCACGACCCGGATATCACCCCCCGTCGGCGGAAGTACGCCGCACATCATTCGGATCATTGTCGTTTTTCCGGCTCCGTCGGGCCCGACCAGTGAAAATATCTCCCCACGCCGGATCGTGAGTGAGAGTTGATCGACCGCGACGACCTCAGGCTGCCCCTCTTCCTTGAATATCTTCGTAACAGCACGAAAAGTGACTGCGTCAGTCATCCTTCTTCTCCGGTCAATGTCAATGTTGCGTCTGCCGGGACTCCCCCTTTGAGTGTTCCATCAGGATTGGCTACCCGTATTTTCACGCCAAAGACAAGCTTGATGCGTTCATCTTTTGTTTGGATGTTCTTCGGGGTAAATTCAGCCGTCGGGGAAGTAAAGATGACCTCCCCTTCAAACGATCGCTCGTTGAAGGCATCGACCTTCACCGAGGCCTTCTGGCCCAATTGGATCCGCGGCAGAAATGCCTCCCCGACATAGATGGTCAGCGTAAGCCGACTCAGGTCTGATACCCGAACGACCGACATCCCCTGACCGACAAGTTCCCCCCGCTCGACGAACTTCTTTGTCACGGTTCCGCCGAGGGGAGATGTAATCACACAGTCGTTGACTTTCTTCCTCAGTGAAGCAAGCTGGGCAAAGGCCTGATCGCGCCTGGCTTTGGCCAATTCGATTTCTTCTTCTCGGGAGCCTCGTTTCATTTTCTCCCATGTTTGCTCTGCCAGTGTATGCCGCGTCCGCGTGTCCTCGAGCTGTTTTTCCGAAACGCTCTTTGAAGCGAACAGCTCTTCCATCCGTTTCAGATCGTTTTGTGCGCTCCGGAAATTCGCCTCCGCCTGGATGACATCTTCCTGCCTTGGCCCTTCCCGGGCAAGTTTGTACACAGCTTCCACCGCCCTCAGGTTTGCTTCTGCCTGCTGAAGCTGATAGCGCCAGTCGGTTGCGTCAAGAATCGCCAGGGTATCGCCGGCGCGGACAAGACTTCCTTCTTCCACAAGAAGCGCCCGCACCGTTCCGCCGGCAAGAGCGCTCACCATGACCTCTGTTGCCTCAAGCGTTCCTGTCTCCGTGATCTCGCTCCCGGAGTTGTTCCCGCAGCCGATGAGAGTCACGACCATTGAAAGCGCAATGATGGGTTTCATACAATTCCTCGTCAAATGTTCTGTGACAATGTCGGTTCAAAAATATGATGCCGTTGCCGTGCTTCCTCCGTCATGGCCCCTACAAAAAGAATCTTGAAGATGCCGCGGAACGCCTCGGCCAACGAGAATGGCTGCTCCGCAAGCGTTGTGGGATTCAGGATTCCCTCCACGCAGACCAGGAACATCAGCATGAGAAGCTGCGGGTCTACATCGTCGCGCAGCTCTCCTTCCTTCTTTGCCTGAAGGAACATTTTTTGCATGTTGACCAGAATCCGCTCGCGGCGGAACACCTCGAGTTCCTTCCAGAGGTCCGGGAAGTACTTCTTCATATCGAGAGGGAGCTGTCGCCCTGCTCTTCCCCAGAGTCGGCCAATGAAAGAGAGCAGCTCAGACAGCTTCTCCGCGAAGGGTTTTTCGGATTTGACGATGGCCTCGATCCGGGCATTCGCCTGACGCATCATGAAGTGGATAACCTTTCTGACAAGATCTTCCTTGCTGGGAAAAAACTTGTAGAGAGTTTTCTTGCTCATTCCAAGATCGGATGCGATCTCGTCGACGGTGACCTTGACAAATCCCTGTTCAAAGAACTTGTTCCTTGCCGCCTCCATGATCCGTTCTTGATACTTTATGTCAGTCATCGGAGCCCTCAAGAAATATAGAAACTATTAGCGTATTTTCAGTTTCCACGACTTGAAAAAAGAACCGATTCTCATTGAATCGGGCTATTTGGGTGATACGAATGGAAACTTTTAAAGTTTCAGCCGTTTCCAATGTATGGAATGTTCAATTTCGTGTCAAGTCCTTTGTTCGCCCTTTTTGGGACAGTTTTTTCCAATTTCCTTTTTCCATTGTATGGGCGTTGCCCTTCACTGAGGAACGTTCAGGGCCCGGGCTGCTCCGGGCTACGCTTCGCTTCGGTGTTCCCCCGATCTTGGTACAAACCAGAGGTCGGGGTCACACTGGCCTACGGCCACCCTTCGCATCCCTAACGCAAAAGCTGTGAATCTCTGTTTCAGCGCGGTTCTTCATTATCTGCTGCGCCCAAAGGTCGCTCACCTTGGCAAGGTTATGAACCTTGCCAAGGTACGTACAGCGCAGCCTCTCGCACTACTTCATAATCGCAACCACCGAATCCTGCATCGGCAAACCCGTTACTATGGCCTCTCTCTTGGGCGAAACGAAGATGTCAATCTCGCTTCGTACACCATACTTCCCCGGAAAATAGATTCCGGGCTCAATGGAGAATGAAGTGTTGGGAATGATCCTTCGCTCGTCCCTGGTCTCGAGATTGTCGATATTGGCCCCGTTGCCGTGAATAACCTCCCCAATCGAGTGGCCGGTTCGATGAATGAAATACTCTCCATACCCCTTCGCAGCGATGTACCCCCGCGTGGCATCATCCACCTCAAATCCGCGGATCTCTTTTCCACTCTCAAATGCTCTCTTCACAGCGCTCACTCCTGCATCTCTTCCTCCCTTCACGACGTCAAAAACCTTCTGATGCTCTTCCGGAACTGAGTCGCCGATAAACCCTGTCCAGGTGATATCTGCATATACTGAGCGGTCTTTCTTCTTCTTTGCCCACAAATCGATCAGAACGAAATCCCCCTTTTTGACCTCGCTGTGAATTTCCTTGGTCGGTTCGTAATGCGGGTTGGCGCTGTTGGCGTTCACCGAACAATTGGGGTCCGACTCAGACCAGATTCCCCTCTTCTCGAATTCCTTCAACATAAACTGCTGCACATCGTATTCAGTCAACCGATGTTTTGCGCTCACACGCTGCCGAATGAAGGCGAACGTTTCGTCGACAATAGCCCGCAGATGCTTTGCGCACTCGAAGTTGTCCTGTGCCTGTTCCTCGGTCCAGCACGCCTCGAATCGTTGCACGAGGTTCGCCGAAGAAACGACTTCGACTCCGGTGTTCCTCACAAGCTCCAGGGTCCCGCCGTCGACGTTGGACACATACGGAATGGCATTGCGGGGAGAATACTCCATTGCAATCCGCTTGACACCCGCCAACATTGTTTTCAGTCCATCCTCCAGCGACCTCCAGCTCACGTAGAGACTCTTTGTGCCCGGAACAGGGTCGAGGTTCCATTCCTCTATTCCGTGAACCAGCTTCCGGGGCTCCCCCTTTGCCGGGATGAAATAGAAGTATCGCCGTGTCTGCATGATATGAGAGGGAAGATCAAGAATACGCGTTGCAAATATATTCGATCCGCGGAAGTTGTACAGGAGCCACCCGTCGAATCCCTCTTCACGCAGAGCCCCCTGGATGTCTGCTACAGTCTGTTTGGTCAATGGCATGGTTCTGTTCCTTTTCTTTTTCAGTATACCGAAACAAGCCAAAACAAAAAAGCCCGACCTGAGTCGGGCTTCGGGGTATCATCGCAATTACTTGCCGACGCCAACCTCGACCGGGATCTCTTCCGGCTCGGGAGTCTTCTTCACCGTGGAGCTCTTCTTCCGCCGATATTTGGCCTCAATCGTGGATTGCTTCCTTGGCTGTTCTTCCTTTTCCTCGACATCCGGATATGTGAAGATATCGTACTTGAAATTACGCAGGATGATATCCTTGCCGTTCCGGCCGAGAACATATTGCGGAAGAATCGGAATCTTCCCGCCGCCGCCCGGGGCATCGATGACATAATACGGCACGGCAAGCCCTGATGTGTGGCCGCGCAGCTTGTCCATGATTTCAAGGCCTTTGCTCACAGGAGTCCGGAAATGATTCGTTCCCTTGGTGAGATCGGCCTGGTAAATGTAGTACGGCCGCACACGCATCTTCACGAGTTTCCTGTGCAGTTCCAGCATGACGTCGGCGTCGTCATTCACCCCCTTCATCAGTACCGCCTGATTTCCAACCGGACATCCCGCATCGGCCAGCATGGCGCAAGCCTTCTCCGCCTCCGGCGTGCATTCCCACGGGTGATTGAAATGGGTATTGACATAAATGGGATGGTATTTCCTGATCATCTTGCAGAGTTTTGGCGTGATGCGCTGGGGAAGAACGCAGGGCATTTTCGTGCCGAGGCGAATGATCTCTACATGCGGAATTGCCCGAAGGGAGGCCAGGATTCTTTCCAACACATAGTCGGTCACCATGAGGGGATCGCCGCCGGAGAGGACAACATCGCGAACTTCCGGGTGAGCGGCGATGTAGTCAATACCCCCCTGGATCCACTTGGAATTGATCTTGCTGGAGTCGCTGACTTTTCGCTTTCTGGTGCAGAAGCGGCAATACATGGAGCATTGGCTTGTCACCAGGAACAATACCCGGTCGGGATACCGATGCGTAATGCTCGGCACGGGGCTGTCCGCCTCTTCGTTCAATGGATCCTCCGGCGCGGCATCGTCCTCAAGTTCCACTTTGTCGGGCACACACTGGAGCCAGATGGGATCTCCCGGATAGCGAATGAGACTGAGATAATACGGATTGATGCGGATGTGGAACAGCTTGTTCAAGCGCTCCGCAAGAGCCGGATCGAAATCGAAACGGTCTATCAGATCTTTTGCGCTGTCAACGCTTTGTCGAAGCATTTCCTGCCACAGTTCCATATGGAGAATCGAGCCTCCTAGAGTTGTTTCGTAAAAATGACCAGGTCGTCGCCGACCGAGTAGTAATTCTTGATGCGTGCCTCTTCAACGAACCCATGCTTTTGATAGAATGTCCGCGTTCGGTCATAGCTCGCCTGAGACGAAGTCTCGGCGATAATCTTTTTCCCGCTTCTCGATCGAACGAATGTCTCACAATGTTCCATCAATTCTCTGCTTGCTCCGCTTCCGTACTTGTTCGGATCGACGGCGATCCAATACAAATCATACGACACCTCCGTCATTGGAGTCGGCCCCACACAGTAATACCCCTGCACGCCATTGTTGTTATCCACGCTCGTGAACATGATGTAATCAAGTTGATGGGGCTCCTCGGTCACAATTTCCATCAGTTCCACCGCTACTTCAATTTCCTCATTCCTGAATACCCGCGTCGTAAGGAGAATTTCCTTCAGGGGCAAAATATCTTCTTTCACAAAAGGCCGAATGGCCATAGAAACCGCTACGGCATCCTTTCCAAAGCATATTCGATAATCCTGGCAACCGTGTCGTCGAACGACATCCCATACGTCCGTGCCGACCTGGCAAAACCGGCATCGTCCGACAGATCAGGATTGGGATTCACTTCGAGGACATACGGCACATTGTTCTTGTCGATTCGGAGATCAACCCTCCCGTAGTCCCGCAGACCCATCACTCTGTAGCACTTCAACGCGATTTCCTTCACCCTCTTCTCCAACTCTGCTGGAAGAGGGGCGGGACAGACTCCAACCGTTCCCGTGTACTCAATAGTACCCTGTATCCATTTGGCGTTGTAAGTGACAATCTTTGGATAGTCGGCGGGAAGACCCGAGAAGTCAATTTCGGAAATGGGGAAAACGATAGGCCGTTTGTTGCCAACAATGGCGACGTTGAGTTCTCGTCCGCTTATGTATTCTTCAATGAGCGCCGGCTGATCGTAATTGTTGAAGATCGATCGGGCACGCTTCTTCAACGACGCGAAATCTTCGACGACGGATCCGTTCTCAATCCCCACGCTGGCGTCCTCACGGGATGGCTTCACAATCAAAGGATATTTCAGATCGAGGTTCTCTTCCTGCAGCTCGCCAATGTTCTTGATGATCGCAAAACGAGCCGTTTTGATACCGTGAAACGACAGAATCTCCTTTGTCCTTGCCTTATTAAGGCATGTGCCGAGCACAAAAGCCGGAGCCCCGGTGTAGGGAATTCCCAGAAGCTCGTAGAGCCCTGCAACATGCATTTCGTGCCTCGATTCATTTCCGATCGATTCACACAGGTTGAAAATCACATCGGGTTGCCTGCGCTTGACAAAATCAAGCAACCGTTGCACTTCCCCGTTCATATTAAAGAGAGTTGCCTTGTACCCTGCCTGTTGTAATGCGCGTTGGACATGCTCGCGCTCTTCAAGGACACCCACCTCGGACATGTCGATTTCGGCCTGATTTGCAACTGCCAGGACTTCTGCCTTTGTGGCAAGCTGTTGAATTTGGCCGTTTTCGGAAATGTACTTTCGACCGGATTCCGTCATCAGCGTGGGTTCATTGAATATGATTACAACGTGTATCTTCTTCGACATGAGAACTCCCTTTATAGGTGCTCAATAAGTTCCTATTCCTTAGGAAATTAGGTAAGACCAATGCGCTGGCGTGCCGCGTCGAGAACGGAATTGATCATTTGATTGTAGGAGAGTCCCGCCGCCCGTGCAGCCTGCGGAAAGCAGGAATGCTCATCAGGGTTCGGCAAGATCCCCGGCAATGGATTGAGTTCAAGAATATGAGGCTCTCCGTGTTCATCGAGCCGCACATCGATGCGACACCAATCCCGGCATCCGAGGAGGCGAAAAGCCTGCTTGCAGATGGACTCGATTTTTTGCTGGAGATCCGGTTCAAGAGGAGCAGGACACCGATGGACATCGAGAGGATTCTCAAGTTGATCTAGAATCCATTTTGCTTCATAGGAATAGACGCGGGTCATTCCTTGCGGAAGAGAATCGAAGTGGATTTCGACGATAGGAAGTGTTTTTACTGTCGATCCATTCCCCAACAGGGCAACCGTGAATTCCCGGCCTGTGAGAAATTTCTCAACGAGGGCCGGCTGGCCGTACTCGATGAGTACTTTCCCGACTTCAGCTCGCAACTTGTGCACGTTCTTTACGACGGAGGTGTTGTAGATTCCCTTGCTCGATCCCTCATGAAGTGGTTTGACGATCGCGGGATATGAAACCTGAACCTTCGCGACTTCGTCGAGGGAAGTAAGAACGTGAAAGGGAGAATTGGGAATACGATAGTGAGAGAGGATCTCTTTGGCCCTAGACTTGTCGAGGCAGAGGCCGAGAGTGACGGGATCGGAACCGGTGTATGGAATTCCGAGCATCTCCAACAATGCCGGGATTTGTGCTTCCCGGGATGCTCCTCGAAGGCCTTCAGCAATATTGAAAACGATGTCGGGTTGAATCTCCCGCAACTGCTGATAGGCTTCTTCGTTCGCTTCGATGAGAGTGACACGATGACGTTCTTCAAGTGCCGCGCGAACGGCATCGATCGTCTCCTGGGTGTCCCACTCTGCGTATGTGTCAGTTTTTGTCGCTTCGTTCTTCACTGACGTGGCAACCATTGAGTCACCGCCGTCATTCACCACCCTGCTTCCCTCGTCTGTATTCTCCTCTTCAACCTCCCGTTTCAAATTATAGACGAGAGCGACATGCAATTGCCGTAGCAAGCAGTTAACTGAACCTTTCGATTGTGGAGAGTAGCTGCTAAAATGATTCAATGAACAAGTACAACTTGATACAAATATAATGTTTTACAGTTTTTTGTCAAGATAAATCGTCATTCGCGACGCGATGAGGAGGAGGAAAGACTTGACTTTGATCGCGGAGAGGAGGAGGTGAAAGCGATGAGGAGGGGGAGTGAGGAGGAGAATCGTTGATGGTCGAGGATGAGAAGAGGAATAACTCGTTGACTCGTTGCTTGTCCGCCGAAGTTCGCTGTGTGAACGTAGGCGGAGTTCGTTGACTCGTCATCCAAACTTCATTCCGCACTTGGAACACTCCGTTGCGTCTGCCGCGACCTTCGTTCCGCAATTCTCACAGAAGAATTTGTCCGCGAATGGATCGTCGGGCGTATTCTCTTCAACATGAATGGACGGCTCACCTCCGGAATTCACCTGATGGGACCGCGGAGAACCCGAAATCATCGAACGAATGGCAAAGTAGATCGAAAGAATGGCAATGATGAGGCCCTGAAGCGATTCCTGCACGATCGCAGTGTAAAGGAAATACCCTGCGACGATGAATGCGAGAAAAACCGGAATCAGGTTGATGGTCTTCGAATCAGGACTGCTGGTTCCCTCCTCAGAGCGAAAGATTTTTGTAACTTTTTCAAACCAGCCTTCTTTGACAATCTCGCCGCAATGGGGGCAAAACGACGCCACTGCCAGCCTTTTCTGGCCACATCGCGTGCAAGGTACCTCTTTGTACATATCGTCAGTTATCGTTGTCATCCCACGCCTCCCAGAGCCCACGACTCCTTGTAGCGTTCAAGAAAATGATCCCGCAGCGGTGCATGATCTGCAATTCGGAGTTCCGGATCGTTTCTCACCAGTCCAAAGGCCTCTTCGCGGGCAGCACGGAGAATATCTCCGTCCTCGAGGATGTTGGCGATTCTGAACTCCGGCATCCCGCTTTGACGGGTCCCGAGGAGCTCGCCGGGACCTCGCAGCTTCAAATCCACTTCCGCAATCCTGAAACCATCGCCGGTCTCAACCATTGTCTCCAACCGGGTCTTCGCATGATCTTTTTCCTTTTGAGAGTCCAAGGGATCGTTCTTCCTCCCCCTGTCAAACCATCCGTAGTTTGCAATGAGGATGCAATACGATTGATCTGCTCCGCGCCCCACTCTTCCTCTGAGCTGATGAAGCTGCGAAAGGCCGAACCGTTCTGCGTTCTCAATGACCATGACGCTTGCATTGGGAACATCAATACCCACTTCAATGACCGTCGTTGCCACCATGACCTGGATTTCTCCATCCTTGAATCGCCGCATGATCTCTTCCTTCTCCTCCGACTTCATTTTTCCGTGGAGCAGGCCAAGATTCAGCTCGGGGAACACATCTTTTCTCAGGCGCTCATATTCCGACGTTGCGGCCTTCAAATCGACTTTTTCCGAGTCTTCAACAAGCGGGAAGACGACATACACCTGCCGGCCCTGCTGCACTTCCTGCCGCACAAAAGAATAGACCTTTTCCTTCTGTTCCTCCATCCGTACCGCCGTTCTGATCGGCTTTCGGTCGGCAGGCATTTCATCGATCGTCGAGATGTCAAGGTCCCCGTACACGGTCATAGCCAGTGTTCGGGGTATGGGGGTCGCCGTCATGACCAGAACATCGGGGGAAGCGCCCTTCTCTTTCAGACCCGCACGCTGCACAACTCCGAAGCGGTGCTGTTCATCAATGACCACGAATCCCAGGTTTGCAAACCGGACGTGCTCTTCGATCAATGCATGCGTACCGACGACGATATTTGCTCTCCCGCTCTGAATGTCCTCCAGGATTTCCTCTCTCAGCTTTTTTCGCTGCCCGCCGATCAGCAGCCGGACGCTCACCGGCACCCCAGCCAGGAAGGATTGTATGGTGCGCACATGCTGCTCCGCCAGGATTTCCGTTGGTGCCATAAAGGCCACCTGATAGCCATTCTCCACGGCCACAAGCATTGCCATGAGCGCAACGATCGTTTTCCCGCTGCCAACATCTCCCTGCAACAGCCGGTTCATCGGCCGGGGGGCGCCCATATCGCTTGCGATCTCGCGCGTAACCCTTTTTTGCGCGGCCGTAAGCCCGAACGGGAGGGAATCGACAAGCGCACGGGCGAGTTTGCTTTCAACGGTGAACGATATCCCATTGGCCTCCGAATTGGCTTTTCGGCGAAATGCCATCATAAGCTCCCAGAAGAAGAGCTCGTCGAATTTGAGGCGCTTGCGGGCTATCGAAAGGTCAGAGAAGTCGGCCGGAAAATGAACTGACTTCAGGGCATTGCGCAAATCCGGAAGTTTCTGGCCGGTCCGGACGGCCACTGGGAGGGGGTCCACGACATCATCCATGTGGTGATGGACCGCGGAGCGGAGTATTCTCCTGAATCCCCTGCTGTCCAGGCCTATCTTTCCGAGTTCGCTTGTCGATGCATACTTCGGGATGATCGCCCCGGTATTGAACATCTTGCCCCAATCCGGTTCATCTTCTTCCAATGCACCGCGGAGGCGGTCGAATTCCGGATGCACGAACTGTGGCCTGCCAAGCTTGTCCAGGGTTGGAACGGCCGAAACCGCAAGCATTTCCCCTGGCTCAAATGCATCCTTGACCCATTTGATTCCTTCGAACCACACGCACTGGACAAACCCCGAACTGTCGCGTATTGTAAGAAAGAAGATAAGCCGATTCGAACGCTTCGATCTCCTGGCCTCCTGCCGAAAAACCTCTCCGATCACAGTGACTTCTTCTCTCTTTGCCGCCAGAGAGAGCAGACTCGAAATTGGAGCGATTGTGCTCCTGTCGAGATACCCTCGTGGAAAATAATAGAGCAGATCTGTCGTCGAGAAGATGCCCAGAGATTCCAGCGCAGCTGACCGCTTGGGTCCGATTCCCTTCACATACTGAAGCGGAGATCCTTTGATAGGAGGGCGGCTCTGTTGTGTCACGGTTCCTCAGAATGCAAGAGAAATGCCCGGTTTGAGTTTGCGGACCATCTTGCGCATTGAAGGCGGAAGATGTTTCTTCAATTGCTCCGGAGTTCCGGTCAACGGAGGGAACGTCCCGTAGTGCATCCCTATGATGAACTTGGGCCTGATCATGGTACACGCCATTGCTGCCTCCCTGGGACCCATGGTGAAAAGACCGCCAATAGGCACGATGGCAAGGTGAGGTTTGTAGAGCTGGTTGAGCAGCCTCATGTCCAGAAAAGGCCCTGTGTCTCCCGCATGATAGGCCCTAAATCCGTTCTCGAACTCGATGACATATCCGGCCGGTTCACCGCCTGCGATAGGTACTTCGTCAACGTCGATATCTCCGCTGTGCCTTGCGTCGACCATGGTGATTTTGATATTCAACAGTTCCACGGAGCCGCCCTTGTTCATACTCTGGACTTTTGCCACTCCCTTGCGTCCCAGATAGAGAGCGACTTCATGAATAGCCACGACCGTCGCTCCCGTGCGGGCTGCAATTTCAACGGTATTTCCGATATGGTCGTTATGACCGTGCGTTACGAGAATCAGATTCGCGCCGACGTTACGAACCGCATTTGCCGGTGCTTTGGGATTCTCCAGCCACGGATCAATCAGCACCTTGGTACCTGAGGGAGATTCAAGCAGGAATGCAGCGTGGCCATACCATGTTACGGTCAACTGTTTTTTCATGGTTTCCTCCATGTCTTCGTTCTTCCCCACGTGATAGCCGTCCCAAAGTTACATCCATTTCTCTAAAAATACATTATGCTTTTGGAGGCTGATGACTGAGCTGCAGGAGGACGATTCCGATGATCATGGCGGCCAGGCCGAGGCCAATTCGCACATCGAGGTGCTGGTCCCCCCGGATGAGCCCCAGGATTGTTCCTGCGAGAGGCGAGAAGGCGAATGCAATAGCCAGCGTCACGCCAAGATTCTCGCTTGTGCTCAAAGCACCGTAGAAACTCCACATCCCCAGGCTCCCCGCAACGATCCCGCCTCCGACAACAATCATGATCCACGCCTGTGTGTTGGAGGGACTTACGATGGACTTCCAGGCAGGGATTGAGATGAGTCCGAGGATCACGAGGGCAACGGCGGTTCGAAGCGTGATTCCTGCAATTGGCGGAATTCCCATGGCCCGAAGTCCGGCCTTCTCGAAATAGCCGCCTATTCCCCAGGCGACACCCGCTATGACAGCATAGAGAACATACTGTTTCATGCTCTGTTCCGTTCTGAATGAAATGAGGGAAGGGTCGGCTCAAACTACAGAGGAAAGACTGGAACAGCAATACGGAAGGGATTACTGAAATTGGGTTTTCGAACGGCGGCCAAATGCAAGGCCTCCCCCCTCCGAAACCATTTTGAACCCTGATGCTGCAACGAGGCCTCTTTCGATAATAGCCGGACGGATACTCCCCTGGACAGGATCGGTTCCCATCACGGGCAGAAGAGGGATATTGTTTACGCCGGTTCTCCCGAGAGTCTGCTCCGGTCCGCGTCGCGTGGCTGAGATGGTAAAAAGGTGATACGTGATATGTGATAGGTAAGAAGAGCTTGTATGACCGGTCACACGTTCGTACTTAAGGAACAAGTCAGGAAACAAAAAGCCTGCTTAAGAATCAAGCAGGCTCTGAGTTGACCAAAAAAAGAGTTTTTCATTAGAACGCCGATTGCAGCCACACCTTCACGCCGATTCCCACATCCACATCCTTGCCGATAAAGGCGCCTGTGGCTTTGCTGTTCTGACGGATCCAGAGGGTGCCGTTGGGGACATAGAAGTTGGCTTTCACCGTGTTGCCAATGCCGATCTGCGCTGCCTTGGGTGTTGCTCTTAGGTTGCCGCTACTCCCGTTGATCCCAGCAACGTAGAAGATGATCTGATTTGCTGAAAGAGTCGTCGTATCCTGGGGACCGGTGTAAGTACCCTGATCGGTGTCGAACTTTCCGGGGATCCTCACCACTGCTGAACCCTGGAAGAGGAGCTTGGCTCTATTCTTTGATTGAAGAGATTATTTTCGCTTTGTCATCCGGATGGAAGCGAGGATACTCCAAAAGACGTTCTCTGTTTCATAAAGATCTGTCCAATATGAAACCGAGATTGACTGTCCCCGGCTGAACTTTTTTCGGGCAAAAGCTGCAAAAAACTCCTCCAATCCCTGATATCCGCTTGGCTTTCCTTCTTTTGTTTCCCCGAAGAAGCCGGTGAAGTTGGTTCCATATAACCCCTTCCAGCCGTCAAAGCTCAAAGAGGCTGCATCCGACTCCATCCCCTGTCTCCCCAAGGAAACCCACAATGGTCCGGGTTCACTGTCCAGTTCGTGTCTTGTAGAGTCAGTCGCCTCTGTGTTTCTTTCGAATCCGGCATCATATGCCACGCGAGAGAACTCTTCCCGGGAAAGCTGAATGGAAAGACCAGCGCTCCGGACGAAATAGTACGTCTCGGAATTGATTTCATTTGTGTTTGTGTCATTGCGCGCAAGCTCGACCTCAAATTCATCCGAGCCGGGCATTGCCCGAGAAACCGCAATCGAGAACTCCGAAGGATAGAAAAACGAAATACCGCTTGCTGAATCGGCAAACAGACGTCCATCGCGGAGGGGTTGTATCCTCGGAGAGCTCTTTTCTCCCCCGATAACATTGCAGCCCGGCAGGAGAACGCGAAGGGAGTCGATTTCCGGCGGGGGGAGTTGATTGCCAAAGAGAACAAGAGTCCGAAGTTCCTTCAAATCAACAAGAGAATGCGGAAGGGTCTTCAGCTCATTGAAAGAGAGATCAAGGAATTTCAAGCTTTTCAGATTACCAATCTCCCGAGGAAGATCAGTCAATTGGTTGATCGAAAGGTCCAGGTACACCAACCCTGGCAGGAAGCAAAGTGATGTTGGAACAGAGCGTATGCGATTGTCGCCAAGCCTTAGAATTGCAAGTTGTGATCCTGGAGAGAAGGAGTCCGGGAGTTCCTCGATGGAATTATTAGAAAGGTCCAACATTTCCAACAGTGGAAGCCGGGTGAGAACCCCAGGCAGGGAAGAGAACGCGTTACCCGCGAGGGTCAAAGTTGCGAGTCGCGAGAGTCGGTCAAACGATAATGGAAGATCGTTCAGAAGACCCCGGTCGAGCGAAAGAATGCGAAGGCTCGCAAGCTTATCAATGTCAGCGGGAAGACTCTGGAAAACACCCCGACTGATCGTGAGTTCCTCAAGCGGGGATATGTTGGCAATCTGAACTGGAAACGTTTGTAACCCGGAATCGGAGTATCGAAGAATCTTCAGGTTGGGAAGTTCAACCATCTCAGGCGGCACATCCGTTTTCACGGGTTTGGTGATGATCAGCTCTCTGAGATTGCGATAATTTCCTAACTGGGAGTCGTGATTCTCACTTTCCAGGCGGGTAACGACTGTTGGGAATTGTCTCGCTTCAAAGGATGAAGATTTGTATCCCGAAGAAGGATAGTAACGTTCAAGGAGGGGAAGCAATCGCCGGTCGTGCTGCACATCCCTTCGTTCACGACTATCGAACCATGAGAGATTGGGGAAATATCCCTTTTGCATCGCCATTTCAAGCGAAACGAAGAAACTGTCGAGGTCCGACTGCTCCAAATATGTTCTGGCTATATCGAAATAGATGCCCCCAGCCGCGGATGGATTTCCACCGAGCCTCTTCGTCAGAACATTCCTCTGTCTCACCAAAGGCGCAGTGACAATGCTTCGAAATTCCGGTAAACTCCGAATCGAGATCAGGTCAGAGTCATTCTTGAGGGCATGAATGTATTTGTTAAAACCATTGTCAAACGCTTTCCGAAGCCAATCCAGCGCTTCAGTTGTCGAATGCTGCCTCGCATACGTGCAGCTAATATTGTAATAGATACTCCCCGCGTACGTAGAGTCCAATTTCAAGGCTTTCAAGAAACACGTTCGTGACTTCTCATAGCTGGAGTGCTCAAGGGCGCCGATTCCGGCCCTACCCCACATGAGCGATTCAAGGGCCCTGGAGGGAGCGGTCAAGGTGACAGGTTCATCTTTGAAGCGGGGTTTGACGTCAAGGGCGAAAGCTTCGACGGGATTATCCAGAAACAGTACGCCGAGATAAAGTTTGAAAGGAAGTTGAACACCACTCGTATCTCTTGATGCTGAGCCGTTTGGAAAAACAAGTCGGTTAGTCTCAAAATATGGTATCCGAGCACAGAATCGTTGGTCGGCAGGGAAGTCCGTGAGAGAACCATCAGGAAGAATACGCTTGAGGTAGACGTCGGCTGTGTCACCTGCCCGAGTAGCCCAAGGGTGAAGAAAGACTGCGACAGGCTCGCGTTGATTTGCTTGCCCTGGATCCTGTGAACCGACGGTGACAGCATCAGCAGCGCGACTGAACTCAAAAGAAACGACACCTATTAGAACAAGGGCAAAGAGCTTATAGGACCGACTCGTTTTCACGGGAGATCCTCTTGCGGGTGGGGTATCCGCAGAGTAAGTTTTCGACATAATTCCCCCCTTTTGAGATGGTGTCTGAAAGATGGTAGTTGATTTTCGAATGGGTGTCAAGAGAGGGGAAAAGAGGAAGAAGCAAAAGCCCGCCAGCGGAACGAAGCGGGCTTGGAAGCGCAGACGGCGTTGATTTAGAATCCTGATTGCTTTCTAATCTCCACCCCAATCCCCACATCGACATCCTTCCCAATAAAAGCCCCCGTGGCCTTTGAGTTCTGACGGATCCAGAGGGTGCCGTTGGGGACGTAGAAGTTAGCGTTGACGGTGTTGGCAATACCGATTTGAGCCGCTTTGGGGGTTGCGCCTAAGTTGCCGTTACTGCCGTTGATCCCAGCAACGTAGAAGATGATCTGATTTGCTGAAAGAGTCGTCGTATCCTGGGGACCGGTGTAAGTACCCTGATCGGTGTCGAACTTCCCTGCGATCCTCACTTCCGATGCTCCCTGGAACAGGAGCTTGACGTTGTCTCCAGTGTTCAGGGAAGCAAGGTGGTAGACTCCTCCGGTGAAGGTCAAGGTGCCGTTCTTGCGGACGAGGATATCTTTGTAGGCTCCCGGGGAGAGAGATTGCGTTCCGTTTTGTGGAATGGTCACGTCCTGGGTGCCGGGGGAGGCGGGTTTGAACTCCGGGAGGCCAGAGGTCAAGGTTAAGGTCAAGGGGCTATGCGTTGTACCGGTAATCGAACCGTTGTTGTCCAGGGTATTGTAGAACACTTCTCCTGCTACCGTTGCTCCCTGTTTGACCTTGATCCTGTTGGCCTTGACCGAGCATCCCGGGGCAATGGAAGTACTGATCCCGACGGAGAGCTCGACTTGAGAATCGAGGAAGGGTGAACTGCCCGCCTCATTGACTCCGATGTCACCTGAGAACACATCTGCGTTCTGTTGTAGATGCATGCTGTGAGATGCAAACAGAGAGTAAGAGAAGCCTGCTTCCGATGATGGCAGGTGGGAAAGAAGGTATTCGGTGTTGAACCGGATCAACGCATAGGCCTCGCTTGTGAGAGTGCCGGAGCTGTCGACGTTGACGTCGCTTAAGACTTGGCTGAGCGTTGATTGGACTGCCGGGATGTTATTGGCTTGCAGGGCAGTCTTTGCCGATGCGAAGTAGCCGAGGTACCTATCCGCTGTTGCCTGAGTCGTGATCCAGCCCAGAGTGCGGGACTGGGTGGTGTAGGAAGAGAGAGTGTCAGCGAAAGCGAGAGGAATGAAGGGATTCGGGGGATCGGCAGGAGTAATAGCAGAACCATTGGCGGAATTGGTTTGGATTCCGATTCCGCTGAACTCATCTCCATTATGCCCTTGGACGTAGTATTTCCCAATCCCTGGGACGCCCCCTCTTTGAACGGAGAAGTTTGAATCGGTTTCGCCGGGCGCGATGTAGTTTTTGTCACCGAACCAGTAAAGATTGGTCCATCGAATAAACGATGGTCCGGATGCTGGCTTCCAACCCGGCCGACCCGTGATTGCTGTGATCTGGAGTCCAGCGGCAGGTTCCAGCATGAAATCATCTGCTGATTGTTGACTGGAAGGATGATTGTGGATGAAATAACGATAACGAAGAGTCTGTCCGTTTGCATCGACCGTGGATCGAAAATCGACGGCCAGATTATTTCTTGGAAGGACAGTAAATGGCTGGGGAGTACCCTCGCGATATTGAGTGCCATCCCAGTAAAAGAACAATGTCTCATCCTCGAGATTGTGAAGTCGAATCTCCATGATTCCATCCCCATTGGTGTCTACAAACTGATAAGCTTCAGGATCGTCAAGGAAACCCATTCGTGACCTTCCGTTTTCAACTGGATTCACGCGCCTCCCGCTGGTTCCGTCCCAGACATAGATCCAGAGCTCATGGCTGGTGCTACTTACGCCTCCCGAGAAGAGAACGAATATTTCGGGTCTTCCATCCCGATTGACGTCCGCAATCTGATCGATTGCCGGCACTTCGTGAATGCCCGCTTCTGTCTCGGACGTCCAGACAACTTGATCGCCAGCGATAACCCCGACAAATGGGGCGGGAGGGGTCATTCCCCGGGCATAAGATGCAAAAACAAATGTTTGGCTCAGGCTCGGAAACATTCCAGGATACGAGCTATCAGGATTTAGCAAGTCGCTGATACGATACCTTTCACCGAATCCTGCCTTCACAATTTGGCCCAGTCGAGAGTAATCATCCCCGGTGACCCCCTTGTTGAATTGGCCAGGCGAATGGCAAAGCAATGTTATCGTGGCCACAACAACTAACATGAAGCGCAGTTTTTTCATTTCTTACCTCCGACTATTTCTTTGGAACGAAGTCTCGAACTCTTGAGAAGACATCTGCTGGATAGCCACGTCTGCGGTTCCACTTCGGATAGTATACAAAAGCGGCAAACGATTCCTCGAGGCCCCTTCCCCAGTTGTTTCCACATTCAAAATCATTACCAAGATTTTCGATCATGAGAGAGCGCTGATACTCGATGGAAAGAAGTAAATTTGTTCCCGGCATGTTCAGTTCCTCCGGAAGACTTTCATCGTCTTCTGGATAATCCCTATCAAGAGCCGTTGTGTAAACGGTCTGGAACAGCCCGTAGGAGGCCGCGATTCTCGTCTGAGCAACAATATTGTCTAATCCGCCCTTCCAAGTGTTCTTTAGGAAGTCGATAAAATGCTTTCGTGCTGAGTCTGCCGATGATAATACGGATAGTGGTTCAGAAAGCCCAAGGCTGCCGCCTCGAGGGTCACGGAAGTAGTTATACATGGAGTCAAAGTGGGTCTGGATTGTTCCATACCCCCATTTTCTAAAGTCCATCTTTCCATCAGCCATTCGTTCACCAAATACATCTAGCTTGGACGGGTCAATAAGTTGTGAATAATTCTCCACGAAATACCAGACTTTTACTGGTGCTCCTTTTGTGTAGTCCAGATAGAGTACATGCATGTGGTCAGGCGGAGGTGGTTTCCTCAGTGACCCGGGAAGAACATAGAAAGGATTGTTCCTCATTTCTTCTCTCAGCTCAAACTGCGTTGTAAATGGCTCGAATCGATAACCCGGTGCAAAGCCAGACTCACTCTTTCCGTCGCTGAAAGTGAATGTCTTCGGGGGGCTTTCCACGCTGATTTGGGCTTTTAAGAAATGAGGTGGGATACCATACCTCCCCCCGTACACGATGCAGGAATCATCGATGTTTATCTCACGGTCAAGGACGTCACGCGCCCGTTTCTTGGTATTTCCAAGTCTAAGTGGTTTCTTCACTTCAATGGTCACATCACTCCCAGCCCCATACCCTGTGGTCAACGTTACCTTGTATACGGAATCCGCCGTCCAGTATCTTCCCACGAGCCGAATCAAGCCCGGAAGCAGAAGCTTGTCCGAACTGTCCGGCCTCGGCTTCTCCGTCTCCCAATAGACTCCGAGCCGCTTGCCGGCGTTTGATCCTACTCCCGCGACAGTCACTGCATCCTCTCCCCACACATCCGCACTCTTGATGATCCCTTTCTCATTGGGGAAAAAGGGATTCGTCGTTTCCTTGATGCTGAGGATGTCATCCTTCTCCACAAGATAGTAATACCTGGACTCTCCAAGCAGAATCTCCGGGAGCTTCTCTTCCCATGTGAAGTAGTTGTCCTTCACCACATCCCCCGGCTCGGGAGGATCGGAGGAAGGGAAAGGATGAGGGAGGAGGGAAGGAATGATGGAACAATGGAATGATGGAATAATGGAATAAGGCCGCGGAAGTCGTTTTGTGACGAAGGCAGGGGAAAAGAAAAGAGGCAGGGAAACAAAAAGCCCGCTCATGCGGATGAGCAGGATTTGGAAGTTTCCACGTTGACTTCCCTCAAAACGCCGACTGCCGGTGGACCTTCACGCCGATCCCGACGTCAACATCCTTGCCGATAAAGCCGCCTGTGGCTTTGCTGTTCTGACGGATCCAGAGCGTGCCGTTGGGGACATAGAAGTTGGCTTTGACGGTGTTGGAGATGCCGATTTGCGCCGCTTTGGGTGTGGCTCCGAGATTGCCGTTACTGCCATTGATCCCACCGATATAGAAGACGATCTGACTTGCGGTCAAGCTTGTCGTATCCTGGGGGCCGGTGTAGGTGCCCTGATCGGTGTCGAACCTCCCGGCAATACTCACTTCCGACGGTCCCTGGAACAGGAGCTGGACATTGTCGCCGGTGTTCAGGGAAGCCAGGTGATAGGTGCCTCCTGTGAAAGTCAGCACGCCGTTCTTGCGGACGAGGATATCCCCGTAGCTTCCGGCCTGGAGTGCCTGAGAGCCGTTCTGGGCAATGGTGATATCCTGGGTTCCCGGGGATGCCGGCTTGAACTCCGGGAGGCCAGAGGTCAAGGTTAAGGTTAAGGGTGAATGCTGTGTGCCGGTAATAGTACCATTGTTCTCGAGTTGATTGTAGAACACCTCTCCTGCCACTGTTGCTCCCTGTTTAACCTTGATCCTATTGGCCTTCACCGAGCATCCGGGGGCAATGGAAGTACTGATGCCGATGGAAAGCTCGACTTGAGAATCGAGAAAGGGTGAACTGCCAGCTTCGTTGACTCCGACATCTCCTGAATAAACATCCGAGTTCTGCTGAAGGTGCATGCTGTGAGACGCAAACAGAGAGTAGGAGAAGCCCGCTCCCGACACTCGGAGATGGGCAAGGAGATACTCGGTATTGAAGCGCAGAAGGGCGTAGGCCTCGCTGGAAAGAGTACTGGAGCTGTCGATATTGACATCGGTTAGAACCTGGTTCAGTGTTGACTGCACAGCGTTGATGTTATTGGCCTGCAGGGCAGTCTTTGCCGATGCGAAATAGCCGAGGTACTTATCCGCCGTTGCCTGAGTCGTGATCCAGCCCAGAATGCGGGACTGCGTGGTGTAGGATGAGAGGGTGTCGAGG